>NPIE01017939.1_pt1 | contig 15046 bp, 13 predicted proteins | sample 8637661 | NCBI WGS metagenome assembly NPIE01 (sample SAMN07420842, study PRJNA396082) | bioreactor metagenome | isolation source: sample BA12 brine-fed electro-methanogenic bioreactor BA | place: Japan: Kochi | collected 2016-12-09 | reverse complement strand
CTATGTAATTCGCAAAAATAGAGATTTCCCCCGGTAGTAAATACCGGGGGAAAAAAATTTAATCCCACAAATATTTTTCGGATTCGGGTGTTTCCACATTCGCATCGATTAGATCTTGGGTTGCCTTTTCAACTTCATCTTTCACAGCTTGTGGAACAGCATTATTATAAGGTGCTAGATATTCAACACCTTCTTCGACCCCTAAAACATAGACTTTGCCCCACTCTAAATCCCCATTAATTAACCCTTCGACAGCAACTGTAATATAGCGACCACTATCAAGAACATTGGAGGTCAAAACCAGGTCAGGTGCTAAAGAATTTCGGTCAACCGAAGAACCGATTGCAAACGTATTATTTTCCTTCGCTGCCTCTATAGCTCCGGTTGTTCCTAAACCACAATTAGCATAAACAATATCTGCACCGTCTTTAATCGCAGCTGTAGCCATTTCCTTCGCTTTTACCACATCATCAAAACTACCTGTAAATAGATGCAATATCTCAACATCAGGGTTATATTTAATTGCTCCCATATACATCGCATTGACCATGGTTAGTGCGATGGGTGATTGCGAAACAGTAACCATGGCGATCTTATTGGTTTCAGTCATCATTCCCGCGACAACACCCGCCAGATAGACACCTTCCCAGTTGGTTGCATCCAAAGCTACCACATTCGGATAATCAGCCAAATATCCAGTGACACCAAATTTCACCTCAGGAAATTCAGGAGCAACTTCATTTACAGCCTCTGTAAAGTAAAGTTCATGGGCATATACCAGGTCATATTCATCCGCTGCATAACTTCGCAACACATCTTTTACTGTTGCATCTGTTACACTTTCCTGATAGCTAACTTCCAAATTATACTTATCTTTGAGGTCCATCAATGCTTCATAACCAGCCTGAGCATATCCACCATCCTTAATGGTTGTATTAAAGATCATGGCAACCCGCAGAGATTCTTCAGCGGCTGGTTCGTCAGAAACAGGTTCTTCAGCAGCCGGAGCACAACCAGCCAACACCCCTAACAATAAAACTAACAGGACTAAAATACTTATTTTTTTCATGGATTCTCCTCATCATAGTTAAAAAAATTGGGGTAAAACGCAGATTTTTAAACTTCCTTCCCTTCCACCTCCTATATTCGTCTTATTGCCGGTGAGATCCTGCCATCAATAAGCCAATCTCCTCGATACCAGTTGTAACATCAGCTTGACCTACTATTTCACCTTCATAGATTACAAGAATTCGATCAGACAATTTTCTGACTTCCTCCAAATCTGTGGAGATTAATAAAATTGTGACTCCTTTTTCTCTGGCTTCTAATAACTTCTGGTGTACATATTCAATTGCTCCAACATCCAATCCCCATGTTGGTTGCATAACTAAAAGTAATTTTGTTTTCTTAAGGAATTCCCTTCCAACAATTACTTTCTGTTGATTTCCCCCGCTTAGATTCTTAACCGGTACGCTTACAGATGGTGTCTTTACATCGTATTCTTTGACTAATTTCTTAGCAAAGTTTGCTATTACTTCCCTCTGCAAGGATATACCTTTTGTAAATGGTTGCTGGTAATGGGTTTCAAGAATTGAATTTTCAGAAATAGTAAAATCCATCACCAGACCTTGATTTCTACGGTCTGCAGGAATGTATGACATACCCATTTCAATTAATTGTCTGGTAGTGTGATTGGTAACATCTTTTCCAAACATCGATATATTTCCGGATGTCGGTTTCCGTAACCCACTGATAATTTCTGCCAGCTCTTTCTGGCCATTCTCATCTACACCAGCAATCCCAACAATCTCACCTTGATGAACTCGAAAAGTTATGTCATTAAGTAAATTTCTCTGATGATTATGATGATCCTGCAAGGAGATTTTATCTAATATCAAAATCTCATCACTACCAATTTGGGTCTTTTTCTCGTACTGCGTAGTAATTTCTCTACCAACCATCAACCGTGACAACTCATTTGGGGTTGTATCATCTTTATTTACAGTGGCTATCAACTTTCCGTCACGCAGAACAGAGATGCGGTTGCTAATTTGTGTTACCTCTCGTAATTTATGAGAAATAAAAATGATTGTCGTACCTTTTTCGTTTAGGTCAATCAGCATTTTAAATAGTTCCTGACTTTCCTGTGGCGTTAACACAGAAGTAGGTTCATCGAGAATCAGTAATTCAGCACCTTTATAGAGTGCTTTAAGAATTTCAATTTTTTGTTGCATACCCACACTTATTTCTTCAACCAACAAATCCAAATCTACCGTGATGCCAAACTTATTAGCAACTTTTAGGATTTCTTTCCTGAAATATTCTTTTTCTAAACTTGGTGGTTTCGGGGAAGACTGACCAAGAATGATATTTTCCAGGACAGTAAAATTCGGAATTAGCATAAAATGCTGATGGATCATCCCAATCCCATTTTTAATTGCATTCTTTGGGGTATTATGCTCGTATTTCTCACCTTTCAAAAATATCTCGCCGCTATCCTGGCGATAAAGTCCATACAAAATGTTCATTAAGGTGGATTTACCTGCACCGTTCTCACCCAATAAAGCATGAATATGTCCTTGAGCAATATCCAAACTTATATCATCAAGCGCAACAACCCCAGGAAATGTTTTACGTATATTTCGGAAAGATAAATAACTCATTTGTTCATTCCTCTGAAAATTATTTTATTTAGGGAAAGGATTTGATGAAACGGCGAATAAAGTGGTAACAAAAATAAGTTATCTTATTGTTAAAAAAGGGAATTTATTTAGTAGTACTTAATCATTAAATCATAAGCATAAATCAAAGTCAATTTTTATTCCTAACAAAAAAATATTAGTTTAATCCCACTTTACACATCATCCGACCTTTATTAATCCGTGTTTGCCAGCTTCCGTGATTCTTCTGAATTGGTAACCTTGATTCAGAAGAGCAGGGACAATATGATCCAAGATTTCTATCAACCATTCTGTGCGATCGTGAAGAGCAATAATAGCTCCAGGAAATGCTTGAGAAAGAATTCTATCCACAACAGTTTTTGCGTCCGGTCCCTCCCAATCTCGTACGCTGTAACTCCACAAAACGATATCAAATCCCTGATCTAAGAATGTGTCTTCAACAATCTTTGTCAATAATCCTGCCGGAGGCCTTAATAATGTAGGGTAAAAACCCAATTCCTGATAAACAATCTCTTGAGTCAGGGCTACTTCTTTTATACATTCTTCCATCGGAATCTTATCAAATTCCGGATGATTATAAGAATGATTACCTAAATCATGTCCGGCTGCCTGAACCCGACGTGCACATTCAGCCTCCTCCTCCAACCGGCGGCCTTCCATAAAAAAGGTAGCTGTAATCCCATAAGCATCTAAAGCCTTAAGTAAATTGTCAGTAGCTGGTGGATTTGGAGACCCATCGAAAGTCAGATAAAAGGATTTAGTTGCGTTTGAATTTTGATCCATGGTCAATCCTAATTTTCACACCATTTATAAGCATTTCTGGCTAACCCAATACATAAATCAATCATCATTTGAGTTGCATATTACTCATCAATGTTGTGTCGCACTAACAATCCAGCCAACCAATTTGCAGAGAGACGGCGCCAAAGATCATGACGAGCTGGGATTGAACATAAGCCTCGTGTATCATCATTAAAACCAGCCGTCTTATACAACCCAGCAATCTCAACCACGTTTTCCAGATAACGCGTAATCCCATTCACACTGTCATTAAACCACCAGGGCGGTCCAAGTTTAAGGACAGGATAATGTCCAGCTAATGGTGCTAATTCCCGTGAGTAAGTAGATTCATCTAAAGTGAAGATGATCATTCGAAAATTCTTTTCATTTCCAAATTTAGTAAGGAGGGGTAACAAGTTATTGGTAAATTCAGTTTTTACTGGAATATCTCCGCCAACATCTGCGCCATACTGATCATAAAGCACTTGATTGTGATTTCGGAAGATTCCTGCATGAAACTGCATCACCAAACCATCTTCTGTGCTCATTCTCGCCATTTCCATTAACATATGTGCGACAAATCGATCTGCATCTAATTGGTCAGCTTTTCCCAGTAAAGCACGCTGAAATATCTGATTTGCTTGAAATGAGGATAATTCTTCTGAATGGGCTGATTGAGCAGAAAAATCCGTTGCCAACGCACCAAATTTCTGAAAAATTAATCTTTGGCTTTTCAATGCATTGATGTAAGTTGGAAAATTCGTAATATTCGTGTTAGTAACACTTCCTAATTGCTCAATCTGACCTAACCAAACAGGATTTAAGATGTGTACAAGAGGATCAAATCGAAAGGTTGGAATTATGTTACCCTGCCAACCGCTTAATCTAATTTTTTGATGATGAATTAATGAATCGGATGCAGAATCAGTTGTTGCCAAAAGTTCTATATTAAACCGCTCAAATAACGCCCTGGGAGTGAATTCTGGTGATGCTAATTTTTCTATCAATGTGTCATAAGTTAGATCAGCTGTCGCTTCGGAAATCTTTTCATCAATGCCGAAAACTTCTCTTAGTGAAGAGGTTAGCCAAACACCGGAAGGCATTGCTCTGAAAAGATAAAAATTAGAACAAAAGACTTTCCAAACCTCACGAGGATCATAATTGGTAAATTTTTCCTTTGGAGATATACCTAATTCATGTGGAGAAATTCCATTAGCAAAAAAAGTTCGAATCACGTAATGATCCGGATGAACAAATAGTTCAACCGGATTTCCAAATCTCAATTTTGAGTCCGTAAAAAGTTCGGGGTTAACATGGCCATGCGGAGCAAAAATTGGCAATTTTTTACATCCTTGGTATAGCTTACGCGCAATATCTCGTATTGTTGGATCAGGTGAGAAAAATCTATCTTGATACATGATCAATCTCCTTCGGAGATATTATGGCAGATCAACCTAATTTTTGAAAATGAAATTCGGTTAAATTTAAAATTAATTGACAACGATACTCATCCATCATTTTAGATTTTGCGAATAGTTGGATATTCTGCCTTTTCAAAATGATTCTTGTTGATTTTCGGTGAAAAATCAATTCAGCATCTATATCAGTTGTACTCTTTCCCCCAAAAGTGCTGCATTAAGTTTTACATCAGGAGCAATATGATGAATTGTGGTTTTCACCATTTGAAAATGATGAATATCCCAAAAGTCTTCTAGCTCTCGACCATACTCCCGTAAATGAGTGACAACAATCTTACTGGTTTGAAATTTAGTAAATAATGAACAAAAATCCATTAATAAAGACGGCTTTTGTTTCAATGCTTCTGCTTTTCCCAGCCAAAGGTGAGCAATGACCGCATCCAGTTCGCCAAAACCAATTAATTTTTCAAAATTATAACTACGCGTATCTCCTGGAAATAACCAGCGCCTGCCACCAAACTCAACCAAATAACCCATTTCTTCTACTCCGGAATCTCCTCGAAAATGAAGTCCTTCAAATGGATATAACTTCAATCCTTCAAGATTGATCACTTTACCAGGTTCAGGGACAATGACTTTTGAATCTTCAATATCAGCAGTTTGTTTGACCTTTTCCAGCATAAACCTGGGAATTACCCACTGGATATCCAAATGTTGGGCAGCTTTGATCAAGGTCAAATCAAGATGGTCACTATGGGCATGAGTGAGTACAACCAATTTTAAATCCGCCAAATCACGCGCAAAATCTGGTTGCTCACCCCCTCCTACTCTTGTGAACAAAGAATATGGATCAATCGCCCATCTAAAGCCACCGGTATTCAACAAATAATTGGCTGAGTACGTTAACCATAAAGAATCAATGTGGCTGTTGGATTTCCATTCTTCAATCATTTTTTTCCAAAGAAGAGGATATTCTTGGGCTGCCTGTTGTCTTAAAAATGTAATGTCTGTCATGGATTAACAATTACTAATCAGAATAATATTTTTTTATAAATGTTTCGACTTCCTCGACAGATCGATTATAAACACCAACGCGTTCTACTTTTAAGCTGGTTGCTGCTGCAGCAAACTTGCCAGCCTCTTTGGGTGGTAAGCTAATGCGTTTTGCCACATAGGAACCCATGCACGTATCTCCCCTACCACTTCTGCCTGCCATCGATTCAGAGTGAAAATTATAATGATGAAATTTACCTTCCGCGTAAATAAGAACACCATCGGAATGGGTCAGTACAATTTCCTTTGCTCCATAGTTTGCATAAATGGTTGCAGCCTTCTCAATATCTGTTTCGCCAGTTAGGTAGGTAGCTTCCACAGCATCCGATTTCAAAATATCAATATAAGGAAGCACCTCTTCCATTTCTGGCCAAATTTCATATTCAAGGGTTCCATTTCGCAGCACGCGCACAAATCCTTGCACATCAACAACGAACAATGCATCGTGTTTTTTTCGAAGGATTGCAAAAAAATCTGGTGCTATCTCACCACGCAAGCTTGGGCTTAGAGCAATCGCTTTTGCCTGGAAACCATCAAAATATTCTGGAAGAATTGGTTCAGCGGTAGATTTTATGTATAAATTTCTTTTATCAACGTCACGAGTCTTGTATTCCAACGTCATTACTGTGGATTTCGTTGAGTAAAAAGGGAAACAATCAATACCTGCCTTTTGAATATTTTCAACAACGTATTGGTCTTCTTTTGCAAGACGGGTGATGATAGCCACATTCACACCTAAACGTTTCGCAACATTTGCAGCATAATTCATCCCCCCACCATCCACTACCTTTGTCCCATCCGGTGTAATCAGCGTGTCTTTGGTGTAATTACCTGCATAAATGACATCATAACTTCTAATTTGTGACATAGGATCCACCTAGAAAAGATGTAGGAATGAAAGAAAATTTTGATTTAGAAGCCAGAAAAAACCTGCAGCCACCAATGCAGTAGAGGGGATGGTAACAATCCAGGCAATCAGGATTTCCCCCGCCACGCCCCAATGTACCATATTGACACGTTCTGCTGCTCCTACACCCATAATAGCTGTGCTTACTACCTGTGTAGTGGAAACCGGACCTCCAATTAATGAGGCTGTCAGAATAACTGCAGCTGAGGTAGCTTGAGATGCAAATCCATGAATTGGTCTGATTTTGTAAAACTTAGCACCTAATGTGCGAATTAATTGCCAACCACCTACAGATGTACCTAATGCGATTGCAGTTGCACAAATCAGTATTACCCAAAATGGCACTTCAAAACTTGAAATTTGTCCTGTGATTAACAATCCAAGCGTAATCACACCCATTGTTTTTTGAGCATCATTTGTACCATGGCTCAATGCTAATCCTAGTGAAGTTATGATTTGCAATCGTTTAAATAATGTGTTGACTTTTGGTGTAGCTTTCCATGATAGAAGAAAGATAATGTTCGCTATGATCATCCCCGCAACCAAGCCAATAATCGGTGAAGTGAATAAAATGATTAGCACTTTGGTTACACCAGCTATTCTAATAGCATGAAATCCAGCAGCAATGGCCACTGCACCAATTAAACCTCCAATCAAGGCATGCGAGGAACTACTGGGAATGCCTAATCTCCAGGTAAGCAAATTCCATACGATTGCACTCAGTAAGGCAGCAATAATTGTCCCAATATTAAGAAAATTGGAATCAACAATTTCGGAACCAATTGTGTTAGCTACTGCTACACCAAAAATAAAAGGGCCAGAGAATTCAGCTACAGCTGTCATGGCAAGGGCAACCCGTGGTTGAATTGCTCTGGAAGAGATCATGGTCGCAACGATATTGCTGGAGTCATGAACGCCATTTAAAAAATCAAAAACAATAGCAAGAGCAATTAGAATAATTAATGAAGTAGGCATGCGCTTCTTTCTAAATATATTATTGTTTGATAGTCCTAAAATAAATTAATGAGAATCGGGATACCCTGATTTAAAAGCCAATAGCAACCAGCTCCAACAGCCATTGTGGCTGGAATTGTTACTACCCAGGCAATTATAATTTCTCCTGCAACCCCCCAACGCACCTTACTCATCCTCTCTGCTGCGCCAACTCCCATAATGGATGAACTAACAACCTGTGTAGTGGATACTGGCCCGCCCAATAATGATGCAGTCAGGATAACAATAGCTGAAGTTGCTTGTGAAGAGAAGCCATGCACCGGTCGAATTTTATAAAATTTCGATCCTAAGGTCTTTATTAATTGCCAACCTCCCACCGCTGTACCAAGACCAATTGCAGATGCACAAATCAAAATAACCCAAAATGGCACCTCGAATGTTGATTGCACACCCGCAATGACTAAACCTAAAGTGACAATACCCATTGTTTTTTGAGCATCATTGGTACCATGACTGAGAGACAAACCTATTGATGTAACTATTTGGAGTTTCTTAAATACCCCATTAATCTTTGGAGATGCATTCCAGGAAAAAAGATACACCAGGTTCGCGATCAGGATTCCTACCAGAAATCCAATAATAGGGGATGCAAACAAAGCGATTAGCACCTTTGAAATTCCTTTAAACATGATCACTTTAAACCCTGCTTCCATCACAACTGCACCGATTAAGCCACCGATGATTGCGTGAGAAGAACTGCTGGGAATCCCTAAAACCCAGGTAAGGATATTCCAAATTATTGCACTGATAGAGGCTGCAATTAGGACAAGCAAGTTAATATGAACCGCAGAAACAATGTCGTTACCAATAGTAGTTGCTACGGCAACACCAAAGATGAACGGTCCTAAAAAATTAGCAACAGCAGTAATCAACAATGCAACTCTGGGTTGGATTGCTCTTGAGGAAATCATCGTTGCAACCACGTTGCTGGAATCATGAACACCATTCAGGAAATCAAAAACCAATGCAAGGCCAATCAAGATGATTAATAAAACAGGCATAAGAACCTTTAAGTAGTCTTTACAACGATATCAGCCAAAACATTAGCTGCTTCATCACCGCGATCAGCCGCATTACTGAGATGGCGATAGACCTCTCGATATTTCATCATCCTAACCAGCATTTTAACGTCTTCAGTCTCCTGGAACATATCTGCCAATGCTTCTCTGTAAACTGTTTCAACACGATTTTCAAGTGCTTTTGCTCTTTGCGCGTGTTCAGAGGCCACCCCTGGATGCTCTTGAAGACATTCCACGGCCTTTAGAATTTCAAACGAAGCATCTCGTAGCAATGAACAAATCCGCACCATGAATTCAGTTGGTTCGACCTTGAAAATAACAATTTCTGTCATGGTACTGTAGGCATAATCCAACACGTCATCAATAGCTCTGGAAAGGGCAAAAATGTCCTCACGATCAAATGGTGTAATGAAGGTGCGATTCAATTCATCAATTAAAATACGACGAGATTCATCCGCTTCTTTCTCTTTTGAGGTAAGTTGATCAGCGAGCACTTGATCTGGTTGGGAAAGATATTTTTTTAAAATATCCATGCCTTCAAGGGTCAAAGATGCCTGCTCATGAATTAAATTAATAAAAACATTTCGTCTTTTTCTGAAGATCTTTAACACAATTCCTCCATTAGTTTATGGTAGTTATAATACCAAATTTTTCTAAGTGCTCCAATCCACCTCGTAATTCATTAATTGAGAGATGTGGATTAACTTCCAATGTCAAATGAGCGTGATCTGGAATAGCTCTCTTTACCATATGATAATCAACATCTCCAGAACCTGGAATTTGATGATCATTAATACCAACCACATCCTGCAGATGAACACCAATTATACGTTTACTGTACCGTTTGAGCCAATCCTTATGTTCAATAAATCCTAATTGACTCAATACCTGAGCATGTCCAACATCATATTGAAATCCGTACCAATCCTCATCACATAGATCTAGCATTAATTGCATCTCGTCAATCAAAGGGATGTCGTAGAAATGGTAACGATTTTCTAACCCAATTTCAATTCCCGATCCTCTTGAAAATTCAATTAATGTGGTGAGACTTTTTAGTACCTGCTCAATATGCGCGGGTGCTACTTGCTTGCGGAATTCGATCATATATTTTTTAAGTGATTCATATTCAACCGATCCCGTCAACCCTTTGTTATACATCTGTTTAAGTTTTGTTTCAGGAGAATAATCACACATAATCATTCCCGGATGTATAACAATTGATCTGGCTCCTAAATTTTGTGCGGTTTCGACCGTTTTTTTTGTGATATCTAATCCCTTTATTCGCTTCTTCTCATCTAAGGATGAGATCAGGAAGTCATTAACCTTAAATTCATCATTCGTGTACTCAGCAGGACAAGGATCATGTACGGTAGAAATATAATATTGATCAGCATCCCATTGTTTGAAAAGTTCTGGACTTACTCTATGGTTTAACTCAAAACGACAAAAACCTGCTTTACGACCTTCGGCAAAGGTTTGGCTAAACGGTATTTTTTGATCCACATGCCACATGGTTGATAAGGCAATGTCGAATAATTTTACTGGTTTTTCTTCTGATTTGATTGGTACAGTTGGTATATATTTTCTGTCAGGATAAATGTTAAGTAATTCTTCTAATTTCGAGATTCTATAATCCGGATTCATTGCAATCATTGAATTCTGTTCAGGATCTTCATCTTCAAGGATAAGACTATCGGAAGAATATCCATTTGAATTAATGATTGTGATTTCAGCAAAACCAGCCTGACGCCCACCTACCACATCGCGTGAGATTATATCACCCACATAAGCACATTCTTTAGGTTGAACACCAAGTTCTTTGGCGCAATCGAGAAATAATGAAGGATGTGGTTTTCTCTTTCCGTGAATTGTGGAAAGGATAATCGCAGAAAAAAGGTCAGTAATGTCATTATCTGCCAACAATTTCGGAACTTCAACAGAGGATGTTGTATTACTAATGATCGCTAATATATATCCACGGGACGAAAGAGTTCTCAAAGTAGAAACTGCGTCGGGGAGAATTATTTTACTACGTGATTCCCGCCAAAGTTGATTAAGCTTTACTCCATTGTTGCGGATAAATCCCTCTGGTTTGTCAGGAAGCATAAATTTTGACCATAGATCAGCTTCAGTAAGTTCTATCATTGACTTTCTTGACCAAATTCGATATCCCATTTCTCGTTGGGTTAATACATCAACGAGTGCTTGAGGATCTCCATTTTCATTAATAAGAACTTGAATTTGTTTTATATTGTCAAGGTTACGGTTTGTCTCTTCTTGGGTCACACGTAAAGTACCACCCACATCAAAACAAATGGCTTTTATTGGTGGGTTCATAATGATTATCCAATTCTATCTTTCTTTTTCGATAATTGGCACTTTCAGCAATTCGCAAAAATTATCAATATAAAAATCAGCAGAGGCTCCATCTTCGAAGTTAAATGCTACTGTCTTCATACCGACTGAATGTGCACCTTCTATTTCTGAGATTTTATGACCGACAAAAATTGTTTCGGAGGGACAAACACCGACCTGGCGGATGGCTTTTTCATACATTTCGGGTTCGGGTTTTCGCAATCCCATTTCTTTTGAACTGATAAAAACATCCCACAGGCCACCAAAACCACTTTGATCAAACCAATTCAATTTTTTATAGATCGGTAATGCAGTATCAGTAATTATTCCCAGAATAAACCCCATCTCCTTTAATTTTTTAATGGTTTCGGGAACACCATTAATGATTTCAACAGTATTATCATCTTCACTCATCGCCTCAACACCTTCTGCAATGAGTGAGGGATCGGTAATACCATACAATCTCAGAACTTCCTCATAATACTCATGTCTTCCCATTTGCCCTGAAAATGCTAAATTTTTTAATTGCATTCTTTCTGATTCAATATCCGAATGAGGATTTATTTCCACTTTACCTAAGAATTTCTTAAGATTTTCTTCTTTATTGGGACGAAAATAGAGAATGTCACCTGCATCAAAAAAAATTGCTTTGACAGAGGACCTATTTGGAATAGATTGATAAAAGGCTTTTCCCATATCATCCTTAATGATAGGTATAAGCTCTTCCATATTTCGAATAATGGCATCAGGAATTGCCCCCTTATCCTTGAAGCCATCATCATATTCGTGTTTTATTTGTACAGCCAACCGGAAACCAGATTGTTTTGCGCCAACGATATCACGGTTAATTTTGTCACCAACATAAGCACAAGAACTGGTTGGAAGATTAACTAGCCTTGCTGCATAGTAAAAAATCGCTGGATCTGGTTTCCTTCGGCCATACTCAGAGGATAAAACAATCGGATTAAAGAATTCATAGATTCCATATTGTTCAAGGTTAAATGGAACTTGATTTCTGCTTTGGGTATTGCTGATGATTCCTAAGCCTAATCCCATTTCTTTTAATTGAAGTAAAACTGAGGGAATCTCAGGTCGCATTTTTCTGATGTAAAGTTGGGTTTCATACAAAAATGCTAATTCTTCAGCAATTGGTTCTATTGATTGTGGTGAAATGCCCATATTCTCAAGAAAGAACCTTGACCAAATTTCAGCTGGTGATAACTCTACCCTGGTTAAAAAGTTCCATTGAAGATACTTTTTTGCACCATTTGAGATCGAATCAACAATCTCTTCATCTGAAAAGTTAGGGGCTAAACCAACTTTTTGGAGACATTCTCTGATCAAATGAATGTTTTGGATTCGATACATTTTGGTGTAACCAAAGGTGTCGATTGTGCCACCCATATCGAAGAAAATGGTTTTAAGGCTCATAAATATTGAATTCCTAATCCGTTTGTTTTTGTGTTTCCTCGTAACTAATGGTGTTTATGTTTTCCTATTTACTTAAGTTTATCAAGTAAAAGTCTCGCGCCTGTACCATATTATCGTAAGCATATTGTTCATTGATAAACCAGGTCATTGACATCATTTCATCCAGAGTTTTCATACCTTCAGGTACTTCGTATGTTGAATCAGTGAAATAAGTCCCGAATTTTGCCCAAGGGTCGCGACCTTCAGGACCCACAACAAACTGGATCCATAATTTTGCTGCATTGCNNATTGGGATGCGGTGCCTGGTTAATAATGCCCAAATAACTTTGACTCTGAATACCTAAATTGGGTTTGAGACCCCAACAAGGTTCAAAAACAAGGTTTCCTTCCAGTACATCAGCCATATTGGAATAAGACGTCAATGCCATGAAACTATTAGTCATACCTGGTGTGGCAAAAGCCGAATCAACCTCATCACCACCTGGTTGAGGAATTGGGCCATTCTGAGCAAAACGTTTTAGCCATAACCAACCTACATCGGGTGTATCGTCATCCAATACGGGTTCTTCACCGTATAAATCGATGTAAGCTTCGGTCATTTCATCCACTTTGGACATGTAGGTGATTAATTTACTGAGTGTTGACGCATCATTCAGAGGATCTTCAATAAAGAATCGACCTTTCCATTCAGGTTCAGTTAATTCCCAAACATTGCTAATTGGGCAGGAATCTTCTACTTCTGAATTATAGGCAAATACACTGGTGCCTAAGCGTCCCATTAACAATGGTTGGGTGTATTGTTCATCAATGATGTCTGTTACAGTATCTGGTACAAAGCGCCAGACATATCCCTTCGGTAATACGTCACCAACTAATTCGGCACCACCACTGCTGTGCCAAACATCGCCTGTGAATGCACCCGCTTTTTGCTCTTCTATTGTTTTGCGAAGCACATCGTCACCACCCAGATCAAACGCCTGAACTTTTATTTCTGGATACGCTTCCATAAATGCTTCGGCTGCTTTTTCAGTTTTGGAACTATTGGCATAAACTAATAATTCACCTTCTTCAATTGCGGCGGCTTTAATCGCATCCCAATCCTGATCAGCAGCATAGTACGGTCCTAATTGATTGGCTTTTAGCCATTCATCTTTTGGATCTAATTCTTCTGCTACTGGGGCTCCCGGATCGGCTGGTGCTGCTGGAGTCTGTGCACAAGCAGCGAGCATACTGATCACAATGATCATTATTCCAAATTTTAGAAATGCTTTCATTTAACTTCCTCCTTCATTTAATAGGGACAAAAATTTACTTTGGGTGAAACAAACCTTTCCTTTACCTCCTTATCTTAGTACTCCATCAACGACTGGTTGATAATTGTGTTATCCACTTATCAAAAAGCCACTTTCTTTGTCATAAAGGTTTATGGCATTTTCATCAAAGTTCAGCCAGATTTTTTGATCCATTTGAACTTTACTAACACCCATTTCTTTAATAGTTAATTCAATATTTCCTTGCTGCGCAATAATCGTTGTATCGGCTCCGGCAGGCAACACTGAATAAGCAATAAATTCCACGGAGTCATCTTTCGGAGATAAGGATATAGTGATGTCTTCGGGCCTGAAACCCACAACAACCTCACCATATTTTTGAAAAGTTTTAACTGGAATTTTGAAAGTTCCCAAGTCTACTTCGTTTTGTTTCAAAACCCTCCCTGTTAGGAGATTGATTTTTGGATTTCCAATGAAATCTGCAATAAATAAGTTTGAAGGGTAATGGTAGACAACATCTGGAGTATCCATTTGTTGGATAACACCTAATTTCATAACCGCGATGTTGGTTGACATCGTCATTGCTTCTACCTGATCATGAGTTACATATACGGTTGTTGCACCAGAAATGTGATGCAAACGCTTCAACTCAGTGCGCATGTCCATACGCAAGCGAGCATCAAGGTTAGAAAGAGGTTCATCCATCAGAAACACACTTGGTCGGTATGCTAACATCCTGGCAAGAGCAATACGTTGTTGTTGCCCACCGCTCATTTCTCGAGGATACCGGTCTTCATACCCCGACATTTGAACTTCTGCTAGAGATGCTTTTACCCGCTTGTCCATTTCTTCTTTGGACAATTTTTGCATTTCCAACGCAAATGTCATATTTTTGTAGACATTCATGTGTGGCCAAAGTGCATAATTTTGAAAAACCAAACCCAAATTGCGTTTTCCTGGTGCAATTGAAATTCCTTTTTCAGAAGAAAAAACCAACTTATCCCCAATATAAATTTCACCTTCATCTGGATCTTCCAAACCTGTGAGACATCGTAATAATGTGGTCTTGCCACACCCAGATGGGCCTAAAAGCGTTAAAAATGTTCTTGGTTCA
>NPIE01002121.1_pt1 | contig 15046 bp, 9 predicted proteins | sample 8637661 | NCBI WGS metagenome assembly NPIE01 (sample SAMN07420842, study PRJNA396082) | bioreactor metagenome | isolation source: sample BA12 brine-fed electro-methanogenic bioreactor BA | place: Japan: Kochi | collected 2016-12-09 | reverse complement strand
AGAACCGGTCGACCCGGGGAACTGTTTTTCACACAAAAACCCCGTTTGGGCAGCTGCTGTTCACCGGACGGACACATCGGGCACGGCAATGCATTTCTTACTGCTCCAGACGGTACCCCTGGAGCAGCCGGTAATACATGGTACGTAGAATTTGCCCGTCCTTGGTTAACGGCAGCTCGTGGATGGCTCCCATGCCGACCATACGGTTGCGAAAATAGGGAAACTCAACCCTGATCCGGCTCGAGGCGACCACCAGAATATCCCGACCGACCGCCTCCTGTGGATCGGTCCAATATTCGTACATCAAACCGTCCCAGGTAAATAGATGCCAGCCGACCGTCTCCTCAACGAGCCGCCTTCGGCTGCTGTCCTGTGTCCCCGCCGCGTTTTTACTGCGATAGAATGCGAGACCGCTACTGATCTGATAGGGATCCATACCGACCACCAAAGGTCTTCTGCCGGTTTCCGCTGCAACCGCATCGACGATTTCTTCTATCTGGCGGGCGAATTCCTGCCAGCCGCTGAGAAACGGTCGTGATGGGTGCGGTAGCGACGGTAAACCCAGAACGACGTAGTGCAAACCAATCGCGTACACGACGACCAGGACCATCGCCGTATAATGCCAGAGCCGCTGCAAGCCGGACAGGAAACGGCCAGTGGCGCCTATCGGCGAAGGGGCGGCAACGATGGCCCCGAACAACGGGAGCACGGCCAGCCACAAAGGAGAAGTCCAGTTCAGCTTGACCTCCCTGGTCAAGCTGAAAAAGAGAAAGACGACAAACGGCAGTGTGGCCATAAGCCAGAGAAACAGGTAACGGCTGCGCATCGTCCCCTGGCCGTCCGACCGTGCAGTTTCCGGTTCATCGACCGCAGCCAGCAGGCGCCTGCCCCTGGTCCAGAATAAAAAGAGCCCGACCAGGCCGGCCGGGGTCAAGTTGACCGCGACATAACCGAGCAGACGGTCGGTGGTGAAAAACGGTTTGTCGGCCAGCCGGTCGTGGCTCTGGAACAGAAAGGACGCCCAGTCGTGCTGGTAGTTCCACAGCAAAACCGGCAGAAAAAGGACGAGGGCGAGCAACAGGGCACCGAGCGGTTCGCCCCGGACGAACCAGCGCCTGGCCCGTCGATCGATGAGCATAAAGCAGCAGGCCGCCGGTCCGAGCAACACGATGGTATATTTGGACAATAGTCCGAGGCCGAGACTGAAACCGATGCCCAGCCAGGCATCAGAGCGGTTTTCGACAAGAGCCCGGTAAAGGAAATAGAGCAGTGCCGCCCAGGCCGCATGCAACGGTGCATCAGGCGTCATCGTCAGGCCGATGCCGAAATAAAACGGCAGGATGGTGACGAGCAGCAGGGCGCCGAGGGCGGCCCTTCTGCCGCAGATGCGCGAAGTCAGACGATGAACGAAAAACGCGGTGACAAACCAGCAGGCAAACGCGCCGACCCGCACCCCGAACTCCGAGGTACCGAACAGCGCGGTGCCCAGCCAGATCAGCAGGGCGACCAGAGGCGGGTGGTCAAGATAACTCAGGGACGGATGCTGTGCGTAAACCCAATAATAGGCCTCCTGCTCCATCAGTTCCGGCAGACCGAGATAGACGAGCCGCAACAGGAGCACTGCCGACACAGCGCCGACAATGCCGAACCGCAGGCGCACACCTTGTGACAGCCGACCGAACCCGGCCGACCGGACGATCGACAGCGGCAGCACAAAACAGATGCTGCCGATAACCGCGGCCGGTAGAAAAGCGGTAAGCGGGCCGGCCCAAATACGGGCCTCGACATGCTCGAACACCGCCCCCTGCATGCCGATCGCCCAGATCACTGACACCAGCACGACGGGCAGCCATCGCCCCGCCGGCACAGCGACATGACTGCCGGTGGCGCGAAGCAGGGCCGATCCGGTCATAACCGCCATAGATGCTCCGGCCAACGCCGCCAGATGTGCCGTTTCCGGTTTCAGGCCGAGATGCAGCAGCACTGCAAAGATCAGCCAGTCGAGGACGGCGCTACAGCCGGTCGTCAGGCCGAATCGCCGGCTCATGGAGCGCAGGCTGCCACCCCCCGCCAGATGCACCAGTTGTTTGAGATAATCGAAGATGATCTGTTTGTTCATCTTGGAGAATCCCTCGAAGCGATCACGAAAAACGATCGGCACCTCACAGACCCGAACCTCGTCTTCATCGGTGGCCAACAGCTCGAAACCGATCTTGAAGCCAGGCACATCGGGCCTGGTCCGGGCCAGACGGTAGCGAGAAACCGCAAAAAATCCCGCCATCGGGTCATTGACTGCGGTAAACAATCGGGCCGGCAGGCCGGCCAGCCGCGATGCGATCTTGCGTGCCAGAGGCCACTGCGGAATACTGCCGCCCTCGACATAGCGACTGCCGATCACCATGTCATGGGTCCCGTCCAGCAACGGTTGCAGCAGATCTGGGATGCTTTCTGGGGGGTGGCTCAGGTCGGCATCCATCACCACGACCAGTTCATGGCTCGCCACACCGGCACCGGCCACCACGGCACTGGCAAGACAACCTTCGTTGTCACGGCAGATCAAGCGAACCGCCGCCCGACCGCTCCAGGCGCGGATCCGCTCTCTGGTCGCATCGCTCGAACTGTCGTCGACAAAAACGATTTCCCGCTCGACATCGGCAGGCAACACGACATGGAGCAGCCGCTGCATGAGCTGATCGATATTGTCTGCTTCATTCCTGGTGGGAATGATGATGGAGATTCCGACCATTTCTTTATATTGTATCTCACGTGCGCGTGACGTCTCGGCCCGTACCGCGCATCGACAGCTGTATGATTCCTTGCGGGCGGCGAAGCGATTGCCGCACTTTTCGCCAATACGGCGCTGCGCAGGATTCCAAATAGTTTGCGACGGCCCCTCGTGGCGCCGCCCTATTGTCCGAACTATGTCACCCGAAAGACATGAACAGAACCCAGCTTTAATAACAGAAAGACGGCCGTGACGCAAGCATAGCGCAATCCGCTCGGCGCCACAATCGTTTCGCGAAGATCTCCTCCCCCTTCACCGACGCCGAACGGCAGAGCCAGATTCTTTACCGGGAGCGGCAGCACAATTCGGCCGCCGGTCAAACAAGGCTTGCAGCCGCAGACCCGACGGCAGGCTTGCTTTTTTAGCAGCAAGTCGCTAAACTCGCCAGCATCCAAGGCTCGACCTGCCACCACCCCGATCCACCACGGGAACCGGCAGTTCAGCAAGAGCATCATTTCAGGAGGCATCATGGGGTACGCATATGGCATCGTTGCGGCAGTCATCGGACTGTTGTTGTCGGGGGCAATCGTTTGGGCGGATAAGACGGATTGTCTTTCCTGCCATCGTGAACAAAACCGCGGACTCTATCAGCAATGGCAACAATCCGCGCACGGTGCCAACGATGTCGGGTGCATCGATTGTCACGGCGCTGCGGCCGAAGACCCCGATGCCTTCGAGCATCATGGCAGTTTCGTCGCCACCCTGGTGACGCCGAACGATTGCGCCGTCTGCCATGAAAAGGAGGCCCAGGAAACAATGGATTCATACCATGCGCACGCCGGTGAGATACTCGATTCGGGCGACGCCTACCTGGCCCATGTCACCGCCGGCTACCCGGTGGTAATTGTCGGCTGCGAAGCCTGCCATGGCGCCCGGGTAAAAATCGACCCGCAGGCCGCCAACAAACTCTCGTCCCAAACTTGGCCGAACAGCGGCATCGGCCGGATCAACCCGGACGGTTCGAAAGGTGCCTGCAATGCCTGCCATTCCCGCCACTCTTTTTCCAAGTACCAGGCCAGGCAACCGGAAAATTGCGGCAAGTGCCACCTCGGACCCGATCATCCGCAAAAGGAGATCTTCGAGGCCTCCAAGCATGGCATCGCCTACCGCGGCTTTCGCGAAAGCCTCAACATGGACCGTGATTCCTGGGTCGTCGGCGACGATTATTATGCGGCACCGACCTGCGCCACCTGTCATATGTCGGCAACGGCCGACCAGGCGGTCAGTCACGATGTCGGTGACCGAATCTCCTGGACCCTGCGGCCGCCGATGGCCAAGCCGAAAAACGACGCGGCCAAAAAGCGGACGGCGATGCAGCAGGTCTGTCTCTCGTGTCACCAGCAGTCTTTCGTTGACGGCCACTACTACCAGTTCGACGCGCTGGTCAAACTCTACAACCAAAAATTCGCCCGGCCGGCCACTGAGATCATGATCATGATCAAGGACAAGGAGCTTCTGGAAAACCCGGCCTCGTTCGCCAACGAAATAGAGTGGGATTACTACGAACTCTGGCACCATCAAGGACGCCGCGCCCGAATGGGCGCTGCGATGATGGCCCCGGACTACGCCTGGTGGCACGGCATGTACGAAGTCGCCCACTCCTTTTACTTCACCTTCCTGCCCAAGGCACGAGCCTTCGGCGACCCGCAAATCAATGGCTACATCGATGAGCTGCTCACCGACGATCCAATGCATGCCTGGCTCAACTCCAGCACCGCCGACATCAAGAGCGCCATCAGAGACGGAAGTTTCCAGAAGATTTATTACCAGCTCTTCGAACAACAGCAATAACCTCGACTCTACCCGGCGATCAGCGACAGACGGCACTCCTGTCCCGGGTCGCCGGCTTCCCCTGCCTGCCCGGCCACAGCCTGAAGCCGCCGCAGCAACAGCGATTCGACCGCGTATCGACCGTGATTCGGCCGTCGCCGGACCGCGACCGAAGCCGTCGATATTTACAAACGCACCGATCTGCTCTACAATCAGACCATAGGGAACCATGAAAAATTGTCATTTCGCCCAATCTCATCGCTGCGCAATCAAATTTTATCCTCGGAATATCATCCATGCCCGCGGAAAAGTTCTCTTGCGCGCCTTGATCTTGAACGAAATTCCGAATTTTTCAAGCTCCCCCACAGACAGTTAGTTTCCCCCGGCACCGCCTATGACCTTCGCTGCGAGACGACAGCGATTCTTTTTTACCCGAGGTATCCGATGAGTTCATACTATAACGACCCCGATCCCCAGGAAACCAACGACTGGCTCGCCTCTCTCGACGGCGTTATCGAACACGAGGGCAAAGAGAAGGCGGATTTTCTTCTCAGGTCCTTGACCGATCGCGCCCGGGCCCGTGGCGTCGACACCTCGCCGGGCATCGTCACACCGTACGGCAATACCATAACGCCTGACCAGGAAGCATCGATGCCGGGCGACGACTCACTGATCGCCCGCAACGTCGCCGCCTATGTGCGCTGGAACGCGATGGCAATGGTCGCCCGGGCCAACAAGGACGGCAAAGGCCTCGGTGGCCACATCGCCACCTATTCATCGGTCTCGGCGATCTATGAAGTCGGCTTCAACTGGTTCTTCCGCGGCCCGCAGGCGGAAAACGGCGCCGATCTCGTTTACTTCCAGGGCCACAGTTCCCCCGGCATCTACGCCCGCGCCTTTGTCGAAGGCCGCCTCAGCGAGGAACAGCTCGATCATTTCCGCCGGGAGGTAGACGGCCGAGGCTTGTCTTCCTACCCGCATCCCTGGCTGATGCCTGATTTCTGGGAATTCCCGACCGTTTCCATGGGCCTCGGTCCGATGCTGGCCATCTACCAGGCCCGTTTCATGCGCTATCTGGACCGACGTGGACTCAAAACGGCCGGCGACCGAAAGGTCTGGTTCTTCATGGGCGACGGCGAATCGGACGAGCCCGAGGCCCTCGGCGCCCTGCCCGTGGCCACCCGCGAACAACTCGACAACCTGATCTTCGTCGTCAACTGCAACCTGCAGCGCCTCGACGGCCCGGTTCGTGGCAACGGCAAGATCATCCAAGAACTGGAGGGTCGCTTCCGCGGCGCCGGCTGGAACGTGATCAAGGTCATCTGGGGCAGCGAGTGGGACAAGATCCTCGCCCGTGATCGCGAGGGACGACTGCTTGCCAAGTTCGGCGAAATGGTCGACGGCGATTTCCAGACCATTCGGGCTCGGGGTCCCGCCTATCTGCGGGAAAAGGTCTTCGGCAACGATCCGCACCTGCAGGCACTTGTCGAGGATATCAGCGACAACGAATTGTGGCAAATGACTCGCGGCGGTCATGATCCACGCAAGATCTATGCCGCTTTTTCCACCGCCGTCCGCCACCGCGGCCAGCCGACCGTAATCCTGGTGAAGACCATCAAGGGATTCGGCATGGGTCAGTCCGGTGAATCTGTCATGGTCGCCCACAATGTAAAGAAGATGGACCAGCAATCCCTGCAGTCGTTTCGCGATCGCTTTCACGTGCCGCTCGAGGACGACCGGCTGACGGAGCTGCCGTTTATCCGGCCGGCCGACGACAGCCCCGAAGCCCGCTTTCTGAAAAAACAGCGGGACGCCCTCGGCGGACCGGTACCGCTGCGCCGCACCGAGTACGAGAAACTGACCACCCCGTCGCTCGACGCTTTTTCCGGCCTGCTCGAATCATCGAAACAGCGTGAGATTTCGACGACGATGGCCTTTGTCCGAATGCTCAGCACCCTGGTTAAGGACAAGCAAATCGGCAAGCGGATCGTCCCAATCGTCCCCGACGAGGCCCGGACGTTCGGCATGGAGGGATTGTTCCGCCAACTGGGTATCTATGCACCGACCGGCCAGCTCTATGAACCGCAGGACTCGGAAACCATCGCCTGGTATCGTGAAGATCCGACCGGCCAGATCCTCGAAGAGGGCATCACCGAGGCCGGTTCCATCTCATCCTGGACCGCAGCCGGCACCGCCCATGTCAATTACGACCTGGCGATGATCCCGTTTTATATCTTCTACTCGATCTTCGGGTTTCAGCGTATCGGTGATCAGTTGTGGGCGGCCGGCGACGCGAGAACGCGGGGGTTTCTGCTCGGCGCCACATCGGGTCGCACCACGTTGAACGGGGAAGGGCTCCAGCATCAGGACGGCCATGCCCTGCTTTTTGCCTCCACCTATCCGTCCTGCCGGGCCTACGACCCGACCTTCGCGTATGAAGTGGCAGTTCTCATCCAGAGGGGCATCGAGCGTATGTACCGCGACGGAGAGGATGTCTTCTACTACATCACCCTGCTCAACGAGAATTACCCGCATCCCGAGATGCCCAAAGGAGTCGAAGAAGGGATCGAGCGCGGCGTCTATCTGTTTCAAAAAGCGCCCACAGGAAAAGCAGCCGTGCAACTGATGAGCAGCGGCTCGATTCTGAGAGAAGTTATCGCTGCCGCCGAACTGTTGCGCGATGATTTTTCCGTCGACAGCACTATCTGGAGCGTCCTCGGCATCAATCAGTTGCACCGCGACGGGCTGCTCGTCGAAAACTGGAACCGGCTGCATCCCGACCAACCGCAAAAACGAAGCCATCTGGAAGAAGTGCTCGCCGACCACGATGGACCGGCAATCATCGCCACCGACTACGTTACCGCTTATGCCGAACAGATCAGGCGACTGATCCCTAATCCGCTGACCATCCTCGGTACCGACGGCTATGGCCGCAGCGATACCCGTGAACGGCTGCGCCGGTTTTTCCGAGTCGATCGGTATCATATCGTCATCGCCGCCCTGGCCGCTCTGGCCCGGCAAGGTGAGATAGACCAAGCGACGGTGCAGCAGGCCGTTACACGCTACTCCATAGACCCGGAAACCGACCATCCCATTACCCGATAACAGGAGAGACAGGCATGGCAATCGAGAAAATCACCGTCCCGGACTTCGGCGATGTTCAGGAAATCACCGTTCTCGAGATCTACGTCGCCGCCGGCGACCGGATTGATGTGGAAGACCCTATCGTTGCGCTGGAGAGCGAAAAAGCGGTGATGGATATCCCTAGCCCGTTGGCCGGCGTGATCAGTGAAATCAAGATCAAGGCCGGCGACACGGTGGCCAGCGGCGACTTGATTGCCCTGCTGGAGACAGCGGATCAGAACGGTCAGGAAAGCACGGAAGAAAAGTCGACTGAAAAAGCGGACGATTCACCGGACAAAACAAACGGAGAAGAAAAAAAACAACCCGCGCAATCGACTGATTCACCGGACAAAACAGAACGTGAAACAAAAAAACAGACGATACGGCGGGATGATGACGGTGGGCAGGATCAGGAAGCAAAGGCTGGCGGGTCCGTTCATGCCTCTCCGTCGGTGCGTGCCCATGCCCGGAAGGCCGGAGTCGATCTGGCCGATGTTACCGGCAGCGGGCCGAAAGGCCGCATTCTAAAAGAAGATATTGACGCCGTCGCCGGCGGCGAAAAGCCGGTAGCAGCCCGGCCGGACAAAGCTGCACAAACGGAAGACTTCAGCAAATTCGGCGCTATAGAAGAGCAGCAGCTCGGTCGCATTCAGCGCATCTCCGGCCCGCACCTGCAGCAGAGCTGGCAAGCCATTCCGCACGTCACCCAGTTCGACGAAGCGGACATCACCGATCTGGAGGCTTTTCGTAAAGAGCTCAACGAGGGAGCCGAGACCGGGGCGGTCAAGCTCAGCCCGCTGGTGTTTATCATCAAGGCAGTGGTTGCGGCCCTGAAGAATTATCCGCAGTTCAACGCCTCGCTCGGCGCCGACGGTGATACGTTGATCGTCAAACACTATTACCACGTGGGCATTGCCGTCGACACCCCGGGCGGCCTGGTCGTACCGGTGGTCAAGGACGCTGATCGCCTCGGGATCCGTGCTATCGCCGAAGAACTGGCCCGTCTCAGTTCCCAGGCCCGCGACGGCAAACTGGCCATCCCCGACATCCAGGGGGCCTCGTTTACCATCTCCAGCCTCGGCGGCATCGGCGGTACCGGCTTCACGCCGATCGTCAACGCGCCGCAGGTCGCCATTCTCGGCCTGTCGCGCAGCTATATGAAGCCGGTCTGGAATGGAGAGAGCTTCGTGCCGCGGTTGACCCTGCCGTTCTCGCTCTCCTACGACCATCGGGTCATCGACGGTGCGGCGGCGGCCCGTTTCTGCCGCTCCCTGGGCACGATCATCGAGGACTTGCGCCAGGCCTTGCTCTAACCCGCAGAACGGGAAGTCGGAAGTATCGATGAGCATTATTGCAGGGGGTCGGAAGGGCTGCCCGGGGAACATCGTCTCAAAAAAAAACGACAAGGAGCTGTGATTATGACGAACACTCTATCCGTTGACGTGGCCGTTCTCGGAGCGGGACCGGGCGGTTATACCGCGGCGTTTCGGGCCGCCGATCTCGGCCTGTCCGTCTGTCTGATCGAGCGGCAGCAGCGGCTCGGCGGCGTCTGCCTCAATGTCGGCTGCATTCCGTCCAAGACCCTGCTCCATGCCGCTTCGATCATCGAAGAGGCACGGGAGATCAAGGATTTCGGCATCACCTTTGCAAAGCCGCAGGTCGACCTGGCCGCGCTGCGTGCCAAGAAAGAATCGGTAATCGGCCAGCTGACAAAGGGCCTGGACGGCCTCTGCACGGCCCGGGGCATCACCCGACTGACCGGCAACGGCCATTTTGTCGATAGTTCATCGCTGTCGGTCGTCTCCGGTGAAGATGAAACAACGGTCAGCTTCGGTCAGGCGATCATCGCCACCGGGTCGCAGCCGGTTCGGCTGCCGTTTGCCCCCGACGATCCAAGGATCTGGGACTCGACCGCGGCCCTTGCTTTGGACGAAGTGCCGAACCGGCTGCTGATCATCGGCGGCGGCATCATCGGGCTGGAAATGGCCCAGATCTACCACGCCCTCGGTACCGAAATCACCATTATCGAGATGCTCGATCAGCTGATCCCACCGGCCGACAAAGACCTGGTACAGCCGCTCTTTCTCAAATTGAAAAAGCGCTACCGCATCCACACCAAAACGAGCGTCACAGCCATCGAGGCGAACAAGGACGAGATTATCGTTCGCTGGAGCGGCGAAGACAAAAAGGAGCAGAGCACTGCCTGCGACGCGGTGCTGGTCGCCGTCGGGCGCCGGCCCAACAGCCGTGATCTCGGCCTTGAGCAGATCGGCATCACACCGAGCGAGCGCGGCTTTATCCCCGTCAACGAGCAGATGCAGACCAGCGTGGAGACCATCTATGCTATCGGTGATGTGGTCGGTGAGCCAATGCTCGCCCACAAGGCGACCCACCAGGCCAAGGTCGCCGCCGAGGTGATCGCCGGACGCAACGTCGCTTTTTCGCCGCTGACCATCCCGTCGGTCGCCTACACCAGCCCGGAAGTCGCCTGGATGGGCGTTACCGAAAAGCAGGCCAAGGAAGAAGGGCTCGACTATGAAAAAGGCAAGTTCTCCTGGGGAGCCAGCGGACGGGCACTGAGTGCCGGCGCCGCCACCGGTGCAAGCAAGGTCCTCTTCGAAACGGGCGGCGGCCGAATCATCGGCGCCGGTATCTGCGGGGCCAACGCCGGCGAGTTGATCCACGAGGCGGTGCTCGCCCTGGAAATGGGCGCCGATGCCGAGGATATCAGCAAGACCGTGCATGCCCACCCGACCCTGGCCGAGACCTTTGCCTTTGCCGCGGAAATGGTGGACGGCTCGATTACCGACGCCCTCCCGCCGAAGAAGAAGGGCTGAAACGGGCTATCCCGCTCAGTCGGCCGGCACCAACCGCAGCACCGAACCGCTGTCGGTTGACAGGTAGACAAACCCCTCCGGACTCTGGGCCAACGACCTGATGCGTTCATCGAGATCGGTCAGCAACCGTTCTTCACCGATCGCCTCGCCACGCTCATCCAGCACGATGCGGTTCAGGTGGCGCAAGACCAGCGACCCGGCCAGCAGGTTACCCCGCCAGGCAGGGATCGCCTCGCCGGTATAGAGCAGCAGACTGCCCGGGGCGATAGACGGAATATAGACCTTGACCGGCGGCTCGACCCCTTCCCGCTCGCGGGCCTCGCCGACCCGGATCGGCCCCCAATACTCCATGCCGTGCGACACCTCCGGCCAGCCGTAATTGCGGCCCGGACGAATTAGATTCAATTCGTCGCCGCCGCGGGGACCATGCTCGATTGCCCAGAGCCGGTCGGCCTGCTCATCATAGGCGAGTCCCTGGATGTTGCGATGGCCCCAGCTCCAGATCTCAGGTAGAGCCCCGTCGATACCGATCAGCGGATTGTCCGGCGGCACGCTGCCGTCGAGACGGAGCCGCAGCAGGCTGCCGTTATGGGAACTTCGATCCTGAGCCGTCTCGCGCACGCCGCGGTCGCCAACGGAAAAAAAGAGGTGCCCGGCACCATCAAAGGCAATCCGACTGCCGAAATGACGCGTCGTCGCGGTCCGCGACCGGGTCTCCAGCAGATCTTGCCAGTCCTGCAGTCTATCGCCGGCCAGTCTGGCCCGCGCCAGCGTCGTTGCACCCTGGCCGTCGGGCCCCGGTTTGACATAGGTCAGATAGATATAATCGCCGGTCCGATACTCCGGCGGGACTGCAACGTCAAGCAGCCCGCCCTGCCCTGCGGCAAGAATCTCCGGCAGACCTTCGAGCGGACGATGGCTGCCGTCGGCAACAGCGATCAGGCCGATCCGTCCCTGCCGCTCGGTGACAAGCAAGGTGTCGGCGTCGATAAAGGTCATGCCCCAGACCACACCGAGTCCCCGGGTCACTGTTTCCAACTGAAGGCTCCGACCATCCGGTAACTGGTAAAGCTGCCGAGCGACAACCTCGGTCACCGGAGCCAGGGCCATCAACAACATTGCCACAACAAAGGTTTTCATAGTTTCTCCCGGAAAGACATCACCCACTCTCTCGCCGATCCATCCTTCGCTTTTCGTGAAAATCTTCTTTACTTTATAGGCACGACAGGGCGAGAAGACAAACGGCAAGCACCTCGTTTCCGGTGGTCGATATCGACTGGAACTCAGGGAAATCGACAATATTTAGAATTATATTCTTGACTAATTTATTTATGGAGAATATTATTCGCAATAATTAACTTTTCAAAGAACATAAAAATGCGGTCCATCGACCAGACAAATATTGAAATACTGAAGATTCTTCAGGAAAAAGCACGGATTCCGAACGTCGAAGTGTCCCGCTTGATTAATCTGGCACCATCGGCAGTCCTGGAGCGCATTCGCAAGATGGAGAGCCAGGGTATCATCGACGGTTATGAGGTGCGGCTCAATGCCGAACAGTTCGACTGCGCCCTGATCTCCTTTGTCCAGCTTTTTCTCTCGGCCCAGGCCGACCTGTCGGCCATCGAAACCGCACTCGGCCGTCTCGAACAGGTCCAGGAGGTACACCGTATCTCCGGTGACGACTGCTACCTGATAAAGGTGCGCTGCAGCGACATGGCGGCGCTCGATCGGGTGCTGCGCGAGTCTATTCTGACCATCGCCGGAATTCGCTCAACCAGAACCCTGCCGGTCCTGGCCACCAGCAAAGAAACCGCCCGGATCCCCATCTCCTCATACAAACAAGGATAGTGATATGCCGTTGTCAGACAGTTTCAAGGACCGCCTGTACCCGCTTGCACCGGCGCTCGCCGATCACTTCGGGACGCCGTTTCATATCTATGACGAGACCGGCATCCGGCAGACCTGCCGAGAGATTAACGAGGCCTTTGCCGGCATCGACGGTTTTCGCGAATATTACGCCGTCAAAGCCCTGCCCAACCCGGCCATCCTGGCGATCACCCGGGACGCCGGTTTCGGTTTCGACTGCAGTTCCATCCCGGAGTTACTGCTGGCTCGGCAGGTCGGAGGTCGCGGTGACGACCTGATGTTCACCTCCAACAACACGAGCCCCGAGGAATTCGAGGTGGCAGCCGTCGATGGCGGCAGTATCCTCAACCTCGACGATATCACCCTGCTCGACAAAGTGGAGAATCTGCCTGAGACGATATGCTTCCGCTACAATCCCGGTCCGGAACGGGCCGGCAATGCGATTATCGGCAACCCGGTGGAAGCCAAGTACGGGGTCAGCCGCGTGCAGATCGTCGACGCCTATCGCCTGGCCCGGCAGCGCGGCGCCAGACGCTTCGGCCTGCATACGATGCTCGCCTCCAACGAACTCGATTATCGCTATATGGTCGCCACCACCGACATGTTGCTGACACTGGCCGAGACAATCCAGCGGCAGCTCGGCATCACCTTCGCGTTCATCAATATCGGCGGCGGCCTCGGCATTCCCTACCGGCCGGACCAAAACGCGCTCGACCTGCCCGTCATGGCACGGGAGATCACGGCTCTGTTTCAGGGCTTTCGCGACCGGACCGGAGCAATGCCGGCCCTCTATATGGAGAGCGGCCGCTACGTGACCGGACCGCACGGCGCATTGATCACCAGGGCCATTAACCGCAAGGAGATTTATCGCACCTACGTCGGTGTCGACGCCTCCATGTCGGCGCTGATGCGCCCGGGCATGTACGACGCCTATCATCACATCGAGGTGATTGGCAAGAAGGGCACCGGCCCGACCGAAACAGTGGACGTGGTCGGTTCATTGTGCGAGAACAACGATAAGTTCGCGGTCCAGCGGCAGCTGCCGAAGATCGCCGACGGCGATCTTCTGGTCATCCACGACACCGGGGCGCACGGGCACGCGATGGGGTTCAACTACAACGGCAAGCTGCGACCACAGGAATTGCTGCTCGGCAGCGATAAGACAATCCGGCTGATCCGCCGGGCCGAAACCGTGGACGACTATTTCGCCACCCTGCGCTTTGCCGAGGACGTCTTTCGCCCTTAAAGGCGCAGGGCGCCGATAGTGGTGGCTACCACCGCCTCACGGCAGCGATAGCCACCACCTGCTACATCCGCTGCAGCAGTCCGCGGGCCCGCTCGCGGGTCATCAACCGCTGCCAGTCAGGCCCCAGGCAATTTTCCCAGAGCGGGGCGAGGCCGAGAGCGACCGTGACCATACGCTCCATCTCCTCATCGCTGAGGCCGGCGGTAACCTGGCGAGGCAGCGCGATATCGTGACGAGCCATCATCTGCCGAAATTCGGCAACGCCGTCGGGATAGAATTCGTCGAGTTGATCGAAAGCGATGCAGCAGCCGATACCATGGTGGATACCGAGGATGAAGGAGAGCCCATAGGACAGAGCATGACAGGCGCCGACCTGGGAATAGGCGATACTCATGCCGCCGAAATAGGAGGCCATCATCAACTTGTCGTCCTTGTCGGGATGATCCTCGAGAAATACCTGCCGGCACAGGTCGATCGACTTCTCCCCATAGGCCTTGCTGAACTCGTTGATATAGGTGCCCTGCAGCGATTCGACGTCATGGATATAGCAATCCATGCCGGTATAGAACCACTGGTCCTTTGGTACCCCGGCGAGCAGTTCCGGATCAAGGACGATCTGGTCGTAGAGGGTGTAGTCGGAGTTGATGCCGAGTTTCTTCTGCGGACCGGTGAGCACGGTGGTCCGTGATATCTCCGCCCCGGTACCCGACAACGTTGGAATACCGACCTTGTAGACGGCCGGCGTCTTGATCAGGTCCCAGCCCTGGTAATCGGCCGCCGAGCCCGGGTTGGTCAGCAGCAAGGCCACCGCCTTGGCGATATCGAGCGTGGCTCCGCCGCCGATACCGATAACACCGTCCGGCAATCGGGGAAGCATCTCTTTGATTTGCCCAACCAGGGCATCGATGTATGACGTTTTCGGCTCGTCGTCAACGTTGACATGCAGGACGTTGTCACTGCCACGCAGCGGGATGCGCCCTTCCAGCGGGCGGCCACGATGGACGTCATCGAGGATGAAGATCATCGAACCGCCGTCCGTGCGGCGCTCGGCCAGGATATCATCGACTTGAGCGAAACATCCCCGGCCGAAAATTATCCGGGGAACAATGGCAAAATTACGATACATGTGATTACGACTCCGGTTGAATTCAGCGATCTATGAGTACCGTACGCCAATGGCATCGGTCACTCCATCTGCTCAGTCTGCTTAGCAGATGGCCGGAGAAATCTCAAGGTATTTGCCCGACACGCTGAGCTTTTGCAGGATCACTAGCTGGCAGAGACGGCCACCGAAAATCGATATTCAACCTGCCGGCAACAAGAGGGGACCTTGAAAAATTCGGAATTTCGTTCAAGATCGAGGCGCGCAAGAAAATTTTTCCGCAGGCATGGATGATATTCCGAGGATAGAATTTG
>NPIE01027861.1_pt1 | contig 15086 bp, 11 predicted proteins | sample 8637661 | NCBI WGS metagenome assembly NPIE01 (sample SAMN07420842, study PRJNA396082) | bioreactor metagenome | isolation source: sample BA12 brine-fed electro-methanogenic bioreactor BA | place: Japan: Kochi | collected 2016-12-09 | reverse complement strand
ATTTAGGTGCTGGATGAATTATCCCAGATAGTTAACCATAGCCAATGAACTATGGAATTTAGGTGCTGGGTAAACCCCCATCCATGGGGGCTTGACGGCAGTAATCGAACGCTAGGGATAGCGTGAATGCAGATTTTGCAGGAGCAAAAATCTGCCTTGCTGCCGACTTCCTCGCTAGCCACACCCAATACTTTCATAAAGTTAGCAATTTTTTGAGTATAAAGGGAGTAGGTACGCGCAGCGTACCCTACAATTTATGCATAACGATGGGCGCAGAGCGCGGGAACGAGAATTGCCAGGGACTGAATAGTTACACTTATTCCGGTTCAGAAGGCAAGGTATTCTCTGGAGTAAGTCGACAAGTTTCACATAAACGGGCCAACTCCAGTAGACTGGTCGCACCGGTTTTTTCCATGACTCGCGCACGATGTACTTCGACGGTACGATGGCTGATGCCCAGTTGCCTTGCAATTTCCTTATTGGAATGGCCCGTGACCACCAGCGACATCACTTCCGATTCGCGGGTGGTAAGACCGCTTAAGCGCCTACAGAGCGCTTGATCAGCCAGTAGTGAATCTTCATTCTTCCGGGCTTCTTGCTCTAGGACGTCCCGAACCCGTTCGATTAATAATTTACTGGAAACGGGCTTCGTCAGAAAATCAACCGCTCCGGCTTTGATGACGCGAACGGTCGTGGGTATGTCTCCATAACCGGTCAGGAAAATGATAGGCAAATGAATATCCCGACGGATCAATTCGGTTTGTAACTCGTCGCCGGTCATATCCGGCATATTGAGATCGAGAACCAAGCATCCGTTCTTGCCCGGACAATAAGCTTGCAGAAAATGCTCAGCGCTCTCGAAAGTTTGATAATTAAAGCCGGCGACTTCCATGACTTGACCGAGACCATCGCGCACCGCATCGTCGTCATCGACGATAAAAACGTAGTAGGTTTGAGTGCTTATATCGCGCATGGCAATGTAAAGTGGAGACTGAGGCCGTTGCCCGCATTTTGTTCGGCCCACATTTTTCCGCCGTGAGCCGTGACCAAAGTTCGACTTATCGCTAGTCCCATGCCTAAACCGGCGGGTTTCGTGCTATGGAAAGGCTGAAAGATAGCTCTAAGCTCCGCCGGATCTTCGACGCCTTTACCGCTATCGCGTACTGTCACCCGAATCATGGCTGGATCGGCCTCATCGCGATGCGTCGTCACGATGATCGCTTCGGCCTTTTCTTTCAGTTCCAACATAGACTCCATTCCATTGCGTACTAGATTGATCAATACCTTTTCTATTTGCAGAGCATTGGCCCTAACCGGAGGTATATCAACGGCAAGTTCCAGCTCAATTTTAAATTCGTCAGAGAGTCCGTCGGTTTTCATTAAATCGATCACTTCATGGATCAAGGAATTGATATCTACCGGTTCGCTATCGCTTTCCCCTTTTTGCAATAGGTTCACCAATTGCCGTATCACTTCGCCAGCTCGCTGCGCTTGCTGTGAACATTTTTCCATTACCTGACAGAGCTTTTGCGAATTAGGCTTATCCGTTTGACACAAATGCAGCGCCACATCGGCATAAGAGGAGATGGCCGACAGTGGCTGATTCAATTCGTGGGCAAATGCCGCGGCCGTCTGGACCGCCACATATAATCGAGACGACTGTTCCATTTTGTCGCGCCGCTCGTTCAGTTCCTTTTGTTTCATGTAGTCGGTAATGTCTAAATTGATGCCTAGGATACGATAGGCGCGATTACTTTGATCGTTCAATACGACTCCCCGAGAATGAATCCAACGGAAAGAGCCATCTTTGTGACGCAGGCGAAATTCCATTTCATAGCTTGGCTTATGATCGGCAATAAAGTTTTCTATCGTCGCCATGACATAAGAGCGATCATCCGGATGCAAGCGGCTTTCCCAATCCTCTTGCCGGTTGAGTAATTCGCTATCGTCATAACCGATTTGCCTTTTTATTTCAGGCGATAAAAATAACTGACGGGTAGTCAAATCCCAGTCCCAATATCCGGCATTGACCTCTTCGACAACCAGAGCGAGTCGAGCTTCGGTGTTGCGCAATTCTTGTTCGGCCTGTCGATGTGCCGTGACATCCTCGCAGGCAATAATAATACCGCCGATCTCTCCGGCCGGATTTGTCCAAGGATGGGCTGCCCAACGCAACCATTGGCGACTGCCGTCGGCTTGAATCCATAGGTCGTCGTCGTTTTTCAAAAATTCTCCGGCCTGTACTTTTCGGTGGACTTGTTTCCATTCTGCGGGAAGATCCGGGTTGACCGCATAGTGGTTGCGGCCTGTCAATTCAACATATCCCCGACCGAAATCTTCGACCCACCGACGACTCGTGACCAAATAATTCATTTCTCGATCAAACATGGCAATGCTCACGGGCGCCTGCTCGACAAACAGCCGGAGTTGCAATTGACTCTTTTCCAACGCATCTTCGGCCTGTTTGAGCGCCGTAATGTCTAGAAAAGCCCCCACGGCACCGCGCGGCTCGCCTTGTTCGTTAAATAAGGGCGAAGCATTGCCGAGTATTGTGATCTGTCGATTGTCGGGCCGAATAATATCGATGACTTGGTTTTTAACTAATTCACCTCGAACGGCGCGCCGCATCGGTAAGTCCTCATTTGCCAACTCGAGTCCGTTCTGCATGGTACGAATAGCGTTCAGCACTTCACTACGGTTAGAAAGACCGTCCATCATCGGCAAGCCGAGCATCACCTCAAGCGCCGGATTTCCACGAATAGCGTAGACGTCCGCTCCATCCGCAATGCACAGTCCGATCGGCACGGTATTGAAAATGACTTGCATCTCTTCTATTCGGCGCTCCAAGCTTTGGTTTAAGGAAGCGATTTTTTTCTCGCTCAGCTTTCTATCGGTGACATCGACGACATGCACGACGACACCCTTGATCTTTCCGGTCGTATCCGTATTAGGAATATAAGTGGCCTGGACCCAGCGCGGCTCTCCATGCCCATAGGGAATTTGTTGATCGAAATTTACCTGCTCCCCTGCAAGGGCGCGTTCGAAATAGGGTTGAACGATGCGCCAGGCTTCTTTACCGATGATTTCCGGCGCTTTTCGACCAAGGATCCGATCCGCTGTGATACCGAACCATTTTTCATAGGTCGCATTGACCCGCAAATACCTAAATTCGGTATCCAAATAGGAGATCAGCGCGGGCGTCGCGTCCATGATCAAACATAATTCGTTTTCCCGGTCGCGCAGTGTCAATTCGGCCAGTTTACGATCAGTAATGTCTTGAATGTAGCCATGCCAGAGAATACTGCCATCCGTCTCGCAGCGAGGCATCGAATGACCTTCGATCCAAATCTCGCCTTTTGTAGGATGATTGTAGCGGAACGCGTCTCGCCAGGCTTGCAGGGTGCGGGCGGACTCGGCAATGGTTTCATGAATATGAACGAGATCATAGGGATGGATACGGTCGAAAACAGGGCGAAAATCCTCGACTACAACTTCGGGACTGACCCCGTATAACGATTCGAACAGCGGACTGGCATAAGGCATGCTTGCCGTGCCGTCAGGGCGTAATCGGAATGAACAAATGACTCCAGGCACCGTTGCGGCAACCTTGGTTAATTGGTCTTGTAATCTTATCCGCTCCTTCATGGCCAATTCCGCACTCATGCGCTCGGTCACATCACGCATGATCACTGTAAAAGTTTTCTCGCCGTTTATCTCGCACTTGGAAATGGAAGCCTCGATCGGGAACTCCTCGCCATCGGCTCGTATACCCCTAATAGAGACGAGTTCATTTTTTTTTCGATGAGCAACTCCTGCCTTATCGAATCCACGTATATATTTACCATGTACGGCACGGAACCGTTCGGGAATAAAACGCTCGATAGTCCCGCCGATGGCATCATCGGCGGGACAACCGAACATTTTTTCCGCTGCGGAGTTGAACAGTAAAACGCGTTTATAGGCGTCGATAGTAATGATCGCGTCGATAGCCGACTCGACTATGTCGGCATAGCGCTGCCGACTGTCCAGCAGCGCCAATTCGTTGCGTTTGTGATGGGTAATATCCTGCGTGGTCCCGAACCCGCCCAACAAATTACCCTTTTTATCGTATTCCAGCCAAGCCTTTTCTCGAACCCATTTCACTGCGCCATCTACCAATAAACGGTGCTCGATATCGTAGGGCTCGCCGCGCAGCCCCTCTCGCCACATCCGGTCGACATAGTCTCGGTCTTCCGGATGCACGATGGCTAGAAAAGTTTGATAGGTCTTCGGCGTGCCTATCGGAATACCGAAAATACGGTGGTTCTCGTCGGACCATATTAATTCGTCACGCTTGATATCCAGCCGCCAGCTACCGATTTGCCCGACCCTTTGCGCGCGATCCAAATCTTGTCGACTTTCCCATAGCGCATGGGTAAGACTCCTATAAAAGCTGGTTGTCGCGACCATAACCACTGAAACGAAGCAAAAGGCTACGTTTAATATCAATAGGTCGTCGAATTCGGTCTCGGTCGGGAACAATATCAGTGTATTGACCGCGATCAAAGATAAAGCCGCCGCAAGAAAGCCGGAATTCTTCCCTAACCAGAAAGAGACCAGATTAATCTCGAAAGCAAATAACAAATATGCCGCCCGCTCACTTATCACTGGAACATAAATGGTTGCGATAGTGGTTGTAACGACGACCAGTACCGTCAGTCCGTATCGCAACACGGCTGGTTGATTGCTTAAATAAAAGAAAACGGATTGAATTTTAAATCGTGCGTCGGTCATCGGCTCTCGTTATTAATGTTCATTGCCGGGTGTCCATGTTACATCAAGCTAAGCAATCGGTATTGGCTCCGCGAATAAATTATCTTTACATCGACTGACAATAAGCCCTAATCCTTCATCGATAAACAGTTTCTCTACAAGCGTTAAAATTGTTTCACTACATGATTTTTTCTAAACATTGACCGGGTAAATCGGGAGTCGATTACGGAAACGCTCAATACTGTTTTACACTCAACAGCTCATTCAGGTTTCGCTAGCAACGCCTCAAAGGCTTCGGCGGATAAGGGCTTTGATAATAGGTAACCTTGAGCATAGTCACAACCCATTTTTTTGAGTAGACCACACTGATCTTTAGTTTCCACTCCTTCCGCGATCACCTTGATCTTTAGCTTGTGCGCCATAGCGATCATCGCTTCACAAAACATTAATTCATTTGATTGATCCAACAACTTGCCGACAAACGACCGATCTATTTTCAGATAATCGATATGAAATTTCTGCAAGCAGGACAATGACAAGCAACCGGTGCCAAAATCGTCGATACTGATCGGCATACCGATATCGCGGAACGAAAACAACGTGTTTGAAACGACATGCGAAGCGTCCATCAGCACACCTTCGCCTATTTCGACCCCAATACTGTCTGCCGTGAGGCCCTTTTGTCGTAAATGCTCGAACCAACTGTTTTGATGATCGCCGGCGCAATGGAATAACATTGGAGAACCGTTGATGCTGATCTGAAAACGCCTATCAAAATATCTTCGCCAGAGCTTCACTTGTCGTGCCGCTTCTTTAAATACCCAATCGCTCATTTCAACGATTAATCCTGTTTTCTCGGCAACGGCAATAAAATCCGTCGGGTTAAGCCATCCCTGCTGCGGATGTCGCCAGCGGATCAGCGCCTCCGCCTTATAAATTACTCCGCTTGCCAATTCGATAATGGGCTGATAATGCAACTGTAACTGATTATCAGCAAGCGCATCTCGCAAATCGTTAGCTAAAATGGCTTGGGATCGAACAGCCTCCTGTATGGTGCGCGTGAAATAACTGAACCGGTTACGGCCCGCCTCTTTGGCATCATACATGGCTTGATCGGCATTTTTTAACAATGCTTCAATTTCGGAAGCATCTTCCGGAAAAAATGTGATCCCGACACTAACGGATATATAGACCATTTCGCCATTCAGCAAAAACGGTTCAGCTAGTTGCGTCAATAGACTTTGAGCAATGCGTTCGACGCTGACACGATCCTCCAGTTCATTCAGAATTATTGCAAACTCATCGCCGCCCAGACGTGCCACAGTGTCGGTCTCGCGCACGCAATGGCTCAGCCGCCGTGCAATCTCCAACAGCAGGATGTCTCCCATGTCGTGCCCCAAGGTATCATTGATTTCCTTGAACCGATCGAGATCAAGCAACATCAAAGCCATTGGCAGGCCTTCCCTATAAGCTTTTTTGATGGCTAATTGCACGCGGTCATAAAATAAATATCGGTTCGGCAAACCGGTCAACTGATCGAAGTTTGCCCGCTTCCACATCGCTTCTTCCGCACGCTTGCGAGCGGTAATGTCGGTGCCTATCGCGACACGCTGCAGCACCTTACCGTTGCTGTCGTAATTAGTGTTGATTCTCAGCCATTCAAGATAGATTTCACCATTCTTGCGGCGCTTCCAAATCTCGCCTTGCCAATGTCCGGTCTTCCGCAAGGCCTTCAATATAATCAAATAGAAACGACTGTCATGGCACTCGGATTTAAAAAATTGCACGAACTGACCGACGACGTCCTCTTCTGTGTAGCCGGTAAGTTTTGTGAAAGCGGGATTGACGGCAACGATACGGTAACTGGCGTCGGTAATCAAAATGGCTTCGTCTATCGCCTGATAGGCCATTGTGGCGATTTGTAATCGACGCTCGGTTTGCTTGCGTTCGGTAATGTCCGAAACTGCGGCACGGCAGGTTTGAAGTGTCGGATCGGCAATGGCCTTAATTTCTATCCAAATCACTCGCCCAGCAATTTTTAACATCGCCTCACAACTTTGAGGATGCCCGATTGCGAAAGTTTTCTCCAAAAAAGCATTGAAGGTAGACTGAAACTCTTCGCAGACTAGTTTTGCAAAACGTTGCCGGCTTAAGGTCGACCGAGACATGCCAAACAGCCGCTCTGCCGCCTGATTAGCACCGATAATGCTGCTATCTTCGGCCAGTATAAAATAAGCAGTGGGTACAAAATCGTCGAGCTCGGTGTAACGTTTAAACGAGGTATCAAGCTGACTCGGCGCAATTCGCAACTTGCTCCGTTCGCCCGGGCGGACTTTTAGTTGGCGTTGTAGATTTTGGGAACCTGTCGCTTTTTGGACGATTGCCGCCGACATCTTAGTGAGTGTTCGCTCGGCATGCTGAGGCAGATGACTATCATCAATAGCACTATGGGGCATCTTTTTCATAAAACAGCTAACCCCCCTCGAATTTATTGAAAACAATGAACCTAGACTAGGTGTCGATAGCGCCTTTGAGTTAGTTTTTTGTCAGTAACTTGCCCTGTTCAAGTATTGATCCAATTTCTTCAAATTGAAGGACATTTCTATCGGTCGATAAAACAAAGTTGGCCAGCGCAGTGATTGCGAGCCAATTTGACCTATCATTGATAAAACTGAATGCGTCCATGAAGAGCGACTTGAGTTTTCTCTCTCTTAGTTCCCGAGTCACAATAAAGCAGTCAAGATACTCGTTGACTAGCTCCAAATCGGATGATCCGCCATAATATTGCAGCGCCTCGATATTCACTAGCCGAGAATTAATGGGCTCATTGTCGCGCAATGCGATATATCTGGCCTCAGCAAGCGGTCCAACGAGTAAATTGATGATATCGGCTTCAAAAGCACACTGATAAGCAAGCTTTTGTGCATTAGAAAAGTATTTTGTCGTTTCGTGAAACGATGTTGCTATCGTATGAATCAAGCGGCCGCCTTCTACTTTAGCCATATATCGAGCCGATCGATCTCCTAAACACTCGGATGACTGAAAGTCGGTATTTAACGGTTTGACACATATCTGAAAAAAAACCGGCGGCAATCCTTTCTGTTGGTTGCCCAAATGTATAGCGGCAGCATGGCCCGCTTCATGGAAAGCGATGTTACGGCTAATTTCTCTATGGGATTCTGAAGATGAGTCTTTAAGATTAAAGGTACGATTCATCATGGTGAGCCCTCTCTTAAGATATAGGATTATTCTTTTTTATCGGGGGGTTAGTATCTATGAATCGTCATCTGAAAACTATACGTATGAATACTTACAAAGCGTATGGATACTTACAGAAAAAAGGGGTCAGGTTAAATTATTAACCTTATTCTAACGCTCATGAAGGACTGGCAATTGCCTCGACAAATGAAAGTTCGAGACGACGCGGGGAGGGTGAGGGGTAATTTGAGGCTTCATCAAGCCGGTAAAAGTGTTGTCGACCGTCGTCCTTCGACTCGGCTTAGCACGAACGGTCTACAACACATGCCAACTGCTATTTTTAGGGTTATCTTTTTTTCTGATGACGTTATTCGTCGTATAGCTCGCTGCTGCCATCCATATCGCCGGTCTGACTATAGAGCATCGAAGGACCGTTTCTAAGCATCGCCGCGTCGACGACTCTCAGCACAGCGATGCGGTGATCGCCGGCCTCGGTGAAATGGCTGAGCTCGCAATCGAAATAGGCGAGGCTTTCGGATAATACCGGTGCGCCGGTTTTCGCCTGTTGCCAGGCATATCCCGCCATTTTATCGGGTACGGATCGACCGAAATGTTTCGCGATAGCCATTTGGTTGCGATCTAGGATATTGACCGTACAGCATCGGCCCGATTCGAGCAGCCGATAGGAATTGTGCTCAGGATTGATGCTCAGAGCCAGCATGACCGGATCGAAAGACACTTGCATGACCCAAGCGGCGGTGAAGGCATTGGTATTTTCGCCGTCGCGCACGCCGACCACATAAACGCCGTGACTGATTAGCCGGCATAAATCCGCTATTTTTTCGCTCATGTCAATTCACCAGGTTGATACGCATCGACAAATCAATCGCTTTGATATTTTTGGTCAATGCGCCGATCGAAATAAAATCGACACCGGTTTCGGCAATTTTTTTAACGCTTTTTAAATCGATATTACCCGACGCTTCCAATCCGACTCGGCCGCCGTTGAGCTTAACCGCGGCCTTCAAATCTTGAAGACTGAAATTATCGAGCATGATCCGGTCCGGTGCGGCAGCAAGCGCCTGTTCAAACTCCTGAAGATTCTCCACTTCGATTTCGACCGGCAATTCGGATAGCTCGCGTGCCATTTGTACTGCGGCGGTAATCGAACCCGCCGCAATGATATGATTTTCCTTGATCAAGATGCCGTCGAACAGGCCGATCCGATGATTAACGCAACCGCCGCAAACCACTGCGTATTTTTGAAGTTTTCTCAAACCGGGTAGAGTTTTACGCGTATCGAGGATACGGCACTCCGTTCCGGCTACCGCATCGGCATATCCTCTAGCTTGCGTCGCGGTTGCTGACATTGTTTGTAGAATATTTAACGCACTTCGTTCACCTGTCAACAAGGCACGAGCATTACCCTGCAAACGACATAGCACAGTATCCTTGGAGACCTTATCACCCTCGGTGACTAGCCACTCGATATGTACATTTTCGTCCAAGAACCGGAACACGGCGTCGAAACAGGCGTGTCCGCATAAAACCATGTCTTCACGCGTGATGACTTCAGCCCGAGCGTTTTTGTTTTCGGGAATAATTTGCGCGGTAATATCCCCGGTACCGATATCTTCTTCGAGAAAAAGTTGGATTTGCTCAATAATGGACGATTGGTTCATACTTTCGTACTCCGCATAATTATAAAACCCCATGATACTCTCGAATCACTGTATCGATGATTGTAAGCAAATGCCTTCACCGAATCATGACGAACGCCCCGACCCCGACGATATTTCGCTAGTTGTGATTCATTGCATCAGCTTACCGCCCGGCGAATTCGGTACGCCCCATATCGACCGTTTGTTTAGCAATACATTATGCCCCAGCGATCACCCTTATTTTCAAGACATTCATCAAATAAGAGTTTCGGCGCATTTGCTGATCCGAAGGACCGGCGAAGTCGTGCAATACGTCCCGTTCGACAAACGCGCCTGGCATGCCGGCCTTTCAAACTATCGAGGCCGCGAACGCTGTAATGATTTTTCAATCGGCATCGAGCTCGAAGGAACCGAAACATCGCCCTATACCGACGAACAATATGAACAACTCGCGGCAACGCTAAAATGCTTATTTGCACATTATCCGAAATTATCCAAACAAACGTTGACCGGCCATAGCGATATTGCACCAAACCGCAAGACCGACCCGGGCCCGTCGTTCGATTGGGATAGGTTGTTCGATTTGTTAATGTAGGGTGCGCTACGAGACGCCTTTCGAACAAATCGGAATGGATACTCATCAAAAGGTACGCGATATGTACCCTACCACCGCTTTTTCACGAGGCTTCGTCTTTTTTGCCCAAACCGAACGACTCGGCAATCATCAACGCGACACCGATCGTAATCGCCGAATCGGCGATGTTGAACGCCGGCCAATGCCAGTCTTGATAATAGACATCGAGAAAATCGATCACATAGCCGTAGGCGAGTCGGTCGATCAGATTGCCGACCGCGCCGCCGAGTACCAAGGCCAACGAAACCGCCAACAGGGTTTCATGCCGCTTGAGCCTTGCTAACCAAACCGTGATCACAACACTAATCACGAAGGCCAACGCGGCGAAAAACCAACGCTGCCAGCCGCCGGCCTCACTCAAGAAACTGAAGGCCGCGCCGGTGTTATGCACATAGGTCAGATTAAAAAAAGGTATTACTTGAATCGATTGATAAAGCTGCATGTTCGCCGCTACCGCCAGTTTGGTAATTTGATCCAGAACCAGCACGACAAACGATAACCAAAGCCATTTCAACATTCGACCCGTCCTTATTTTAAGCGAAACGTCGGACTTCGCCGTCGCCAACGATATTCTCGACGCAGCGTCCGCATAATTCAGGATGATTCGAATCGACGCCGATATCGGCGCGTTGATGCCAGCAGCGCACGCACTTGGCGTGATCGGATACCGAGACCTTGATTTTTAACCCTTCCAACTCAGCTTGTACGGCATCATCGGGACTCGATGCCAGCACTTGAACCGTTGCCGCCGACGTAATAAACACAAAATGCAATTCACTCTCGAGTTGTTTCAATACCGGGAAGTTACGCTCGTCGGCATACAAAGTGACCTCGGCATTGAGCGATGCCCCAATCGCACCGGTTTTGCGCACCCGCTCCAATTCCTTGCTGACCGCTTCGCGCACGGCCATTACCTTTGACCAAAAATCTCTGTCCATCGGAGAATCTTTGTCCAACTCAAAAAGGCCTTGGTACCAGGTTTCGAGAAACACCGACTGACTACGCTGCCCCGGCAGATAGTGCCAAATTTCGTCGGCGGTATAGCTGATAATCGGCGACAACCATCGGGCTAACGCTTCGGCGACATGATACATCGCAGTTTGCGCGGACCTACGCGCCAAACCGTCCACTTTCGCGGTATATTGCCGATCTTTAATGATGTCGAGATAAAAACCGCCGAGGTCGACGGCGCAGAAGTTATGCACTTTTTGATAGACTTGGTGGAATTGATAGCTTTCATAAGCGGCAACGACCTCTTGCTGCAAACAATAAGCGCGGTCGACGACCCAGCGGTCCAATGCCAACAGTTCGTTCGCTGGAACCGTATGCAGAGCCGGATCGAAACCGTCCAAGTTGGACAACAAGAAACGGGCCGTATTACGCAAGCGCCGGTAAACATCAGAGGTTCTTTTCAGAATTTCGTCCGAGACATTCATTTCGGCGCGATAGTCGGTCGCCGAAACCCACAGGCGCAACACATCAGCACCCAAGGTTTTCATGATCGTTTGCGGCGCGACGACATTGCCGCTCGACTTGGACATTTTTTTGCCGTCCGCATCGACCGTGAAACCGTGCGTCAATACCGCCTTGTAAGGCGCAACACCTCGCATCGCGACCGATGCCAAGAGGGACGATTGAAACCAACCCCGATGTTGATCCGACCCTTCTAAATACAAGTCGGCCGGAAAATCCAAATTATCCCTGGCATCGAGTACGGCATAATGCGTCACGCCGGAGTCGAACCAGACATCGAGCGTATCTTGCATTTTTTCATAATATTCGGCATCAGCGTCGAGTAATTCAGCCGCATCCAATTCGAACCAGGCGTCGATGCCTTTTTGTTCGATGCGAAGAGCCACTTGTTCGATCAATGCCTCGGTGTTCGGATGCAGATCCCCGCTTTCCTTATGCACGAATAACGCGATCGGCACGCCCCAAGTACGCTGACGCGACACGCACCAATCCGGGCGTCCGCCGACCATACCTTCGATACGGGCCTGCCCCCAATCCGGTATCCATTGGACCTTGTTGATTTCCTCCAAGGCCTTATCGCGCAAGCCGTTTTTCTCCATCGAGATAAACCATTGCGGTGTCGCGCGGAAGATGATCGGCGTCTTATGCCGCCAGCAATGCGGATAACTGTGTAGCATCGATTCGTGATGCACCAACTTGCCTCGCTCGGCCAACACTTCGAGCACATGGTCGTTCGCTGTGAAGACATGCTCGCCGGCAAACAATTCGGTATTCGGCAAGAACACACCGTTGTCGCCGACCGGATTGTCCACCGGCAAATCGTATTTCAGGCCGACCACATAGTCTTCTTGACCGTGGCCGGGAGCGGTATGCACGGCGCCGGTGCCCGCCTCGACCGTGACGTGCTCGCCGAGAATAACCGGCACTTTACGCTCATAGAACGGATGCTGTAACAGCAGATTTTCCAGCGCATCACCTTTGCAATAGGCAATTACATGATATTCCTCAATGCCGTAACGGAGCATCGCATCCTTCATCAAGGCTTCGGCCAAGACCAAACGTTCTTTTGCGCCGTCTTTTTCGCATTGCACGACCGCATATTCCAATTCCGGGTTCAATGCAACAGCTTGGTTGGCCGGCAAGGTCCACGGCGTGGTCGTCCAAATCACGGCCGAGAGCGGGCCTTCGCCTTCGTGCTCGGGCACATGATGACAGCGCGCCAAAAATGCGGCTTCGTCGACGACCTGAAAGCGCACGTCGATCGCAGGCGAATGCTTGTCTTCATATTCGACTTCGGCCTCGGCCAGCGCCGAACCGCAATCGGTACACCAATGCACTGGTTTCGCGCCCTTACTCAAATGGCCGTTTTTGCTGATTTTACCCAGTGCGCGAACGATGTCTGCCTCGAATTTAAAGTTCATCGTTAAATAAGGGTTATCCCATTCACCCAATACGCCCAAGCGAATGAATTCGCCCTTTTGCATCTCGACTTGCTTAGCCGCATAGTCGCGGCAGGCATTGCGGAATTCGGCTTCGGAAACTTTGCCGCCGGCCTTACCGACTTTCTTTTCGACCATCAGTTCGATCGGTAAGCCATGACAATCCCACCCCGGAACGTAAGGCGCATCAAATCCGCTCAATGACTTGGACTTAACGATAATATCTTTCAGAACTTTATTGACCGCGTGACCGATATGAATCGCACCGTTCGCATAAGGCGGGCCGTCATGCAGAATGAATCGAGGGCGTCCGGCAAACTCTTCCCTAATTTTCTGATACAGATCGATTTCGTTCCAAGCCGCCAGCCGCTCCGGTTCGCGTTGCGCCAGATTGGCCTTCATCGGAAAATCCGTTTTAGGTAAATTCAGTGTAGTTTTATAATCCATCGTCGTTAACTTGAGTTAAATCAGTAAAATTTTTTTAGCTTCGTCCACATCGTTGACGATCTGCGCCTTGAGTTCGTCCAGCGAAGGAAAACGCATTTCATTTCTTATTTTCTTCTTGAAATGCACTTCGACATAGTGCCCGTAAATATCGCGGTTGAAATCGAATAAATGGGTCTCCAAAATCACCTTCGAACCGCCGCCCACGGTTGGTCGCGTGCCGACATTGGCAATACCGGGTATTTCCCGTCCATCGATGCCGGTCATGACAACCGCGAACACGCCCTCGATCGGTGTGTTTTTTCGCGATAGCTGAATATTTGCGGTTGGAAATCCTATCGTGCGCCCTATCTTATCGCCATAGGCCACTCGACCACAAACCGAATAAGAACGCCCGAGCATGCCGGCGGCATAATCCAGGTCGCCTTCACCCAAGGCATCACGAATCATCGTACTACTGACCCGATGCCCATCTATTTGATAAGAAGGTGTATCTTCGACCTGAAAACCGAACTCACAGCCCTTTTCCTTCAACATCGCAAAATTACCGCGCCGCGCCTTGCCGAAATGAAAGTCGTCGCCGACCACGAGATATTTGACATTCAGCCGTTTCAGCAAAATATCTTCGATAAAATCTTCGGCCTCCAAATCGGCAAAGAAGCGATTAAAACGCAGTATCAATACTCGATCAATAGGCGATGCCGAGAACTGAATGATTTTTTCCCGTAATCGAGTTAGACGCGACGGAGCGTTTCTTCCTTGAAAATATTCCAAAGGCTGGGGTTCGAATATCAAAGCGACCGACGGCAAGCCCATTTCCCGGCCTTGCCGTGCCAATTTGTCGATAACCGCCCGGTGACCTAAGTGCAAACCGTCGAAATTGCCTATCGTCAGCACACAACCTTTCGGCAGAGGTTCAATGTGAGCCAATCCTCTAATCAATCGCATGAATACATCTTGCTGGAAAAACAGGGAATTCTATCATTATCCGGCGTCTGTGACCGACAAATTGCATTCCAATCACACGGTAAATTTGCGTTAACCCTTTAAGTAAGGCGTGACGCCGCGTATAGAATTCTGAGTCATACGCAAATAGTCAAAAACCAACCGGATATTACGGTTCAATTGCTGCATTTTTTCAGTCACGCTCGTCTTTCCTTTGGCGAACATTTTGATCACCCCGTCTGCAAACCGGCGTAGTCGCGTCATGTTCTCAGGGCCATTGCCATTTGAAATTTGGCTGCGATCTTCGTCATAATTCCAATCGATAATATAGTGACACGAATTTTCGATGGTCCAATGCCCACGATTAATTGCGAGTAGTCGTTGAGCATTCGCTTGTTCAGCGGGTCTACTGGTCATACCCAAGGCAATTTCACGGGTAAGCTTCTGGCTCTTTTTATGAAAGACTTCGCGTTCGATCAGAAACAACTATCCTGACACAGAGGGACGGCAAAGGCTATGCCAGTAGCCGAGATTATGCGG
>NPIE01011763.1_pt2 | contig 15089 bp, 19 predicted proteins | sample 8637661 | NCBI WGS metagenome assembly NPIE01 (sample SAMN07420842, study PRJNA396082) | bioreactor metagenome | isolation source: sample BA12 brine-fed electro-methanogenic bioreactor BA | place: Japan: Kochi | collected 2016-12-09 | reverse complement strand
AAAGTTGAAAAAGGTTTGTAAAGGAAATATAATCTGAACTAATCTTATGGGCGATTAGCTCAGCTGGCTAGAGCGTCACATTGACATTGTGGAGGTCACAGGTTCAAGCCCTGTATCGCCCATTTGATCCTTATTTATGTTTTAAAACATAATCCTTTATCCCAATCGTAACCTCTCTCTGGTGCTCCTCTTTGAGCTTCTTATGAACATCCCTCGCTATCTCTCTAGGAAATACACTCCTGTCTAAACCAAGTAGGGAATAATCTTCTATCATTGAAATATCTACGTGCCCTTCGAAATTATGATTAACAATGAAATCTACAAGATGATTAACTAGTTCGGCCCTACCATTGATTTTAAGATTTGGGACCTGTTTTTTAAGACCAAGAAATATTGGAACGGTTCCTGGATAACTTGATTCTTCCAGCAATTCTGTCATCTTGTCCAAAGCTTTATCTGTTCTAAAAACCAAATTTCCTAAGACACTAGAGCCATAACCCCTGTTAGTTGTAAGACACAATCTCCCCGGAGAAAATTTCCTCAAAAGTTTGTTAAAAGATCCTTTAACTTCATCCGATATCTGAGGATCTCTTACATTTCGAAGATGTGAGCCTGTTAATGTTTGGTCAAAGTCCACAAAGCAAAAACTTTGTTTTTCATGACTTTCTAGAAGTATTTGGTCTACTGCCTGAGAAAAGGAGTTAACCTCTATAGCTTCATAAGTCACACTCTCTTTTTCTGCGGGTTCTTTCTCAGATTCCCTAGAGAAGTTTCCAACAAAAGAACCCGATCCAATCTCTCCTTCAAATGTACTCATAACAAATTCTAACAGAAATTATCTAAAATCTTAACCACTTCCTCAGTCGTAGTTGCTGCCATTAATTCTTTCCTTAATTCATTTGCACTGTCAAATCCAGATATATATGCCTTTACATATTTCTTTTGGCTATTAAATGGTTTTGTACTTTCCCAAGTTTTATCAAAAAGTTTGAGATGCTTTAAAAGAATCTCTTTCTTTTCCTCGGGAAAAATCTCTTTTCGCTTTCTACCAGAAAATAACCAAGGATTATTCATTATTCCCCGTGCCACCATAAAACCGTCCACACCGTATTTCTCTACATATTCCTCTCCTTGTTTTAGAGATTTAATATCTCCGTTACCAATAATTAACGTCTTTGGAGAGATTTCATCTCTTAACTTCACACATTCCTCTATCTTGTCCCATCTAGATGGAGTAGAGTAGCCCTCTTTTGAAATTCTTCCGTGAACTGTAATGAGATCTAGATTTAAAGTTAGAAGGAAACCTATCCAGCCTTCCACATCTACTTCATCATACCCCAACCTTGTTTTAACACTTACGGGAAGGCCTCCGGAAGCTCCTTGGACAACTTCAACTATCTCTTTTACTAAGTCTTTCTCCTTTATTAAGGCAGAACACCTACCACTAGATAAAACATCCCTTACTGAACAACCGATATTGATGTCTATGCCATCTGGCTTAAGTTTTTTTACATATTTAAGAGTCTCAACATAATCCTCTGGTGTATTCCCCCATAATTGGACAATAACGGGTTTCTCTTTCTTTACAAAGTCGAGCCTATGTATTACCTTCTCTCTACCCTTAGAACAAAACCCTTCCACATTAAGAAACTCAGTATAGAAGAGGTCTGGTCTCCCAATATCACAGAGAATCTGTCTAAAAACAGTATCTGTAACTCCTTCCATTGGTGCTAGAGCAGAGATATATCCCTTCTTCTTTTTTATTTTCTCGTAAATATTCACAGCTCATTTTAGCACATAGCAGAAAGCTAGAAGTGGGGGGAAAGAACCCCTTTACATATCTTGTTGTTTAAAATAAACTTAAGTAGTAGATTAAAACTGCCTAAAATGGAAGCAAAAAACGCCCTTATTGACAACTCTGGTCAACAATCTTTAAGTGAGATTAAAATTGACTCATACATCAGCATCTTTTTCTTTACAATCCAGGATTTTTTAAACTGGTGGTATGTGAAGATGCCAATATGGCATCTAAGAAGGCTAACAAGACTTAGTGTTGTTGTTGATGATCAATTTTCGATATCTCTATTACTTAAGAATTTCTTCCTACCATGGCATAGAGATAATTCGATGATAGGTTATCTGTTTGGAATTGTTATGAAGCTTTTATATCTTCCTATAGGAATCTTCATCTACTTACTTTGCATGGGTCTTTATCTTTTATTCTTCCTCTTCTGGTTATTACTACCAATAGGGTCACTCGTATTCATAATACTTTCCTTCTTTAATTCCTTAACTTAAAAATTTAGAAATGGCTTTAGAATTTGACACCAAAAACAAAACTATTACAGGATTCCACCGAAAGGATAAGGGAACCTTCGGAATCATAGAGGGGAAATTCCCAATATTTGAAGATGACAACATCTCAATATTCACAATTACCAGAGATCATTTCTTTAGTATCACAACTCCTCAGATTAAAGCTATTCTTAACAACTTCCTAAGATATAAAAACTTTAATGACAAAAAGAGACTTCTTGCAAATATTCTTCTAATACCTGGATTAATAATTGCATTTGCACTAGTTCTTAAATATTCCACAATCCTAAACTCATTTCCAGAGATTCTTTCACTTTTAGAATCTGACTTAACAGATCTTCTCTTTGGAATTTCCATACTTAGCGTAATAATATTGTGGCATGACTTCTACGAAGACAAAAGCCATCCTATTAAATTGCCTAAACCTGGAAAGATTACGCAGAGAGATATAGATGAAATAAGGGCAAGTGGCTTTAAATTTGGAAGATATGCCCACTTGGAGACCATTAATTTCTTGACAGAGGAGTCTCTAGAGTTGCTCTGCTTATTTACCAAGGAGAACACCTTTAAAACACTCTCCCTGTACAACCAGTTAGTATCTTCAAACTTTGAAGTAGGACAAATAATCAGGAGAACAGGAGTAGATATAAGTCCCGAGATTCTAAACGAGGCTGGTGTAAATGAACAAACAATACCTGACTACCCAGTGACTGCTCTGAGAAGTATTTTAACCTACGCTCTTGAGGAAGCCCTTCTCACAGATAGTAAAGAGATTCAACCACAGCATCTTTTCCTTGCTATTAGTAGAATTTTCCCTGTAATAGAGAAGTTCTTACGAGAAAACCAGATTAATATTGAAATTCTCAGAGAGGTAACTGCATACAACAATGAAATCATTTACCGAAGAAACAGAACAAAATACCTTAATCCAGATATACCTTATTACAGCAAGGGAGGGGTTGCTAGGTCCTGGGTATATGGATACACCTTCATATTGAGCCAATTTAGCAAAGATGTGAATGAGCAAGTAGCAGGATCTAGAGATATATTTGGAATAGGTCATGATGACGAGATAGAGTTATTAGTTGCTACCTTAGGGAAATTATCTAATAAAAATGCCCTCTTCATAGGAGAACCTGGGGTAGGGAAGTCCAGTCTAATTTTAGGACTTGCTCAAAGGATTAACTCCGGTAACGTTCCAGAGCAACTAAAGGACAAAAGAATTATCCAATTAGACGTTAATAACTTAATAGCAAGGGCACACAAAGAGAAAAATCTAGAAGAGCTTGTCATAAAAGCTTTTCAGGAATTAGAAAAGGCAGGAAACACAATTCTTTACATTGACGAGATGCAAGAGTTAATCCCTAGAAAAGCCCAAGAGTCTACCTCTTCAATTGCTGGAATGATAATGCCCTACATCATAGATAGTAAATTCCCCATCGTTGGAACTACTAATTACGCAGATTACAAAAGATATTTCTATAGCAATGAATCCTTAAGACAAAGCTTTACAAATATAGAAGTTAAGGAAGTAGCTCCGAAGGATACCCTAACAATCCTTGAGAGTAAAATCCCTTCCCTTGAGAGAAACTTCCAGTGCTATATAACTTTCCCTTCACTTTTTGCTGCTGTAGAATTTTCCCAGAGATATATAACAGACAGGAAATTGCCTAGTAGTGCAGTGCAGACAATAGAATCTGCTTGTGCATGGGCACAGGCTAACAATGTTCAGAAACTTACAGCCGAACATGTTTCAAAGACTGTCTCCATTAAGACGAATATCTCTGTAGGAGAGATAGACCAGGAGGAGAGTAATAAGTTAATAAAACTTGAAGAAAATATTAGAAAGAGAGTAATAGGGCAAGATGAAGCAGTAACAGCACTAACAGAATCACTCAGAAGGGCAAGAGCGGACGTTAGAGACGCCAAAAAGCCTATTGGAGTATTCTTATTCGTTGGGCCTACAGGTGTTGGTAAAACGCACCTAGCGAAGGTTGTAGGGGAGGAATATTTCGGTAAAGAGGAGACGATTGTAAGACTAGACATGTCAGAGTTCCAAGACACACAAAGTATAGAGAAATTCTTAGGGTCTTCTTCTGGGAGCGGCTTTGGACAATCTTCCATTAGCCTTGTGGATAGGGTAAAAAACAACCCTTACACCGTTGTTCTCTTTGACGAAATAGAAAAAGCAAACCCAAGTATCTTGGATCTCTTCTTACAGATATTTGACGAGGGGAGACTAACAAGTACGCAAGGGGAAACTATAGACTTCACACATACAATAATCGTATGTACAAGTAATATTGGGAGTAAGATGCTTCTGGACGCCTTAGAAAAGGATCACTCACTATGGAGCGAAGCAAAAGAGAGAGTTCTTCTTGAAGTAAGACAATCTTTAAGGATTGAATTAATTAACAGATTCGACCAGGTAATTGTTTTCCACCCACACAACCTCAATAATCTCTCCCAGATAGCCACCCTCCTCTTAAATGAATTAGCAGGACGCTTAGGAAAGAAGAATATTAATGTAAAATGGTCTGAACAGATTCCTATGCTCATTGCAAACAAAGCAAACGAACCAGGATTAGGTGCAAGACCTATGAAAAGGTATATACAAGACAAGATAGAGGGACAGATCGCAAAAGGGATAATTGAACAAGAAATAAAGGCCGGAGAAGAGGTAGAGGTTAAGGAGAGCTGGATAGTATAGAAATATTCTTAATAAATATAGCATCTTAAAACAAATATGATATAATGGCCAAGCTATAACATATTAGTAAAGAGTAATTATGGGAGCAGTACCAAAAAGAAAAATATCAAAAGGTAGAAAAGGTAGGAGAAGAGCACATAATGCTATTAAAGTGAAACCTGTTACCAAATGCCCTAAATGTGGCACTGTGAAGAGAAGTCACTTTGAGTGTCAGTATTGCGGCTACTACAATAAATCTAAGTAAAGTAACAGAGCTATATGAAAAGGTCTACAGATCCAAGACACCAAGCTAGGATATTAGTACTACAAGAGCTTTTCTCAAGGTATTTCAAAAAGGGAGATATTAAAACAAGGCACATCTCAATAAAAGAGCTGTTGGAGCTAAATGAGATGACTGAATATGACAAAGATCTCTATAAAAAGATTTTAGATGGAGTAATAGAAAAACAAGAGGAGATAGATACCCTTATACAAAAATATGCTCCTCAATGGTCTATAGACCAAATGAAACTTGTAGACTTACAAATCCTTAGAATGGCTATTTATGAGGGGTTTGTAGGAACAATAACACCTCCCAAAGTTGCAATCGACGAAGCAATAGAGGTTGCAAAAGATTTCGGAGGAGAAATAAATAGTAAGTTTGTAAATGGCGTTTTAGGAGCTATTTACGAACAACAGAAAGAAGATAATGATAATAAAGAAGAAAAGAATGAAGGATAGAAAAGAAATAGAAGAAAAATTAGGTGTAACATTCAAGAATCCCAGATTACTGAAAACGGCCCTTACACACAGATCATACCTTAATGAACACAGAGGGATGAATCTCAAAAACAATGAAAGATTCGAATTCCTTGGAGATGCTGTTTTGGAATTAATAATTTCATCTGAAATTTGCAAGAAATACCCTAAAAAACCAGAGGGAGAACTAACCGCAATAAGATCCGCAGTAGTTAGAACAGAGAGTTTAGCACAAGAATCAAGGCTTTTAGGGATAGGGGAGCACATTCTCATGTCCAGAGGAGAAGAAGAGTCAGGAGGGAAAGATAAAGACTTTATCCTTGCAAATACTTATGAAGCACTTCTAGGGGCAATTTACCTAGATCAGGGCCTGGATGTCTGTAGAGAGTTTGTTAGGAGGACAGCCCTTAAAAAGGTTAATAGAGTAGTAGATCAAGAACTATTCATAGACCCTAAAACAAGAGTACAAGAGTTAATCCAAGCAAAGTACAAAGTGACTCCAACTTATACCCTTATAAAGGAGCAAGGACCCGATCATGACAAAACTTTTACTGTGGGATTAAAAGTTGGCAGGAAGGTAATGTCAAAAGGAACTGGAGTAAGCAAGCAAAAAGCAGAAGAAGATGCTGCTCGAAAATGCATAGAAAAACTAGAAGGAAAGTAATTTTCCTTGAATTAAATTATTTGATTTGATAGAATCCATCACTATGTTAAAGATAAGACTAAAAAGAACAGGAAAAAAAGGACAGCCACATTACAGAATAGTTGTTTCTGAGGCTAGCAAGCCTAGAGACGGAAGAACTGTAGAAGAAATTGGGTATTACAACCCTCGAAATAAGCCATCTACTTTTGATGTCGACAAAGAAAGAGCAGAATATTGGTTATCTAAAGGTGCACAACCTACCGATACTGTTGCTCAATACTTTGTAAAAGAAGGTATTCTCAAAGGTTTAAAGAGAGGTTCCACTAAGCCCTCCACGAAAAAGAAGACAAACGAGGCAGAAGCGTAGTATAATGTTCCAATAAAATATTAAACATATATATACTAAATATGAAAGAACTCTTAGAACATATTGTTAAGGCAATAGTAAATAATCCGGAGGCGGTGAGTGTTGAAGAGAAGCAGAGTGTGGACTTTCCAGGTCTTACCATCCTTACTATAGACGTAGCAGAGGAAGACAAAGGCGTTGTTATTGGTAGAAGAGGGAGAACTATAAACTCAATTAGGGATTTAATCACTATAAACGCAATAAGAAACGACAAAAGAGTTAAAGTTCTAATAAAAGATGACAGCCGTGGGCATCATGAAGAGAGTTCTAATGAGAACATCGAAGATAACGACGGGATGCTAGTAGACGAAGAGCTTTAAGATATAACACCACTGTTAATAGCCCACCAAATACATTATACCCACTACTGGAGTTGAGTTGCTTTTTGGGAGAAGATATCAACAATATCTTGGTATTCTAGATAGCTTTCAAAGTTTTTGTTTATATTTGTTTTCATTGTCGATTCTGGCACATAATACCCCATCACATTAAGATCAACTGCCCATTTGTCTCCTGCGCCCTTCCTTAGCTCTACCCCTGAGATAGATATAACATATGGCGAAGCCTCGTAAAGATTATCTAAAAAAGTCAAAACATTACTTAATTCCCCTTCATAATTAAGAGGGCTACTAACTCCAAAATAAACCCTTTGTTCACCTTCTTCTCCCTGACTTCTTCGTACAACCGAAGTTTGGCTGTCTCCCGCGGTAAGAGTATCAGAAGAGAGATTCTTCTCTCTAGCTAGATCATCTATATACGACATAAAACTTGCAACTCTAAGAGTTTGAGGGATAACTACCTTAGCATTTATCAAATCGGTCTGTAGAGTTGCCTCATCTATCTCCCGAAGCTTTCGCTCAACTTCCTCAAGTTCTTCTGTTCTCTCCTTCGCCGTGTTGTATTCACCTCTAAAAGATATCGCAGCCTTTACCATAGGAATGAAAAGGAAAATAATAAGAAGAATAAGAATTAAGAAAACAGACAAGGGGATAACAAGATCTTTAATCGTTAATCTAGTATCCTTAATGTTCTCACTTAAGCCCTCTATCTCTCTTTTTGTTTTACTTGGTTTTATATTCTTTGTATCAGCCATTTGTATGTCTTTTAAATTCTAATATTACTCTTGAGCAAACTCCTCAAGATTAAGTCTGCCGGTAAAACTATAGCTAGCCTTGTCCCCAGTTCCAGAAAAGGATCTTAATTGAACATCCTCAAACTTTTCATGGTTATCCATTAAATACCAAAACTTTGCAACATCTTCTAAACTTGCTGAATCACCACTTATTTCAAAAGCCTCACCACCAGGGAAAGCAAATGTGTTTATCACATTATTACCACTTGTATTTGCAACACTTCGAAGTTCTTCAATAAGAATCCTTGTTGAAATTCTTCCTTCCTGAATATCCTTAAAAAGAAATATCCTTTCGAGTATCTCTGTGTTCCCCGATGAAATATATGAATATTCCATAACCCTCTTTTCTACTTCTTTAAGTCTTCTCTTCTGTGAATCTAGTTGCATCCTAGAGATTATGTTAAAACCTGTTGCTAAGATAGTAACAGAAAAAAGTAAAGAGAGACTTACCAAGGATCCAAGATTAACTCTCTTCTTTTTATCCTCAGTCTTTATTTCAACTTCACTCATTGTTGGAATAAGATTTATCCCTGTTTCCTCAACAATCGTTGAAGGAGCAAAGCTTTTCTTCTCCTCTTCCTGCTTCTCAGGTTTCTTCTCTATTCCAGCAGCTGTCTCAAGTGTTGTTTTAATCTTTGACATAAAACCTCCCTGAGTGGAAGGTTCTGTTTTGTTTTTCTCTTCGATTTCTTTATTCATCCTTCAATGCTAATCCTATTGCAATAGAGTAGGAGGGCCCACTCTTTTCTACAATATCTTTAAATTTATTACCTACAGAGATATTTCTCCAAGGATTTGCTACAGAAGCTTGGACCCCTAAGCTCTTAGAAACATACTCCGCAAGGCCTGGAAGGAGTGCTCCATCCCCACTCAGAAGATAATCTGAAGGGGAGACTGAAAGGGTTCTGTTCTTATAGAACTCAACACCTCTCCTTACTTCCACCAGAACTGATTCTATGATTGGAGCAAGGACACTATATATCTTTCCTTCAAGGACTCCTTCTGCAACACCATAATTTCTCTTAAATTCCTCAGCCCTTTGGTACTGGAAACCAAATTTATTCATTATTGACTGAGTTAAAGCGTCTGAACCAATAGCAATACTTTGGGAGAAAACAAGATATCCTTCAGAAAGGATACTCATATCTGTACTGTTTGCCCCAAAGTCTAGCATTACAATGTTCTTCTTCCCTGTAGATTTATACATTGTTCTACCAACGGCGACAGATTCTGTTTCTATGGCTATCAAATCTAAACCAGCATCCATAGCAACATTTATATAGATATCTATAACTTTACGAGGAGCAGCAACTACTAAAACTCTAGGAGCGTTTTTCTCAGCATTAAATCCAATAGGGACATAACTAAGTTGGACTTCATTTAGAGGCATAGGTATATACTGTTTAGCCTCAAAATATACAGCATCCTTTAGCTCTTCTCTCTTAACACCGGGGAATTCCAAAAATCTAGTAAAAACAGAAAACTCTGGGAGTGCCATTACTACATTCTTATTTCTAATTCTGGATGATTCGTATAGTTTCTTGAGGACATCTGCTAGCTTTTTCTGATCTTTTTTCTCCTCACTATTTATAACTCCCTTAGGAGTAATTTGTGATCCGAGGTTGACTAGGGAAGGCCTATCTGAAGTTATCCTTGATAACTCAACGGCTTTTACAGAGTGTGTTCCAAAGTCAATTCCGACATGGTCAGGCAGGTTTGCCATTTTGTGAGCAGTTTAAATTAATACACTTAATATATAATATAGCAGAAAAGAGAAGAGTTTCAAACAATTCGTAGTTTAAATTTACTATGTATACTTGGCTAATTCTTCTGTAAGGCCACCTTTCTCTATCTGGCTTTTCAACAAGTAAGAAGAAGCACCATATTCAAAAGCCTCCTTTATTATCCCCTCACTTGCAACAGTTGTAAGAATAACAACAGGAAGTTCTCCATATTTTGAAGGATTTCCTTTTATTGCTTTGAGGACATCTAGACCATCTAATCCATCCATGAAGAGATCTAGAACTACAATATCTATAACACCTTTGTTTTTTGAAAGATATTCTAAACCTTTTTGGCCACTAGCAAACTTAATACAGTAGTAGCCACCAGATCCAATAATCTTTGAATGTTTTTCTAATAGGTCCTTTTCATCTTCTATTATTAAAACTGCATTTGAATCCTTGGACATCTTGTAGTGGGGAGTTTATCTTAATTTACCAAACAATACCTTCGGTTGAAACTACTCCTTTTCTGTAAACTTCTCTGTTTATTATAGCTCTTGGTCCTAGATACCAGTTCATAGGTTCGGAGAGAATATCAAAGGTGATTATGTAGTTACCATCTGCAGATTCCATATAAGAGATACCGAAGTCTTTGATATTGATGTAGTCAGAGTTAAGAAGCATTAAGTAACTAGAGGGATTATCTGGGGCAAAGCAGGTCTCATGATTGTCTCTTAGATCGTAACCAGAGGTCCATAGGATATAACCTTTCTCTGGGTCAGTGAAATCTCTGAAAAAACCTAAACAAAGCCAATTAGAGAAACCATAAGGTCGGAACTGAATCTCATTTCCAACCTCTCCTTCAGGCAGACCATTAGCATAAACAGCTTCATCTACAGCTCCCTTAACGACATCATTTTCAAGATCATATGTTCTTGCTTCTCCAGAACCTTCAGCAACATGAGATCTAAATACATAGACATCTGAAGGATCCGAATTTCTTATAGTTCTTCTAAGAAGTTCTAAAACAAACTCTGATTCATTTCTAGCTCTAATCTTATTACTAGCAACGGTAGATACTCTTATTAGGGTAGAGAGGACTGTGGAAGAGATAATCATTACAGTACCCATTATTGCAATGGTTATGAGCATCTCAACCAAACTAAACCCTTCGTATTTTTCTTTTCTTATTTTTATCATAATTTTACTATTGTTCTATATACATAATCCTTCGCAAGGTTACCCTTGGTTATCTCTCCATCTCCATATCTTTGTCCGACTATAACTTCAGTAGTAACATAAGCAGGTTCCCCAGCAACTCCTCCCATAGGAGTGTTAAAACAGATAAGCCTAAAAAGCTCGTCTTCCCCATTTAATATCGCTTCATCTTTATAAATATCTCTTTCATCAGACGTGTATTTTATCCAGTTATCATCATCATTTTTTGCAAGGACTAAATCTTCACCTTCTAATTCGAATCTAAAGCAATTCTTACCGTAAGGATCTGACTCATACTCTGCAACAAGAGGGAAGAGTCCTCCACCAAACTCATTATTCCTATTTGCAATATCTTGGATAATTTCGGCTCCCTCAATAGCATATTGTGTTAGGTCATCTATAGCCTCATTCTGCAGGATATCCTGCATAACATTTACAGCAATCTGCATTAAAACGACAGATGACATACCAAGGACCATTATGGCTATCATTGATTCTACAAATCCTAGTGCTTTATATTTTTTGTTTTTTTTATCTATCTTCATATTTATTTTATTCTCCTACAATAGCCTCTATCCTCCCCGAAAGATGGTGTACCCTCATAGTCCTAGGAGCAGCTGCGCCAAGAGATGTTATTGTAAAATCTAATTCCTCTATTGAATTGGGATCATTCTCTATAACAACTTGATTTTCAACTATGGAATAATTTAAGAGATTGCCTCCAGTATCATAAAAGAAAGCGCGTCCAGTAACAGATTCAAAAACAACATATCGTACATCAGAATTATACTGAACTGTGGATTTTGGCATTGTTAACTCCGTAGTATATCCTAATAGAGTCTTTAGTGTATCTCCGGCTTCAGTACACAAACCACTCTCAATACTTCCTACTGGCAACTTCGCTCCATTAAGGTTCCCCTCACCGCTTTTGTAACCTGGAACTTTAGACCTAGTCGTTTCGTCACCATAGTCTGGAAAAGGATTACACCATTTAAATGTCATATATTTACCATCTGGATCTAGTTGGGAGAAATCGATACCTAGACCATACAACCAATTCTCTTCTGTATTTCTTTCTAAAAGCATAGAGGCCCGCTGAACAGCTCTAATGTCTTGCTCCATGTTAAGCATGTATTCATTCATCTTTACGGTATCTTGCAGACCTGAGAACGATGTAAACGTCATACCCATTAAAATCATCATAATGGACATAACAATAAGCATCTCTACAAGGGTAAAGGCAGTATATTTATTTCCCATTCTTTAATTTACCATATTTCCACAAAGTTAAGAAGGTAATAATAGATCTGTTCGCCATACAGAACTGTAATAACAAAGGATATTGAAAAAAACGGAATCATTGGAACTTTAGCTCCTTTTAGACTTATCTTCTTACTAGCAAGAAGTACTAAGGAGTAGAGTAGGGCTATGATTATCCCGAGCCAAAACATTACCAGATATTGTTGCCAAGAAATTAGTATTCCCAAACCAAAAAGTATTAAGAGGTCTCCAGTACCAAAAGACTTTTTGATAAGGTTGAGGATTATTATCAAGACAGCAAAGATAGCAGGAAGTATTATGTTGGAGATATCAAAAGCAAAGAGGAAGTAAAAGATTAGGGTTGCTGCAAGAAAGGCATGGATTAGGTCTTTATATACTGCCTGTTCTTTAATATCAAAGTACGAGAGGATGAAAAGAAACATAACTACTAGCCATAGATACCAGGGCATGGCGTAAACAAAAAATAGAACAAATATAGTACCAAGAAATAATTCAGAGAGAGGGTAATACAAATTTACTTTCTCCCCACACTTAGGACATTTTCCTCGGATGAGAAGATAACCAATGATTGGTATAAGCTCCCACCATTTAAGAATCTTTTTACAATTTTCACAATGTGAACCTTGTTTTATTATTTCTGGATATTTATATCCTTTTTCTAAGCGATAAAGGGTAGCATTTAAAAAGCTTGCCACCGCCGCGCCGAAAAAGAACATCCAAATATTTATTAGAATCATAGATATATAATAGCAGAAAATAAAAACCCCTCTCTAGGGTGAGAGGGGTTCGTTTACTATCTAAACATTATTTCTTGTTAATCAAGATTACTGCCATGCACCATTATCCCAGTTTGAAGTTGACTGATAAGGATTAGTCGTTGCAGCAAAGTAAGTCATCCAAGGAGAACCCGGCTCCGCTGATTTCTCTATCAATGGGGAGTCTAGAGTTAGCGTAACTCCACCTGCATCCTTCACTCCAGCGTTAAAACCATTCCCAGCACAATAGACAGCACTATCGTCCCTTGCGACATTGGTTTCCCAAATACCGCGCATAGTTACACATACCAAGACCGCCTGGTCATCATTTGCTCCTCCAACAAAGTACATATATGTCGCCCCAGAACCTCCATTGAAAGCTCCCAAATCCATATACTCACCTAGCATATCAGGATCTTGCATCAATGTGGCTGGAGTACAAGTAACAGCTGCTCCACCTGCATCTTTACAATCAGTTGGCAGAGGGTATTTCATATTATCAACATAGTATGCCTGCAATCCTTCATATAGCTGGTCCGCACCAGTTCTGTGAGCAACATCTGATGCTCTGTTTAGTGCAAAACTACCTGCAGCGATACCTACAACCATAAGGATTATGAGGATACCCATAACTACGAGCATTTCCACTAGTGTAAACGCTCCATATACTCTCTTTTTCATAAAATTAGACAGTTTAAAAATTTATTTTTATATATATGTATACAAGTTACACAAAAGAGACAAGTGTGTCAAGAGCTTATCCCATAACAGCAGACAGTTGGAACATAGGCATATATACCCCCAAAGCTATAAAACCAATTGCCACACCCATAACTACAAGGAATACAGGTTCAAGTATAGTAGAAAGGTTTCCAGTTGCTGTATCTACCTCACTTTTATAGTATTCTGCGACCTTAGCTAGAACAGTATCCATCTCCCCCGTTTCCTCTCCAACAGCAACCATACTGCTGACGAGTAGGGGATAGTATTCGCTTCTTGCTATTGGAATAGCCAAAGGGCCTCCCTTTTCAACTTCATCTTTTGCCTCCATTAGGGTTTCCCTAAACATTGTATTACTTAATGAATCTGCTGTAAGTTCAATTGCTTTAATAATTGACAAACCACTTCCTAAAAGTAATGAAAGAATTCTAGTAAACTGAGAAATCTGCATTTTAGCTACTATATCCCCTATAACAGGAATTTTTAAAACAAGCTTATCAAAAGTTCGTTTTCCCCCAGGAGAATCAAGATAAAATTTCCCACCTATAAACAGTACCAAACCTCCTACGACAAGTGCCCACCAGTAATTAATAAAGAAATCACTCATACTCATAAGGAACCTAGTTATAAATGGCAACTCTGCATCAAAGTCATCATAGATATCTGCCATAGCAGGAACTAAAACAAACATCATAAGCACAAGAACAGCAACAATAATTACAAGAATAATTGCAGGATATATCATTGCAGATTTAATCTTGCTTCCAAGTTCATCTTTCTCCTCCAACTCAGTTGCCAATCTCTCAAGAACAATCTCTAAATTACCACTTTCCTCTCCAGCTTCAATTAAGTTAATCGTTATGTTGTCGAAAACCTCTTCCTCCTGCCTAAAAGAATCTGCTAAAGTCTTACCAGATTGGACTGAATCTAAAACATTCTTCAGAACTCTTCTAAATAGTGGATTCTCTGTCTGTTGGGTCATAATTTCCAATGAACGAGAAAGGGGTAATCCTGCTCCTACCATCGTGGCCATCTGCCTCATGAAGACAACCTTCTCTTTCATTGGAACTCCACCAATATTTATCTCATTAAGCCTCTCTAGATTAATACCCGTAGCTTCCTTAACTGATACAACTAGTAAACCTCGGTCGTGGAGGATATCTGCTACTGCTTGTGGGTCTTTTGCCTCAACCTCTCCTGTTACAGGTTTACCCTTAGCATCTCTTGCAGAATATTTAAATTTTTTCATATTCTTAGTTCTTTAATAATCTTAAAACTTCTTCTGGATGTACTGCATATTCCTGAGCCTTCTGGACAGAAATCACACCTTCCCTAACTAGATTCACAAGAGATTTCTCGAGATAAATCATCCCTATGTCAGAACTTGTTCTAATCACATTATCTACCTGATGCATTTTCCCTTCTCTAATCATATTACTCACTGCA
>NPIE01014005.1_pt1 | contig 15093 bp, 12 predicted proteins | sample 8637661 | NCBI WGS metagenome assembly NPIE01 (sample SAMN07420842, study PRJNA396082) | bioreactor metagenome | isolation source: sample BA12 brine-fed electro-methanogenic bioreactor BA | place: Japan: Kochi | collected 2016-12-09 | reverse complement strand
GCAATAGGCACAATGTCAAATCTGGAAAAACAGGATACGTAGGCCAAAACTTTCCGTGCCTATGCCTAAACATGGGGAGGTCAGGTTCAAGATGTTCATTTGTCAGAATTTACCAAATTAATGAAAAATGACATTCTATTCCTAGATTCAAGTCATGTGTTAAAAGTGGGTAGTGACGTCAAATATGAATTCACTGAGATACTGCCGAGGCTAAATAGTGGCGTATTAATTCATATTCACGATATTTTTCTACCCGCAGAGTACCCTAGAGAATGGATACTAAAAAAACATTTATTTTATAATGAACAATATTTGCTGCAAGCCTTTTTGGCATTTAATAGTGCGTTTGATATTTTATGGGGGGGGAGTTATATGCATTTAAAACATCCAGATAAATTAGAGGATGCATTCGGATCATATAAAAAGGATTCATCATTGCCAGCAAGTATTTGGTTGAGGAAAAGATAGGTAAATATGGAGGTACGTGATTGTATACAAAATATATAAAAACTTTTCTTATAATATTTTATTCAATCGTTATTTTTAATTTGTTGCATCTTCCGAACAGCAAATCTGGCGGATATGAGCTATCCATTTATACATCAATGCCTAATTATTTTTGGTTATCATTTATAACTATCATATCGTTGACTTATCTGATCCTGATACTATACATCTTATCAGATGAAAGCTTACCAAACTATCTTATTATTTTTATAATATCTATTATTTTATTAATATATCAGATTATTTTTTTGCTTCCCATTTTACGTGGATATTTATTTTATGGATCTGAGGATCCTATGTCTCATGTCGGATTTATAGTGGATATTATTTCAACTGGATACGTAGGAGAAGACAATTTTTATCCGATGATACATATATTGGTTGCCGAGTTGACAATGTTATCAAAAGTATCATATTTAGATATAATTATGTGGGTGCCGAGTCTAATATCATTCTCGTATGTGCTATTTACCATTCTGTTTTGTAAACGTCTAAATATAGATCAAAAAAAATTAATCCTTCTTTTATGCTCATGTAGTGTACCACTGTTTCTAGGTTTTCATACTTATTTTACTCCATATGGACTGGCCTTTATGGCTATGATTCCAATGACTTTATATACTTACATAATTCAGAGAAGAATGGCTGCTCCAAGGTACATATCTATATTTATAGTACTCTTGATTGTAGTTCCCTTTTTCCATATTCTAATTGCATTTGTATTAATTTATACACTGGTTATGATTTATTTCTTTGAAAATAAATTAGTCACTATTTATGACAATCTAGGAGCCCCTAAGTCATTACGTTCAGTTTACATACTAGCGATATCGACATTGGTTTGGTTCTTAAGCTCTACTATATGGGCAGGATCTATTAAGAAAGTGGCTAATTTTTTATATGGAATTGCTGGTGTCTTGCCAGTTGACAGAGCCTTCGGCCAAATTGATAGTGCAGCAAGTTACTATAGTTTTTTCGAGCTAATGCTTGTATTGTTTAATTGGATTGGTGCATATATAATATTTGGAATTACTTCAACATTTTTTGGTTTATATTTTTTAAGGAATGTACCAAAATCTACTTTGCATGAGAAATTATTTTTCTATTTGCTTGTTGTATTTACGATTTTAATGTTGGTCTTGATGTTTATTTTTCCAACAGGAGTTGATCCACTTAGACCACTAAGACTTTTAGCATTACCATTACATCTATTTGTAGGCATCATGCTATATAGATTGGTAGAGTTTAATCAAAATAAAGTTATAAAAGTTATTACAATCCTATTAATATTTATGATTCCAGCTGTCATATGTATCTCTAATGTCCATTATTCTCCCACCTTATTAAGACCGAATGAACAGATTACATATATGGAATTCTGTGGAATGGATTGGCTTCTAATATATAAAGATTTAGATGTCCATCACATCGGAATTACGCCTAAATGTCGATTCATTGATGCAATTCTTGGAAATATCAAAGCATTTGCCAGAGAAGATTTCCCTAAGTCTTATAAGGAAGAAAGTTATGTAGGAGATCATTTCAACAAAATTCGGAATGGTGAATTAAACTCAAATAAATATTTAACTGTGTCCCTACTTGATGAGCTACTGCATACAGAAATTTGGTCCAAGACACATAGATTCAATTTATCAGATTTTAATTACATTGAATCAAGCTCAAATTTGATTAAAATTTATAATAACGGAGAATTTAGAAGTTTCCTATTTTCCAGTTCTGGCATCTATTGATAACTTATAAATATTTTCAGTTTTCGATACAGTTTTGTTAATATCTAATCCTCTAATAATACTACCGGACAGCGTTATATTGCGTTCATATAAATCCGGATAACTAAGCAATTTTTCTATTTCGATCGCAATGTCCGATGGATTGAAATCACGTATAAAACCTCTCCCACTAAAATTATAATGCTTTATTAATTCCATCTCCTCTTCCGAGGATGGATTGGCAAGGCCTCCAGTACTCATAAATATTACCGGTCTTCGTGCAGCCATTCCTTCTATTGCCACCCGCCCTGCTCCTATGACAATATCTGCCTCGTATAGATAATCCTTGATTTCTATTGGATTAACTTCACCAATCACTTCAATCTGCCTATTCGATGTTTTAGAGATTTCGTTTGCGAAGGATCGAATATCATCAGCCCTCTCCCCACCACCAATTATTATTAGTTTTGCTGAAATTTTTTTATTAATATGTTCCATAGACTTGATGAGTTTAAATGTAGCACTTATCTTTTCAGAATCTAGCCTCGAAATATGTATAATCTTTTTTATATCTTTAGAGAAAATAGGTAATTCATTCTTGTAATCATCCAGTTTGATTCCATTGTATATTATATCTATTTTATACGGAATTATATTTATGTTCTTTATTAGATAGTCTTTTATTTCTCCTGAAATTGCAATTATCGAATCGAAATGATTTCCCATAACCTTCAATGCAGAAAAATGTAATCCTTTTACGTATGAAACATGATGCGTATAGACTAAAGCTCTCTTGGAAATCTTTGCTACCCCAAAAGACAGAATTGCCGATGATGACGGCCCATGCACATGAACGATTTCTATATTCTCAGTTCTAATTAAAGTGAATAGAAACATAAAAGAATATAAGTATTTCAGTATATTTTTTATATCTTCTAAACTTGTTGTGATGTGAACAGACGCTAGGTAATGTTTTATACCGATATTTGACAATATATCTCCTAACAGTCTGTTCGATGATACTACAATTACCTTGTGCCCCCTAGATGAAAGTTCCTCAGAAAGTGTTATTACATGCGTCTCAACACCACCAATACTTCTTGCATTTAAAACCATCAATATATTCATCATCTCTGCCCCACATTTTTTCGATAAATTGTAGCACCAATAGCGTTCAATTTATTCTCTATTAACTCATATCCTCTATCTATCTGATATATATTTCTTATTATTGTTGTTCCCTCAGCCAATAGACCTGCAAGAACTAGGGCCATACCTCCCCTTAAGTCTGTACAACACACATCCGCACAACTAATTTTACTTACCCCATTGACATAGATGGTACCATTATTTACTGATGCTTTAACACCCATTTTAGACAGTTCTCTAATATACTGGAATCTATTGTCATATATAGTTTCTTTTATTGTACTAGTTCCTTCTGCCTGAGATAACAAAGGTACTAATATAGGCTGAAGATCTGTTGGAAATTCTGGGTATGGCCCAGTAGTCAAGTTAACTGAATTTATCATGTCATTAGATCTTGCGTTCAAATGCGTATCAGTACATAGAATCTCTGAACCTATTTTTTTGAATATATCTAATGGTTTACCCAGATGACTGCAGTTTGCATCTTCAATGTTTAAATTGCCTCCAGTTGATAATGTAGCACTAATAAAAGTTCCAGTCTCAATTCTATCAGGTATTATCGAATAGCTGCCCCCATGAAGGCCATCCGACCCCTCAATTTTAACGATTTCCGACCCGATGCCATTTATATTAAGACCCATATCACGTAAAAAATATCCTAAGTCGGCCACTTCGGGCTCCCTGGAACAATTTGATATGATTGTAGTTCCCTTGGCACATGCTGCAGCCATCATTATATTCTCGGTTGCCCCAACACTAGGAAACGGTAAACTAATTCTAGTCCCTTTGAGCCCGGAGGGGCTACTAATTAGAATATAGTTATCACCCATTTTTATTTTACACCCTAAAGATTTAAAAGCCTTTAGATGGAGATCGATTTTTCGTAACCCAAGATTACAACCCCCTGGGAATGGCATTTTTATCGATCCTTCTTTAGTTAGTATTGGTCCAGCAAGCAAGATTGATGCTCTTATTAATCCTGCCATCTCGTCAATAATTGTTTTTAGTTTATCTTCTGACTTTATGAATATTTGTCCTTTATTTCTTTCGATGTCTGCACCCAATCCTTCCAATAAATTCAACAACAGGTCAATATCTTTTATATTTGGAATATTATTAAGTTTAACTGGACCATCACATAATAACGTAGCTGCGATTATGGGTAGTGCTGCATTCTTAGATCCTGATACTTTTACTGATCCGTTCAACGATGCGCCACCTTGAATAACAAAAACTTCTTCCATATTAGTCCTCCCATTTAATTTTATTGTTTTTTATTTATATTCCAGTTCACTATTGCATAGCGCAAAATATCTTTGATTTTTAAATAGGCGGATAATCGAGGAGTAGGATATATTGCATTGTAGTTTGGTGTATTTATACGCAATAAGTTTGCCATTTTAATTCTTGCCCCTATATCTATTTTTTTGTATTTTATTGCCTTTTGAGAATTTATTATGTCATTTTCAGTAATTTTTTTTATAAATATTAGATTTTTATCTTCCATGTCTCTTAGAATGTTTTCGTATTTTGAATTCCTGTTTATAATTACTGACGATCCTAATCTATCGTTATTATTCAATCCCCATGCATCTCCAAAAGATAAATCGGAAAATTCATTCGTATGATCATAGCACATAACACAACGAAAAGGTGAAAACTTTACAAATTTTTGATTATAATACTCTTTCGTACTAATAAATGTCGATTTGCCATTTTTTAATTCGATTGTCATTCCTCCTGGCCATCCACGTCCTCTATACTCTAAGTGTAGAATTTCATCCCTCGCTATATTCAATTTTTTGAGTAATTCATACGTGCCATTAATACTGATAGTTCTTACACAAAATAATCCTAAACGAAGCGAAATTTTATTACTGATCTGTTTATTTAATCTCTCAATTTTTCGTAATCCATGGATATGGCATGGTAACCCAACAACAGCATATTTGCCATCTAAGTCTTCCAGCTCTTTCAACCCACTATTAGTATGGACTGGACAATATTTTGAGTTAGCAGATTTAATTATATCATTTTTGCTTTTAGCAATAAAAGAGATTGCTTGTAAGGGATTTTTTTCATCCATCTTAGTGACGAGTGCACCATCGATAATACCTTCATCTAATGCATATATTAATAAACTCGTAACAATTCCTCCAGATGTAGAATTGTATCTGATTTCTTTATCTATTGCATAGCCTAAATAACAGTCGTGATAATTACCTATTAAATTATGATAATTGCTTCCTAAATGGATCATTTCTTTGAAGTTTATCCCTTTTCCTGGACATACTTGAATACATAAACCGCAATTATTGCATTTTTCTTCTGATACTTCACTCAAATATATCCCTTTCTCTTTATTGATGACCATTTTTATAGCTGATTGGGGACAAGCTGCAACACATGTGCCGCAACCGCAACATATTGATTCATCGTACAAATATTTATTCAAATTTATAACTCCTAATTAATTCAATATTCTATTGAGGATTTCGATTTTCTCATTTTGAGACCCGCAATTTGTCCTCTTCTAAATCCTCTATTAGATCCATTCTTCTCTCTTTGCCACCATAAATATTATTCCCACTATTACCAGGTAAGTCGCCATCCATCCATACCCTACACCCAAAATACCATACTGCGGAATTAAGACATAACTTAGTCCCAAAAGGAGCATACATCTTATAGCATTCAACATGACTATGCTCCCAACTTTCATTCTAACATTTTGAATAGAAATAAACACATGGTACACCGCCACAAGAAAGCTGGACAACACCATGACTTTTAGAAGGCTGAACGCTTCCAAATACTCACCCCTAAGTAGTGCTAATAATCGATAACCAAAGAGGAATAATATCAGCACAGCTGGAACCTGCAGTGCGATAATAGCGTATCCTGCCCGTTTAACACTCTTTTTTAGCCCCTGTCCATGACTACCTTCAACGAAGAGAGACGTTCCCAGCGACTGGGGAATAATAAGAATTAGATTTCCTAAGGTGAATGCGATGTAGTATTTTGCAGCCTCTACTTCTCCTAGCTTCGCCACGACTAGGAGGGGTAAAAGTAGAATAGGAACTAGCGATAAGATGTTCGATGCGTAGTTCCATGAGCTGAATTTGAGCGATCTTCTGATGAAATCGACATCGACTCCAATTTTCATAGTTAAGATGCTCTTTTGGAGTGTTGTAAGGGCGAAGTAAGAGGCAACTAAAGACGAGAGACCAACGGAAATGAAAATGCCAACGGTTCCTAGGAACGCAAGAGGAATCAAAAACGGGACTCTCAATCCCATGAATATATTTTGGAATAGATACGAGTTCATATTTTTGTTGGCGATAAGAGCTTGTCCGCTTATGGCTGCGATAGAGTTCACCATCCCGATTAAGAGAAATATTATCATGTAGCTAGGCGTTCTCAAGAAAGCTAAGGACGGTGAGATGAAATGTATTAATAAAATGAACATGATCCCTACTAGAAAGGAAGCAGTGGTGGTGATGAGGAGGCTAGTCCCGAAGATAGTTGCTTTGTTATTCGTAGGGAAGAAACGAATGATTGAAAAGTCAAAACCTAGCCTTGAGAAAAGGACGACGAGCCCAATGGACGATATAAGTGCAGTTGCGAGGCCTACCTCCTCTACAGTGTAGATATTCGCTGCGATCATCCAGAAGAAAAATCCACATCCAGCGTTGAAAATATTGCCAAAGGCTAGAAAGAAAGAATTTCTGTAGAGAGGATCCAAGGTCAATTTCATAAAGGTTAATAACCGTTTTGAGTTTATGTTCATGGGTACTTCCCTTGGCTTATTGACATTGCTGTGCATGGGATATTTATATTTCTGAGTTGATTATATACTCATAATTATCAATAGAAGCTTTTAAATCAAATTGCTTTGCTCTCAGCAATCCTTTTTTGGATAATGAGTCCCTCAAATCGACATCTTGAAGTATATTTAATATCTCATTGGCTAATATTTTTTCTTCCGTAGTCACTGGATAAGACGAATTATACAATTTGCCGTTCATGGGTGGCACTAGCTTTCCGAATTCTCCATTGCCCAATATTTCTCGTGGACCATATTTGCAATCCGTTGCGATTACAGGGCACCCACAAGCCATCGCCTCTATTATTACATAAGGCAATGCTTCCCACAAAGAAGAGCTAATGAACAAACAAGATTTAGCGATATATTTATAATGATTGTTTTTCCATCCTAGAATTTTTATATCACTTTCTAAAGACAAATCTATTATTAACTTTTCAAGAAATTGCTTTAGTTCGCCATCGCCTCGTATAACTAACTTGCACATAAACTCCTTCCTTACCTCCTTAAATGCTCTGATCAAATGCCATTGACCTTTCTGTTTTGTAAGTCTGCCAACATTGATCAATAATGGGATTTCATCATCAAACCATTCTTCATCAGTTATTTCCTCTTGAGAAGATGCCATAATAAAGTTTATATCTACTGGATTGTATATTACTTTTATCTTATGTTCATTTAATTTAAATTCGTTAACGAGTTCATTTTTTACCCCATGAGATACTGCTATAATCATATCTGCTCTCTTGTATAAGAGTCGTATTAATAATTTTAATGACTTTCCAGTTGGAGAAGATCCAAACTTCATCGATAGAGCAATGTGGACGGAAATTACAACATTTGCATTCTTATTCCCAATATTGGAAAGAATATTGATTAAATTGTCCATAGTTAAAAAGCTGATCGAATAAAACGGGGTTTTTTCGCTCTTTAATATTTGTCTGTATTTTGCTATCCCGCGGATCATTTGATGAATGATGTTAAAAATATTATCGCTATGAAACTCTAAATCTAAGGATAGCGGTTTCTTATTAACTGGATAGCATATCTCATTTGATAAAAGAATAATTGTGTAATTAATATTATCACTGAAATTTTTACTTAACTCTGAAACAACCCTTTCCGCACCACCTCCCGCTAGAGAAGTTATTAATAAAAACACCTTAGACATGGAATACCTCTTCGATTATATCTGAGTACTTTTTGATTATGATACTCCAATCGTATAATTTACCAGTCTTTATGGCGTTATTAGACAATTTCTTTCTCAAGTGTTCATCTTCTAAAATTCGAATCAAGCAATTTGAAAATTTGATATGATTTGTAGGATCGACAAGAATGCCATTGAACTTGTCTTCAATAATTTCTGTTATTCCTTTTGTAATTCCCGCAACAATCGGTAAACCCGATGCCAAAGCTTCGATTAGCACTACGGGGAGTCCCTCTTCATATCCTTCCGAATCGACTACGGACGGGAATACTAGAACATCTGATGATAAATAATATCTGTGGATCTTGCTATGTTCGACAAATCCTTCGAATTTTACATATCCTTGAAGACCGAGGCTGGCTACCAATTCTTTCAATTTGAACTCTAATGGACCGGCGCCTACGATTATTAACTCAATATTATTTATTCTCTTTAAAACTAATTCCAATGCTTTTATTATATGTTCACATCCCTTTACTTCTACTAGTCTCCCTACAAATAAAATCCTAAAAATTGTGCTATTTGTTTTATATAAATCGGATGGCTGAGCTTTATTTGATGGATGAAAATCCTTAGTATAAACACCCATAGGTATTATCCTAATTTTATTCTTTACTGAAATTCTAGAATTAACCGAGATAAAATTTAACAGTTCATTTGCCCTATGCTCGCTAACAGAAACTAAAATATCGCTATTGGATACGATGAATTCGGCGATTAGCTTTCCAGCAGGCAACTTACGTAGAATAGTTATTTCTGATGAGTGCAACGTAGAAATATGAGGTATATTTAGGTATTTCTTGCATATAGCGCCAATGAATCCTTGGGGAATTAACCAATGGCTATTAATGATATCAATTTCTGATGACTTCACGGTTCGAATCGTACAAGAAAGCTCAAACAAAATGAAAAATATTGTCTGGATTTTAGCCAGCATACTGTGCTGTATATTGTAAGGGATTCCTCCTCCGTAAGCCAGTTTTTGAAATCTATGCGGATAGAAGTAAGAAAATCTCAATACATTGAGATTAAATATTTCTTCTCTAAATTTTAATCCGTTTGCATGAGGAGCAATTACATGAACAATATGACCCTTGTTCAAGAGACCTTTTGCTAAATCAGTTATGAAATCTCCAGGATCATATTTAGACTTAGAAAAATAGCTTACAACAATCAAAACGTTAGTCATAAAAGATCTCCTGTAAAACTAACGTAGATATTTTTCATAAAATATTTCCGGTAATATTTTCATGTCGCAAGATAGTTTAATCGGATACTTGCACATTTTAATAATCGGATAATAAGTCGGATAATCCAAAAAAGATTTTATTTCTGAGGTCATTATCTCTTCGAATTCAGCGTTGTCGAGTCCTAATCGCGCAACACAATAATCGATTACATCTTTCTGTACAGGAAAATGTTCTTTGACGATTTCTAGCGCTTCGTTTCTTGTGACTTCTCCAGAGCGAACAAGTGCTGAGTACTCCACGAGCCGTGAATTTATATTAAATTTTTTATATCTTATATAGCTTATAAAATAGGTATAGGTTGATTCAAAATGGTGGCCACCATAATATGTCCAATCCAATTCTCGTTCCAATAATCGTTTCGATTCCTCTTTGCTATAATCGATAAACGACAAAAATGGTACTACACGGATTCCTTTGATAAAACTATAGTAAAGCAAGTTAGAAATCGTTAGATTTGGAAAGCCATCTAATCTTGCACCCCCAAATTGGTTTATGACACTTTTAAGATATCTGCCATCGCCATATGACCACTTAAGTGGCATCACTCCTTCTGCTCTAAAGGAGTGACCATTAAGGATATATTTAATTCCTTCCTCCTTAGCAGCCCGATAAAGTGAAGAGATAATCCCAATATCAGTTGGCATTTCAGCATCTGGAACTGATGCCTTTAAAAAAGATATTTGAAGATCTTTAAACTCGTTCCAATCGCATGTAATTGTCTTGAGATCTACTTCAAGATGTTTTACGGCATTTTTCATATTTTTTATGGCTATATCTGAGTTCCAATGATTATCGAAATGAACTGCCAGAGGCCTTAAACCTAATTTTTTAGCCATATATAGACAATATGTACTATCGGTACCTCCACTTACTCCAACAACACAGTCATATTTATTATCTTCTCCTTTTGATTTAATTTTTTTCAATAATTGATCCAAGCGCTGTTGGCCTAAATCACCTAGCGGATATTTATCTTCTAGAAGGTCGTGAATCTTACAAAAGTTACATATCCCTTTGTCGTCGAATTTTATTCCGGGCATACTCGAATCGCATACACATCTAGTGCACATCACTCGATTGTCCACCATTATTGTCCACCTACTTTATTACTGGCTTGCATATCAAAGAGCATAGCAAATAAAAGAAACTGCAACCCAATTATAAATAGAAGCATAGAAAGAGCCCCTCTGATAAATATATCATTATATAAAACAAATTTATAATATAGCGAGTAAAAACCACCAAATAACCCCAGCGGCGTCAGAAAGATCCCCAGCATATAAAACAGTACCAGGGGATGAAAGCTCAGGATCACGTACTTCATCTTCAGCCTCCAGAAGAAGTCCTTCAGAAGAAGCCAGGAGACCTTGGGGATGTACTTGCCGTACCTTATCTTCGACTTCTCCTCCCCGTACCTGGCGGGCATGATCACATCCTGGACCCGAAGGCTGTAGACGTTCAGCCTCGCCAGGAGGTCGTTACAGTACCCATACCAGGGGTATATGGTGTCAGGGTTGACCCTCTCAAGAGCCCTTCGTGAGATGGCGGTGTAGCCGTTCTGGGGGTCCATGATCTGCCAGTACCCCGAGCCTATCTTGGTCAGGAGGGTCAGAATCGAGTTTCCCAGGGTCCTCCATTTGCTCATCCCCCTCCGAAACTCCGAGCTGAGAAGCCGGTTTCCCTTGGTGTAGTCGGCCCTCCCCTCGGCTATCGGATCGAGGAGGGCGGGGAGCTGATCCGGGTCCATCTGATTGTCCCCGGCCATCACAGCCACGATATCCATCTCGTCCTCCATCGCCCTCTTGTACCCGGATATGATCCCGGCCCCGACCCCCTTGTTCACCTCGTGGCGGATGCAGACGAACTTGGGATCGACCGCGAACTCTCCAGCGATCTCGCCGGTTTTATCGGTGGAGCAGTCGTCCACCACGTAGACCCTATCTACGTACTCCGGGATGGTGGATAGGGTCCGCCCCAAAAGCTTCTCCTCGTTGTAGGCCGGGACTACAACCCCGATCCTTTTATCTTTGTACGTCATGAATTGAGCCAAACCCTCGAAATCTGTGTTACTATGTTACTATGTAACTGTGTTACCGTGTTAGTCCATGCAGCCCCTGCTGTTCCAGCCTGAGCTCTCGGCGATCTTCAGGTTTTGGACCGCCTGGGCCGGCGTTATGGGGAAGGGCTTTCCCGCCTTGACGCACCCGACGAAGGTCTTCAGCTCCTCTTTGAGCGGCTCCACCCGATTGATCAGCACCTTTTCGATGATATTCTCCTGGAAGTACCTGCCGTTCGATTCGGCGTACTGGCCGGGCTTTCGATAGATGTAGACCTCCTGGTTCATGAAGTCCCCCTCAATCGTCACCCCCTCCTCCTCGATGTGGATCGTCCTTATCTTCCTGCAGGCGACCCTGCTCGCCGATAATGAGACCACGCACCCGTCGAGCTTGGCAACCTTCTTGTAGAGGTCATCGTCACCCACCGAGTACATCTCAGTGCCGTCGTAGCCGGAGAAGAACTCGTTCCAGACGATGTCGATGTCGTGGATCATCAGGTCGATCACCACCCCCGCGTCGGTTATCCGGGAGGAGGCGGGGTTGTGCCTTCTGATCTCCATGTACTTCGGGTGGCTGATCAGATTTTTGATCTCTCTTATGATGGGGTTGAACCTCTCGATGTGGCCTACGCCCACCACCAGATCGTCCGGGATAATCTTGAGGAGCTCTTCTCCCTCTTTTGAGGTGGAGGTGATCGGCTTTTCGATGAGAGAGTGAACGCCGCTATCTATCGCCTCCTTCGCCGTATCTAAATGATACTTCGTCGGAACGCAGATGCTGACCGCATCGACCGACTCAAATAAGGACGCCAGGGAACCGCAGGCTTCTGCCCCAAACGCTTGGGCCGCCTTCTCGGAAGACCTCGCATCGACGTCGTAGACGAAGACTCGATCGACCTCCTTCAGCTCGGAGTATATGCGCACATGATTTCTGCCCATACTTCCCGTTCCGATCACACCAAAGTCCATATCGATACCTCTAATAGAATAAAATTCAAAAACAATATAATCCAATCATCCAGCAGATCGGATCTCGTGGCTGTTTTTATCCCCTCGCCCGATCCCCTTGTAGACGAAGCCAGCATCGATGAACTCGTCGGGTCTCACCACGTTGCGGCCGTCCACGATGACCGGATGATTCTGGCCGGTCAGATCCTTCACCTGAGCCGGGTCGAGGTTAAAATAGTCAGAATGGCCGGTCATGATGGCGACTATATCTGCGCCCCCCAGGACGGACGAAATATCACGAGATACGTTCACCCCAGGATAGTCCAGTACGTGGGGATCATGAACCGTCACTCCAGCCCCCGCTTCGATCAAGAGGTCCCGATAAGCCTCTGACGGGGTATTCCTGGCGTCGTCGGAGTCATTGATGAAGGCCCATCCGAGGATGGCGACCTTCGAGCCCTCTGCCCCTTTGCCGATCCGGCGGAGGGCATCATTGGTCAGGTTGAACATGTGAGTGGGCATGAAGTCGTTGACCCTTCTCGCGAGGACGTAAATCGACTCCGCCCCCTCGGGGTAGTCCAGATCGCCATCAATGATCTTGACGCCCCGCTCCAGATGATAGGTGTCTTTGGTCAGGCAGTGGCCGCCGACCCCCGCCCCCGGCCAGAGGATCGCCCGAGTGATCCCCTCGCCCTTCAGGCTGTCGATCCCCGCCCGGACGTCGTAGACGTTGATCCCCATCGCCTCGCAGTAGAGGGCGAGCTGATTTATGGCCGCGATCTGCAGATCCCTGAAGGTGTTCTCGGCGGTCTTGGTCACCTCGGCTGCGGTGGCAGTCATCGGTATGATCTTCCCCTTCGTCAGGACCGGGGAGTAAAGCTCGATCGCCCGTTCTGTGCTGGCCTCATCGATACCTCCGACGATCCGATCGTGCTCCCGGATGTTTCGCAGGAGCCTGCCCACCATCACCCGCTCAGGAGCGTGGGCCAGGGCGAAATCTTCGCCGGCGACCAGCCCCGACTCCTCTTCGAGGATCTCGCGGGCCATCCCGTCTGTGGTTCCCGGAGTTATCGTCGACTCCAGCACCACCAGCATTCCCGGCTGCAGGTATCTCCCCACGTTCCTGATCCCAGCGTTGAGGGCGCTGAAGTCGGGCTCCAGGTCCTTGGAGTTGGCAAACGGCGTCTGGATCGCCAGAGCCACCGCATCCATCTCTCGAATCCGGGAGAAGTCGGAGGTGCAGACGAACTTGCGGGCGTCTACCACCTTCTTGAGAAGGTCTTCGAGGCCCGGCTCTTCGCCCTTCAGGGGGCTTTCGCCCCGGTTCAGCATCTCGATCTTGTACCCGGAGGTCTTTGAGTCCCTCTGGAAGCCCAAAACGAGATCGAACTCGTCGCAATCTGCAAAGAGGGCTGCTGCAGGGATTCCCACGTAGCCCATGCCCAGCACGCCTATCTTTTTTATCGGGCCCCTATCCTCCATAAGAGATTGTAATCTGCCAACCATGATGATCGAGTCCATTAAAATTGAATGATAGTTTGATTTGCTCTAAATTACAACATCTGAGTCGCTGTGCTACGAAGACCTTCTTCCATCGAATACTCTGGAGTGTACCCGATCGTCTCGGCTTTTCTTATATCCGCCACCGAATCTCTGATATCCCCAGGCCTTGGCCCTGAGTACATCGGCTTGACATCACTTCCCGAGACCTTCCTGATAATTTCAGCTAGCTCATTCAAGCTCGTCCTCGTCCCGCTGGCGATGTTGTAGACCCCAGAACAGCGCCCCTCGCTCGCCAGGATGTTCGCCCTCACCACGTCCTTTACGTAGACGAAGTCCCGCGTCTGCTCCCCGTCCCCGTATATCACCGGCCGCTCGCCCCCGAGATACGCCGAGACGAACTTGGGGATGACGGCGGCATACTCGGATGCGGGGTCCTGCCGCGGCCCGTAGACGTTGAAGTACCGGAGAACAACGTTTCTCATCCCATATACCTCGTTGAAGGCCGAACAGAACCCCTCCCCCGCGAGCTTCGCCACAGCATACGGAGACTTCGGCTCCGGCCTCATATCCTCCCTCTTCGGCAATAAAGGAGAGTCGCCGTATACCGCCGCCGAGGAGGCGAAGACGACTTTCTCGGCTCCAACGTCCCGGGCGGCTACGAGGACGTTAAGGGTACCTTCGACTCCCACCCGGCTCGTCTGGATCGGGTCCTCCACCGACCTCTGGACCGAGGCGACCGCCGCCTCGTGGAAGACGCAGTCGCACCCCTCGAAGGCCTCTTTCAGGAGATCGAGGTCGAGGATGCTCCCCTCCACGAGTTCGACCTCCAGCCCCGCCAGGTTCTCTCTTCTCCCGGCCGATAGGTCGTCGACGACCACCACCTCGTTTCCTTCGGCCAGGGCCTCGGCGAGGTT
>NPIE01005362.1_pt2 | contig 15105 bp, 11 predicted proteins | sample 8637661 | NCBI WGS metagenome assembly NPIE01 (sample SAMN07420842, study PRJNA396082) | bioreactor metagenome | isolation source: sample BA12 brine-fed electro-methanogenic bioreactor BA | place: Japan: Kochi | collected 2016-12-09 | reverse complement strand
ATAACCCTCCGAAACCCAGCCGTAGATTGTAGCCACTTTGACACCGAGGTATTCGGAAATTTCTTCCACATTCAGCAATCCTTTACTTTTCATAAATTCACCTCCCTTGTTGTCTTGTCTCTTTGTCGATACTACTTCTTTTCTCTCATCATGTTTCATACTGAACCTCCTGTTCTTTTGTAAATACATTCTTCTATCTATAGTAAAAAATTAAACGAAACATATAAATTGTCCTCACCTATCTCAGCGGGGAGCATCCAAAAGGATCAAAAACAAGCTGAACAACCCGCACTTCATGTTTAGCGGACGAAGAACCATGTTTAGGAACCGGCGAACCATCTTTAGGAAGGGAAAAATCATGTTTAGGAGATGAAATTCATGTTTAGGAGGGCATGGATCATCTTTAGGAAACCGCAAACCATCTTTAGGAAGCTGGAATCATGTTTAGCAGACCGCGGTTCACGTTTAGGAGCCGAAAAACATCTTTAGGAAGGGCCACTTCATGTTTAGGAAGCCACACTCCATGTTTAGAAAGCTATGAGCCACAACGACGAACGCGAAAATGGGGAATATAACCCATGCCCAGGAATCAAAAATGTCTTGCTTATTCAGACTCATCAATTAAACTTACTGTGTTACAGATGTTTTGAACCTTAAACGAACTGTGAGATGAATCAAGGACCTGAGCAAATAGCGAGAGATAAAATAGACCGGATGCTGATTTTAGCTGGATGGTCTGTCCAGGACAAAGACCGAATAAATCTGCATTCGGCTACAGGCGTGGCTGTGCGTGAATACCAGACTGAAAGCGGCCCTGCTGATTATCTGCTGTTCGTAGATACCAAACCGGTGGGGATAATCGAGGCCAAAAGGGAAGAGGAAGGCCAGCATTTGACCGTGTTTGAAGACCAATCCTCCGGTTACGCTCGAAGCAAAATCAAATACCTTGATAATCAACCTCTACCGTTCGTTTACGAAAGCACCGGTATTTTAACCCGGTTCACCGACTACAGAGACCCAAAACCCCGCTCTCGACCGGTTTTTCATTTTCACCGTCCATCGACTCTGGCGGAATGGATGAAGGAAGAAGAAACTCTTCGGGCAAAACTCATGAAGATGCCTCCCTTAATAGAAGAGGGCTTAAGGGAAGCTCAAATTCGAGCTTTGAAAAATCTGGATATATCTTTCAAAGAGAATCGGCCAAGGGCGCTGATACAAATGACCATGGGTGCAGGAAAGACTTTTACTGCCTGCACATTCACCTACCGGCTCTTGAAACACGCAAAGGCCAAGAGGATCCTTTTCCTCGTTGATACAAGAAACCTCGGGGAACAAGCTGAACAGGAATTTCTCAAATATCAGCCAAAGGATGACAATCGGAAGTTCACCGAGCTCTATAATGTCCAGAGGCTTTCCTCAAGCTACATTGCGCCCGATAGTCAGGTGTGTATCTCCACAATCCAGAGGCTATACTCAATTCTGAAAGGGGAAGAGCTCGAAGAGCAAATGGAGGAGGAGAACCCATACGAGAAGCAGTGGCAAAGGCGAGAACCCGTTCCAGTAGAATATTCACCGGATAATCCCATCGAACAGTTCGATTTCATCGTCATCGACGAATGCCACCGCTCGATCTATAACCTCTGGAAACAGGTTCTGGATTATTATGACACTTTTCTAATCGGGCTGACTGCAACCCCGGACAAGAGAACCTTCGGCTTCTTCCACGAAAATGTTGTCTCCGAATACACCTATGAGCAATCGGTGATCGACGGCGTGAATGTCCCCTACGACGTTTTTGTCATCGAGACAGAAATCACAAAGAAGGGCGCAAAAATAGACGCCAAGCAGATTATAGATAAAAGGGACAAGCTCACCAGAGAACAGCGATGGGAAAGGTTGGACGAAGATTTCGTATATTCGGACAAGCAATTGGACAGAGATGTGGTCAATCCCAGCCAAATCCGCCACGTTATTCGCGCTTTCAAGGAGAGCCTTCCGAAGATATTCCCCGATAGGTTCGACGAGGACGGAGAGTTTGAGGTGCCAAAGACCCTCATATTCGCAAAAACCGATAGCCATGCAGATGACATCATTAATGTGGTTCGGGAGGAGTTTGGCGAGGGCAACGAATTCTGCAAGAAGATGACCTACAAAATAGACGAAGACCCTAAATCGGTCCTTAACCGTTTCCGGAACTCATGGGCTCCAAGAATCGTTGTAACCGTGGATATGATAGCCACTGGAACCGATGTGAAACCCCTCGAAGTTCTGCTTTTCATGCGGGATGTCAGAAGTATGAACTACTTCGAACAGATGAAAGGTCGAGGAACGAGAACAATCAATTTTGACGACCTTAGAAGAGTTACTCGAACGGCTAAACATACAAAAACTCATTTCATCCTGGTCGATGCCGTGGGAACGACGAAATCTAAAAAGTCTGATAGCAGGCCTCTGGAGAGGAAACCCTCCGTTCCATTGAAAGATCTTCTTTCGGCTATTGCTGTAGGTGCCAGAGACGAAGACCTCTATCTATCCCTCGCGAATAGGCTTCTTAGGCTCGACAGGCAACTGGACGAATCGGAAAAAGCAAGATTTGCGGAGATGACCGGAGGTAAAAGCATCAACCATGTGGCGAAGGAGCTACTGGACGCCTACGACCCCGATGTTATCGAAAAGGAAACAGCGGAGCTAATAACCTCCCTCGACGAAGACGAGATTACCGAAGAGCTTCGCGAAGAGGTTCGGGCCGAAGCGCAGAAGAACCTTGCCGACACAGCATCAGAGACCTTCTATGGGGAACTGAACGAATACATCGAGAACGTCCGAAGGATGCATGAGCAGATTATCGACACTTTCAATACGGATGTCGTAACCAAAACCGAATTCGACAGTTTTTCCCGGGAGAAGGCGCAGGAGCTTATCAAAGACTTCGAGGCCTATATTCTCGCGAACAAAGACGAGATAATCGCCCTGAGCATCTTTTATGACCAGCCCTATAGAAGACGGGAGCTGACATTCAAGATGATCAAGGAGCTTTATGACAAGCTAAGGCTCGAAAAGCCGATTTTCGAACCCCACTACGTTTGGGAGGCATACACCCAGCTTGAAGAAGTGAAGGGAAACAGTCCGAAGAACGAGCTGGCGGCATTGGTCTCTCTGATAAGGCGGGTCTGCAGAATAGACGATGTCCTCACGCCCTATAGCCATACCGTGGATAAGAACTTTCAGGACTGGGCATTCAAGAAGCAGGCTGGAACTCTGAAATTCAATGCGGAGCAGATGGAGTGGCTCCGAATGCTGAAAGAGCACATCGCCACGAGTTTTCATGTGGGTATCGAGGATCTGGACTACACTCCCTTCGATGCCAAAGGGGGACGGGGCAGGATGTTCGAGCTGTTCGGCGAGGATATGACTGGCATAATCGATGAGCTCAACGAGGTGCTGGCGGCCTGATGAGAGAAGATTGGATTGAAATCAAGCTGGGGAAAGTTGGGGATGTAGTTTCAGGTGGAACTCCAAGAACAAATATAGCTGAATATTGGGACGATGATATATCATGGATTACCCCTGCCGATTTATCAAACTATACTTCGAAATACATCGCTAAGGGAAGAAAAAGCATCTCTAAGCTCGGGTTAGAAAAATCATCAGCAAAACTGATGCCTCCAAATTCAGTTTTATTCTCATCAAGGGCACCTATAGGATATGTAGCGATTTCCAAGAACGAACTCGCAACCAACCAAGGATTCAAAAGTCTAAACCCTTATCCAATAGTTAACTCGGTCTATCTTTTCTATTATCTGAAATCTGCTAAACAGATTGCTGAACGAAACGCTAGTGGAACAACATTTAAAGAACTATCGGCGAAAGGTTTCTCTAAAATACCGTTCCCCCTTGCCCCCCTTCCCGAACAGCGAGCCATAGTGGCAAAAATTGAGCAGTTATTCAGCGAGCTGGACAACGGCATAGCCAACCTCAAATCCGCCAAAGACAAGCTGGAAATCTACCGCCAGGCTGTCCTGAAGAAGGCGTTTGAGGGGGAGCTGACGAAGGAGTGGCGGGAGAGGAATGAATTTGAGAAATGGCAAACAACCGATTTTAAAGATGTTGTAGAGAGTTCAAGGAATGGGTATACTGGAAGACCCAACGATAATGGCATTGGTAATCCAAGATTGGGAATCACAGGAGTAACCCAATCAAACTCAATATTTGCAAATGTCTCTGATTACAGGTTTAAAGAGATTTCACCAGAGAAGGCATTAAAATATACTTTACGTGATGGTGATATTGTTGTTTGCCGCCAAAATGGAACCCTAGAATATGTTGGCAAGTTTGCAGTGATTCAAAATCCTCCGAAAGGACTGATATATTCAGATTCACTGATCAGGTTCAGAACAGACGAGTCAAAGATTATACCCAAATATCTGGCATACTTCTTTAATTCAATTGGTCGGAAAGAGCTCGAAAGTAAATGTTCAACAACTGCGGGAAATTACAGCATTAATTCAACGAATATAAAATCTACCTCTGTTAGCTATCCTTCTGTTACTGAGCAATATCAAATCGTCCAGGAGATCGAATCTCGCCTTTCCGTCTGCGATAATGTCCTCCAGAACATCGAGGAAGGGCTGGAAAAAGCCGAGTCCCTGCGCCAGTGCATCCTCAAAAAAGCCTTCGAGGGACGCCTGCTTACTCAAACCGAACTGAAAGCCTGCAGACGCGAACCCGATTGGGAACCCGCTGAGGAGCTATTGAAGAGGATAAAGAATAGAAAGGCCGGCAAATGAACGCGGAAAGAATAAAAGAAATCATCTCGGAGGGAGAAGGGTTAACTGCAGAGTTTAAGCTTGCAAGTAACAAGTTGCCGAAGAGTATTTTTGAATCCGTTTGTTCTATGCTCAATCGTCAGGGCGGATTTCTCATTTTGGGAGTAGATGACTCTGGAAATGTTAAAGGCGTTGAAGCAAAGGCAGTCCAGAAGATAAAAGATACATTTGTTAGCTCAGTAAACGATCCACAACAGCTAAATCCCAAATACTATCTGAACATTCACGATATTGATATAGACGGCAACAAGGTTCTATATTCCTATGTGCCTGAAAGCTCACAGGTTCATAGTTATCTTGGGAGAATCTTTGACCGCAATGAAGATGGAGATTTTGATATTACAGATAGTCCCGATTTAGTCCGTCAGCTACATATCAGAAAACAAGGTAGTTTCAGCGAGAATATAATCTATCCTGCGATTCGCATTGATGACTTGAGAAGTGATATTATTCAGCGTTCCCGAATGCTTGCCAATAACAACCGCCCAGGTCATGTCTGGATGGAGTTAAACGATGAAGACATGCTCCGCTCTGCAAATCTTTGGAAGAAGGACTGGAGAACAGGAAAAGAAGGCTATACGCTTGCCGCTGCATTATTGGTGGGGAAGGACGATTTAATTCATAACATTCTTCCGCACTACAAAACTGATGCGATCTTAAGAAAAGTAGATGTAGATAGATACGATGACAGGGAGATTGTAAAAACGAATCTAATTGAGTCTTATGACCAACTTATGGGCTTCGTAGCCAAACATCTTCCAGACAAGTTTTATATTGAAGGCGGTCAGCGCATCAGCCTTCGCGATGTGATTTTCCGTGAGATCATTGCTAACACGTTAATCCACCGGGAATATATCAATGAATATCCAGCCCGATTCATAATCGAAAGTGATCGAATATACCTTGAGAACTGGAATCGTCCCCACGGTAGCGGGAAACTCACGCTCGATAACTATACTCCATTTCCCAAAAACCCTGTTATAGCAGGCTTTTTCCGTGAGATAGGCAGAGCTGAAGAACTTGGCTCGGGCTTTCGTAAGACATCCAGATATACCCCATTGTATGCCGATGGCCAAATGCCTGAGTTTATTGAGGGAGACGTGTTTAAACTCTTCATTCCTTTTTCTGTGGGAGTAAGTGACGGAGTATCTGACGGTGCTAATGACGGTGCTAATGAGGGAGTATCTGAGGGAGTAATCGAGGGAGTAATCGAGGGAGTAATCGAGGGAGTAATTGAGGGAATAATTGAGGGAGTAACTATAGGAACGAAGGATAAGCTCGTTATTCTTCTTAAGGCCATAATAGAAGAAGAAGGGAAGAGGATTCCTTACTATTCTTCAATTACCAGTATTAATAAAAAAACACTGGAGCGCTACATTAAACAATTGAGAGAGACCAACTTGATAGAATTCATAGGTGAAGCCTCCAAAACAGGTGGGTATTTTTTGACCGAAGAGTTTCGAGAAAGGATTTTCGGTGAATCTGAAGAATGACAGGATTATTACAAGGGATAATTAATCATGACCAATGAAGCGAGCATAATCTCTAAAGTGTGGAGCTTCGCCAATATCCTCCGCGACGACGGTGTGGGGTATGGTGATTACCTGGAGCAGCTTACCTATCTGCTCTTTCTTAAGATGGCGGATGAGTTCTCCAAACCGCCCTACAACCGTCCCATCGATATTCCTGAGGGATATGACTGGGAGAGCCTTAAGAACAAAGCAGGAGCGGAACTGGACAGCCATTATAATAGGATGCTTCGAGAGCTGAGCCAGGCATCGGGCATTCTCGGCCAGATTTTCACCAAGTCCCAGAACAAGATTCAGGATCCGGCCAAGCTTTACAAGCTCATCGACATGGTTGACAGGGAAAAGTGGAGCTTGATGGGTGCTGACCTAAAAGGAAAGATTTACGAGGGGCTTCTGGAGAAGAATGCAGAAGACACAAAAAGTGGAGCGGGGCAATATTTCACTCCAAGAGCGCTTATTCGAGCTATGGTAGCTTGTATCCGTCCCGAACCTATGAAGACTATCAAAGACCCCGCCTGTGGGACTGGAGGCTTTTTTCTCGCGGCATACGATTTCATCGTTGAGAACCATGAACTCCATAAGGACGAGAAGCAGTTTCTGAAAGATAAGACATTTTATGGGAATGAGATAGTCGCGAATACCCGCCGAATGTGCCTGATGAATATGTTCCTCCATAACATCGGTGAGATCGACGGGATGACTTCAATATCTTCTGCAGATGCTCTAATTGCAAATGAGGGAGTTCGATACGACTATGTTCTGGCCAATCCTCCATTCGGGAAAAAGAGCAGTATGACATTTACCAACGAAGAGGGGGAGCAGGAAAAGGAACAGTTGGTCTATAACAGGCAGGATTTCTGGGCTACCACATCGAACAAACAGCTTAATTTTCTTCAGCACATAGTCTCACTGCTCAAGATTAGCGGTCAGGCGGCAGTGGTTCTGCCGGATAATGTTCTATTCGAGGGCGGTGCAGGAGAGACCGTCCGCAGAGAACTCTTGAAGACTACGGAACTTCATACAATACTCAGGCTTCCCACCGGTATCTTCTACAAACAGGGTGTGAAGGCTAATGTTCTTTTCTTTGATAACAAACCGGCCTCCAAAGAACCCTGGACCAAGGAAGTTTGGATTTACGATTACCGAACGAATATTCATCACACTCTTAAGAAAGAGCCTTTGAGATTTGAGGATCTGCAGGAGTTCATCGATTGCTATCATACGCATAACCGTGATGACAGAGAAGAAACATGGTCTTCGGAAAATCCCGAAGGCAGGTGGCGCAAATTCAGTTATGAAGAAATCGTATCCCGTGATAAAACCAATCTGGACATCTTCTGGCTAAAGGATGACAGCCTTGTTGATTTGGAGAATCTTCCCGAACCGGATGTCATCGCGACAGATATTATAGAGAATATACAGGCGGCATTAGATAGTTTCAGTGAAATTGAAGACATTCTAACTGACTAATCTTAGCATAAGGATTATGGACACCAAGAAAGGAGTTGCTAATAAACCTCTTCAGACTCAAGAGCGATACAATCAAGGTCTTCCATGACCATCATCAACTTCTCTATCCATGTCCATAACCCCTATTTCATAATAACTGCTCCTTGGTTTATTTTTCTATTGTTTTTATCCAAATAATAAAATTAGTTCTTAAATGGGAGCAGTTTATAATATCTCCCAAAACTACAACCAATATTCCATTAATTTTGATGAGAAATGAAGCAAATTATACTTGACACATTATGAGAAATATAAAAACTATAACAGTACCCTCAAAAAAAACCCGAAAACTATAAAAGTGCACCTCAATCTTAGACTCAATATTATCAATATGGAAAGACACAACAACATTCCTGTAAGTATCTTGAATAGTGGAGAAGACGAATAATTAACATCCGTAAGAATATACCTCTATGCCTGCTTCTTTGGAGACATAGGTTTTATAGTTTTTCCCACACTAAACAACATATACAATTTTCTCACGGAAAAAGGGTGGAAAATTACAAAGGATGAACTGCAAACCCTATTAGGTAGAGACTTTGCAAAATTAGAACTAACGGAATAAAAAAATGAGACAAAAAATCAAAAACTATACAGCTGGTATCTTCCACTAATTGAGAATAATTTCACAACCACCTCTGAGAACCTACTCCACCCCACATCTAAGAGAAATTATTTGTTGTATATACCCAACTGGATTAAAAATGACTTTTATAGTTTTTGGAAAAATTCCAATATATATATATGTATATATATTTATATTAATATTAATAATAAATTAATAAAGAAAACTAATTATATTGAAAATTTTGAAAACTATAAAATTTTGAAAAACTATAAATTTGGAGATGGTGAAATGTCTGAAGAAAAAAAGACAGTTACAAAAAAAGGATACAAGAGAGAGAAGCCTGCTAGGAAATAAAAAAAATTAAAAGGCTCCAGGTGGTTCAAAGAGAAAAATTTCAAAAAAAATAGGGATAATCCAATTAAACAAATTATGAATTCAATTTGCTAAAAGATAATGATATTCAAAATTAATTGAGTTAAAAGATCTATACTTCCAATACAAAATAGATTCAGGACAGCATGTCTACTTCACCGAATATTAGCTAAATAAAAGTCTGTTGGGATATTTTGATTTGGTTGATGATTGAGGAAATATCACGTCATCAAAAGTATATTCGAGGAATCCAAAATAAATTCATTTGCAGTTAGTAATTTAATATGCGCTGAGAAGCTTCAGAATCCCCTGTGTTGAATTTTATAATCAATTCTGGGATAATACCTCATTTTGGACACCAAATTGAATCTAAGGCATGTTTATATCAAAAATAATTTAAAAAATATTCCAAAACAAGTTTTCGGAAGTTTTATTATTCAAAGGATAAATATGATAGAGTGGAATTCAGAAAAATGATAAAATATGAAATTACTCATTTACATAATTAATTTATAATAAAGAACTCCTATCTCAAAATATTTCTCCATATCTTATTATTTTGAATATTGATCAATTAGTAATTTTGTTTAATATTTCTATATAGTAAAAGACACAGAATTTTTAGAAAATACAATTATTAAATGGGAGGACGAAATGGAAGGACGAAAATTAACTACTATGAGAGATATGGAAAAATCAATGTTAGGGATGATACATACTCAAATAGAAAGAGGGAATGGTTGAATGAATTTGTTGATTTAGCTATAAGTGTGATTGGTGAGGATGATATTATTACAGGAAGATTATCAATATCTCCTGAAATATCAAAGAAAATGGAGGAAGAATCTTTTAACAAAGATCTTTTTGTAGATGCTGCTGAAGAGACACTTAAATCTTTCTATCCGTATGAGGGAATATATTTATCATATAACAATATTAGTTTAGAAGGTAAAGTAAAAGCTCATTGGCAAGTTGATTTTGTGGTATTCCCTTGGTTGTTATATGGACAGCCACACAATACAAGATTATATTTTTCGGAAATATTAAATAGATGGAAAATTAATCTTGAAAAGAGAGAGATAGTTACATTTGAGAATTCAGAAGATAATGTAGATATAAAACTTGGTAGAATTTCTCAATATTTTGGTAATTATAGAAATAAGATTAGCTTGTATATAGACGAGTTAGTTAAAGAACCAATTGAGAGGTTAAACAGAAATGATATAACAGATCAAGAAATTGAAGATGCAATAGCACTTGTAAATTCTATTCCAGAGGGATTTCACATGTATCGATTATTGGGAATGATATCTAGAAGAATAATAGGGCAGATTAGAATAGATTATTCGGAGAAGCTAGAATTATTGAAGTATCTCCATAAAGCATCTGTAAAGTATTAACAAGGACTACAAATATTATTCAACAGAAGGAATTATAATATCAATTAATGAAGATTTTTTGAATGCCACTCTGAGACATGAGAATGGATTCTGTAGAGTTTTAACGTTGACGGTAGTTGTTGAACTCTCTATTATATTGAAAACCAAATACAAGCGGAATATATTCAAAATATTTACAGTAAAATTGAAATGGATTTTCGTGGAGAACAAACAGTTACATTAGCACAGAGATTTTAAACTTTTAAATATCTACGGGATTTAAAATAAAGTTTAAAATGTATAACAATATATGATACAATAGAATAGAGAAACTGTTTGTTTTTATTTTAAACTTTCAGAAAAATTTTCCAGAATTATGTTAAGTGTAAGCATAACAATGGTATAGGCTAATTCTGCCCATTTTATATACTGATAAGCATAAATGTGATTATGGTTGTTTATTTTGAATAAATTCTCCTCTTGCGTGTATAACCAACTTCAAAAAGATGCTTCTTTGATTGGGAGGAGCAGGAAATTTTAAAAAGTTGTTTTGCGGGACCTTCGCTGTCCCGGAAGGATGTAGAATGGAAAGAAAAAAAAGGAGAGAAGATGGTGATTAGAGAGTTGGGAGTGGTTGGTTATGATGATTACGATGCGCCTTTGATGGCGGCTCTGGTAACGGGGGATCCGGTGATACTTGTCGGTCAGCACGGTTCTGCCAAGACTCTGCTCTGCAGGAGATTGGCGAAGGCGATGGGGCTGAAGTTCCATGCCTACGATGCTTCAAAGGCTCTGTTTGACGATGTAATCGGGTTCCCGAACCCGTCAAGGTTGGCGGAGGGTGTTTTGGATTATGTTGGGGACGGTATGACGATATGGGATAAGGAGTTTGTGCTGATAGATGAACTCAGCAGAGCAGATCCGACGATGCAGAACAAGTGGCTGGAGGTTATTCGGGCAAGGTCGATAATGGGCAGGAAGGTAGATTGCCTCAAATATGTTTTTGCGGCGATGAATCCTACCAATTATATCGGAGCTATGCCTTTGGATATGGCTTTGGCAAGCAGGTTTGCGTGGGTAATAGAGACACCGAAGATAGGCGAGATGAGCGATATGGATGTTCGGACGGTGATAAATACCATAGGAGAGGATGACGCTCCCATGCTTGAGCATGATGAGCTTGGAAAGGCTGCTGTTTCAATCCACATGCAGATACAGCATATTCGAGCTAAGCTGATAAACGCTTTTCGGAAGGAACTGCCAATCGTGCAGAAAGTGGATGCTCTGCTCCATGTGATAGCCACAATAGCCCACAAACGGAACATCGAGATAGCGGATGGACGACGTCTGTCTATGATAAGGAGGAACCTTGTGGCCTGCCTGGTGGCAGATAAACTAACGCCAGGTTGTGAGGATATGAGCATGATCACAAGGAAACTCCAGAAATATTTGCCGATGCTTTTTCCATCCAAACTTCTCGATGAGGATAAACTTGAACAAAAGATGGAAGCGATTATCGAGGAAGCTATTCATGCGGTGATAGACTCGCAGGGACAGAGCTTTCTGAACGATTTCGAGTTGGGATTGCCTGCAGTGAAGGCTTTTCTGGAGAGCAAGTTCGATCCCTTCGCCCTTGAATTAGCTGTAGAGGCTATGGAGAGAGAGGTTTCGAGCAGAAGCCTTTCAGCGGAAGAGATAATCGACCTGCAGAGAACCGCGAAGCTGTTGATTCAGAAGTTGGATGAAGAAGGTATAACCATCGAGAGAGAGCTCTGGAAGAGAATCTGGGCGGTCTATATGGTGCTGACCAATGAAACAGGTGTAACGGGCATTACAATGAAAGCAAATGCAATCCCAGAAAGATTATGGAGGGAATGCAACGCGGTGGTGAGAGATCCTAAGTTTAAAGGCAATATCTCAAAACCGGTGAATGAGATGAGGAAGGTGAAATAATTATGAGAGCGGAAGTAATGGAATGGAGACAGGTATTCGGTGATGTTGTTGTAGGGAGAGCGCAGGAGCGGGTAGTCCAACCTGTTCAGCTTCTGGGCGAACTCCTTGAACACAAGATGGTGCTCTGGAAGCAGGTGGAGAGTAAACCGACTGCGGGGATAATCGAGCTTCGAGATGACAGTAGATTGCGGAAGTTCTTCCCTAAAAAGTTCAAAGGGATAGTCCTACGCGGAGTTCAGGGAAGAGGCGATAAGAGCAACGATTACGCCTTCATAGCGAGTAACTTCAAGCGGATAGGAAAATCCCGAATATTGCGGGATATCCTCTCGATAGACAAGCTGGATGACAGGATCACGGCGATATATGACCAGCATCCGCGAATGGAAATCGACCTCAGGGTAGCATGTCTTCATGGGAGGAAGGAAATCGAAGTGGAAGACATGATGAACTATCTCATCTTCAGCAACGAGGATTTTGTAGTAAACAAAAGGCTGATAATTGGCGGAGGTTACTACGATGGAAGGGAAAGACCCGGTAAGGGCATGGCTTTCTTCGAGAACGGAAGGCTATTGACTGATACTCCAGCATGGTTCGAAGATGTCCTTACGAGATTCAGCAGGATATCGGATGACATTTTCAAAAATGGGATGCCTCAGAGTTATCTTATTGAGAAGCTGGACTACAAGGGCGCTTTATTGTGGAGGCCAGATATGATCGTTCGATACATCGTGAAAACCAGTCCCAAAGCCAAAATCCACGTGAGCGTCCCGTCGGAATTGACTAGATATTGCGTTCTGCCCGACTACTGTGCTGTGGAATACGGCAAGGATATTGAGATTATCGATGACCCGGCTATCGGCAACACTCTCTTCCTGAACATGCCCCGTCACGAGTTCTATCATCGTGATAGCGAGTTCGTGATGCTCGCCGAACTGAAGGACTGAACCGTGAATAGCCTGAGAATAGAAATCTGGAACCACTTCGAGTCGATATTGGCTGGGGAGGATTTAAATTTTAAGCTCGATGAGGTGAGATTTTGGCGGAAACTTCTGGGGAATATTGATATTCGGCTATCAGAAAATTGTCCCTCGGCAAGGATTTCCCGAAACGGGGAGGGGATATCACTGGAGATAGGGAAGGAGTTATCCCAAAAGTTGACGACATCACAGGATTGGATATGGATTATCGGGCATGAGCTGAGTCATTTCACGTTGGGGCATCTTAATAAGATACGCACAAGCAAACCGCTTGCGAAGAACGTCTGGAATTATATCTTCGACGTGGCTATTGAGGTGAGGATGTTCCGCGAATTACCCTTTGGAGCACCTTTCGAAGTCGACCTTCGCTTGAAACCCCTTCTGGTAAATGCTCAGGGCAAGCAGGTAGCAGTAGGAGTTTTTCTGATCAATCCATACATCTGGGATATAGCGGAAGTCAGCTTAGGGAAGTTCATCAGGGAGAGGATTGCCGATCCCATACTTCGCAAAAGGGCTATCAAGTTCTACAATTCGCTCTACGATAGAGAACCCAAGCCTCCTATGGATTTCGATTACATGGTCGAGGAGCTTCTATTCTGGCTGGAGGGTGTTGTCCCAATCTGGATGCCTGTGATTGTCGAAAGCTCGCTGGAGGGAGTCCCCGACTGGGTCAAGAAAACAGGCAGAGGAAGGCGGGGAGGAAAAGGGATAGTTCAAATCAATGAGAAGATCGAGTTTACGGAATACACGATACCTCAAATAGCCCGGGAGATAGCTTCCATGGTAAATTTCGATCCCGAGAACAGAATCGCGAGGGAATCCCGAGTTCATGCCATGACGGTTATGCCAATTCTGGGAAGGAGGAGTGCGGCATTGCTTGGAGCTGGGATATATCCCGTGTTTTTCAAGTCGAAGGTAACGAGGGCGATTCCATACTGCTTCCGACCGCAGGTGTATCTGGATCTGTCCGGTTCGATGATAGCCCACCTTTCTCAGATGTATGGTCTGATAAGCAAATTGTCAGATGTGATTGGCGACCCGCTCTGGTCATTTGCAGGCGATGTCGTTCCGATGACCATAAAACAGCTGAAGAATGGAGAAGTCCCCATCTCTGGAGGAACTTCAATGGGAAGTGTCCTCAAACATGCTTCCGGTAAAAAGTTTCGTAAGATAATCGTCCTCGGCGATGGGCAGTTTGCCGAAAGTCCCCAGGATATAGCTGATATGGCTGACGAAAAGAAGATCGAAATATCTCTGGTTCTCTTCAAACGCGCTCTTAGCAGGAATTGTCAATGGCTAGTCGAGGAAGCCAAAAGGACTTATGCAAAAAAGGTCTGGACAGTGGGAGAGTGAGAAAAAAGGAGCTGGGAGTTTGCGAACTGAGTGAAAATGAAAAACTGGCAACAAAGACAACCCCTCGAAAAGCCCTCGTTACGGTAAAAGCTTATGGATAGGGAGTTACAGGAAGACATAGGGTTTTGATTACGAACTAACCGGAGCGTAATTGCAAATCTTATTATAATAATCCACACGATAGCGAAATGCAAGATAAAAATGAGGGCATTTTGAAATAGCCGAGGAAGATACGCTTGCCGATTCTACGGAAATGCTTTATTTAAAGTAATTACAGGCCAATGAATGGGAGTAAAAAAATATTTGGGGTTTGTTTTTGGAAGAGCGAAATAGACGGGAAAAGCCTCTCCAAAAAAATTTTTAAAAAAAATTGCGGAACTGAGATTTGAGGATTATTTTTGAAACATGGATAGTGAAACTAAAATTAAAGCTAAAATCAAGCCGACAGGAACTGGGATGTTGCGCGACTGGTCACTGCACGGCGAATTTAAGAGCCATGCAGAGAGCGAAAGCCGGCGATTGATGCTTTATTTAAGGGATTCTAAACGAAAGGAACTGAAATGAAAACTACAGCTATCTGTTTAATCGCCCTCGCCCTTCTCGCGGGGCTTGCCTTTGGCAATGACTCCCTGCGTTGCC
>NPIE01008828.1_pt1 | contig 15107 bp, 18 predicted proteins | sample 8637661 | NCBI WGS metagenome assembly NPIE01 (sample SAMN07420842, study PRJNA396082) | bioreactor metagenome | isolation source: sample BA12 brine-fed electro-methanogenic bioreactor BA | place: Japan: Kochi | collected 2016-12-09 | reverse complement strand
GTCCTAAAAAGGGTTGCCAAACCACTGATTTACTAAGTAAAACTAGTATTTTTTATTTAGATATTCAAAACATATTAAAATCACTTTATCTTTATGATATACTAAGGTTATCAAAGTAAATGAAGGAGATTTATATGCCAAGACCAACAACTAAAAATAGTTTAATTACACAAGCAAACAGTAATTATAATAAGCTGATTTCACTAGTTCATAACCTCAGCGACATCGAAGTTTCTACATCTTATGACTTCTCAAATAACACTTATAAAGGTGCACACTGGCTGAGAGACAAGAACGCTAAGGATTTACTAACACATCTATATGAATGGCATAATTTGATGATCTTATGGGTTAAAGAAAACTTAGAGGGTAAAGAAAAAACCTTTTTGCCTGAACCATATAACTGGAAAACCTATGGAGGTTTAAATATTAATTTTTGGCAGAAACACCAAAGAACTTCTCTAGCAGATGCATTGAACATCCTTGATAAGTCTCATCGTGAAATCATGTCTTTAATCGACAATTTTTCTAACGAACAGTTGTTTACAAAGAACCAATATCCATGGGTTGGAAATACAACTCTAGGATCATATTTTACCAGCACAACTTCTAGTCATTACGAATGGGCTATCAAAAAAATAAAACTCCATAAGAAAAACTGTTTCGATAAATGATTTAAAAAGAAGCTCTTACCTACTCTTAAGGTAATAAGCTTCTTTTTTTCTTAAATTCCTAATTGCTTATTCAATAATATATTGCCTTCTTCATCAACAACATATAATGTTATCACGGTATATAAGGTGTCATAAGGACTACCTTCTTTTGTTTTTGTGGTCATAAACATTAGATAGGTTAAACCGTTTTCATCTTTGATCATTGTGTTAAATCTCATAATATTTGAATTATTAAACACTATTTCCCACAATAATTCTAAGTTGTTATTGTATTTCTTTAATATAGGATTACTACTGGTTTTATTCTCGATTGTATACAAATTTTCACTATCAAATTGATAAACTATATCATTTCTCTCAGATAAACCATCACGAATAGTTAATCCGTCATCACTGACTTCCATACTGTATAATCTGCTAAGTCTTTCGTCTGGGTCATAATGAATACCAGAGATTAAGGTAGAATCATTCTCCACTATCTGAATTGATTCTAAAACTATGTCGCACTTTCCTGTATTCTCCCAAATGACTTCACCTAAGGAGTTCACCTTTATAACATATGCACTTCTTAAACTACTACATTCTTGAGTTTCATTATCATAATGAAACCCAGCAGCGATAATGTTATTAGAACTAGCTTCAGATAAAATATTAAAAACCCCGTTTTCGTTTCCATATACATTATTCCAGATAGTTTCACCGAACTTATTGATCTTTATCAAAGCTGCTTTACTACCAATTTTGCCTGAAAGAATATAAAAGTCATCACTAGTTAAAACTACATCTCTTATATGAACATCATATATCTCGATTGCATGTTCCTCTAATACTTCTCCCTTATCATTAAACTCAACTAAAAATGGTTGATGATAATTTTGATTATCGATTCTTTCTGATTTAGTACCTATAGCAATAATATTACCATTCACCATTTCTTCAATATGAATAAAATCAACTGTAAAAGAATATGTAAGGTAATTTGTATACCATATTAAACTCCCCGATGAGGTCACTTTTATCAATTCATAATAAACAGTATAGTCTGCATTGCTTGAATTGTCAGGTATTGTGGTTTGAGTCGAAGGTTGATATGGAGTATCATCATATTCATTGATGTATAAATAACCGATGGATATGATATCTCCATCAGTAGTAAAGTTTATGGGATCATAATTATAATACTCTTCAAAATCAGAATGATTATTCCCAGAATTAGTAGTTGTTAATGTGCTTTCAGTTTCTGAAGATGTTAATGAACTTTCGGTTACTGTAGTTGTGGCCGAATTATTACAAGCAAGTAATCCTGAAATCAAAAATAAAGTAAGTATTAAAAATATCTTTTTCATCATAGAAGCAGTCTCCTTTTAGCAAGCAATCAATGTTACATTCTAAAGTTTTCTAAAAATGTAATTTTCAGTCATTAATTTATATTTTGGACCCTTCATCTTCTCTTTCACTTTTATTAAATCGACTTTTGTATTTTTTGATAAAACAAAATACTCTTCTAGATTTCTCTTAGTAAATTTATTGTTTCTACCAATTACTCCTAAAAACTCAAACTCATTATCAAACTTAGCCATTGTTGCATCACCATGGCTATCATTACATAACAAAATACCACCACTCTTTAAATACTTCTTAGTTGCTTGACCAACAAAACCAGCATATTGTGAGATAATCAAGTCAACTTGATTGATATGAAGTTCATTTGTATAGTCTTGTCCTAAAAAATCAATGGAACAGGATTCAGGATACTTTTTGTTTTCATTAATAAATTGCTTTATAGAATCCATATTCTTAAAGAAAGCAATGGTTTTTTTAAAGTTATCTACATATATTACATTAGGTATAACTAAAGAAGGAGCAATATCAATATGGCTCCCTGGATATAGAGCGCTTTTAATACTAAACTCTTTTTGTACTGCCTTATAAAGAGATTCTCTATTTCCAATTTTATCTCTATATTCTGTATATTCATTTACTATCTTAGAATACATAACATTATCACCTCATAAATTTTTATCATAAGTTTAATACTAATACAATCTATATAGTTCTCCAAGTTGTTGATAATTCATCTTTTAATTCCTTATATCGTGATTTAATTACTACAAACTGTTTTGCTAATTCATCAATATCTGAAACTCTTAAGCCTTTTTCTAATATATCTTTATCTAAATTACTATAATCAATTCGAGCATAACGAAGGCCGAAATCCGCTTTTTCTGGTCGGTGTTTAAGATTCATCATCACCCCTAAATGGCGTGAGATAAATGAATAATATGTTGGAAACACATCAATAAACTCACCTCTTGCTATACCTTTTTCTACTTCAGTAATGATTAAAAAATCAGTTTGAACCACTGATTGATATAGTTTTTTTCCACGTTCAGCTATTTCTTCTGGTGTTGAAAACCTTGAATTATAAATCTGCTTTCTATCAAACCATACAGTAGCTATACCATGTCGATCTTGTTCCATAAGTTTATCTGGTTGGCTTTCTTTTATAACTGCAATATCTAAATAGATAAACGGATCAACTGGTTCAATCTCATAAAAACATTGTGATAAACCATGCCAAGCCGGTTCGGGAATACGATACTTATTGATAATGCTAAAGTTTTCCTTAAGGAAAACCTCAAAGTCAGTAAAAACAGTTTCTACTTGATTGTCATTTACTATAAGTGACAAATCTAAATCAGAATATTGATCCATTCGGTTCGTTGCGGCCGAACCACCTTCCCAAGCAGCGATAATACTTGGATGTTTTTGAGCCCATGGCTTAATGATATTTACGAGCTCTTTTCGACTGTACATATTTAATCTCCTTATTTTTATTATATTTTGTTTTATTTAATAGATAGAAATACAATCAACTACAAAGAATTTATATATATGAACAAAATTCTATGGTTAATCAAAGAACCATAACTTCTTCTTGTACTTATTCTACACATAACAATCGAATAAATCAATATTAAATGGAGTGATTCGTAATGTTTAAATGGAGATTTTTGTAATACAATATGTATTTTACTGATTAACTCATTTAGAAGTATGTTTCTATTAAATTTCATTTTATAACCGCATTATGATTTTTTCAAGAACTTGCAATTTTATATAACATATACCATATTAATCATTATAGTCAACAAATCATACGAATTATTATGAAACTTTTATTCCTGTTTTTATAACAATTTTGGATTGGTATGGATTTTGAACAGTGTGTATAATCCTATATGCATACAAAAAAAGAAAGGAAAGAAACCATGCCAATTCGATATTAATCAATAAAAAAAGAGGTGATTTCCTGTGAAACGGTGGGTTATCACCTCTAATAAATTGTCTTTAAATAGCTATATTTAGAGCTATTTCAATTCGAGCAACGTGACACTTTCCACATGAGATGTCTGAGGAAACATATCGACAGGAGCTACTCTTTCAACTTTGTAATTATGATCCATTAGAATCTCTAAATCTCTTGCTAGAGTTGCTGGATTACATGAAATATAGATGATTTTTGGTATTTTCATATCAATCATAGTTTTTAAGAGTACTTTTGAACATCCTTTTCTTGGTGGGTCAATAACAATGGCATCAAACTTATAATTCTTCCATTTTAGCAATACTTTATCAACATTTCCAACTTCGAATAAAGCATTGTTTACTCCATTAAGTCTAGCGTTTCTTTTAGCATCATTAATAGCTGATTTAACAATTTCTATACCAAAAACTTTATGAACTTTATCTGCTAAAGATAGTGCGATTGATCCTATTCCACAATAAGCATCAATAACTCTTTCTTTTCCTTTGAAATCCGCAAACTCTATCGCTTTTTTATATAATCTTTCTGCTTGTAATGTGTTCACCTGAAAAAATGACCTAAATCCTATTTCAAATTGTTTATCGAGCAGTTCATCTCTAATATAGTCTCTACCATATACTAAACGAATTTCTTCATCAGAAAAACCACTTTCGTCTAATGTTTTAGAAATACCAATGCCTTTAACTTCTGGTAAACTCTTTGCGATAGCCTGTACAAACTCCTCTTCATTTGGAATAGTATCTGTTGCGATGTTTAATAATAATACTAATTCTTTGTACTTATAAGACTCACGAATTACAGCTGATTTTAAAACCCCGCTAGAATCTTCGGTGTTGTACGCTGTAATTTGAAATTGATTTGCTAAGTTCCTAATCAGGTTTAATAATTCAAAAGATTTTTTTGGCATAATATAACATTCTTTTAAATCAACGACATGATGTGACTTCGCTTTGAAAAATCCAGCTTTTATTCCTTTTTCTCCAGGAGCGAATTTAATTTCAACTTTATTACGATAGTAATAAGGGTTAACCATAGATATAATTTCTTCTACTTCAACATTTTCGATTTTTAGTTTTTTTAACATTAGCTCTATACGATAACGTTTAAAGGCAGTTTGAACATCATAATCCATATGCATAAGTTCACATCCACCACACTCATAAAAATGTTTACACTTCGGTGCTTGGCGGTAAGGACTTCGGTTTAATCTTTCAACAACCTTGCCAAATCCATAATTCTTTCTTTTTTGAGTAATCTCAATTCTCGCTGCTTCACCTTTTAATAAATCCTCAACGAAAACAGTGTAACCATCTTCTAACTTCGTTACACCTAATCCATCGTGACTTAAATCTATCGCTCTTACTACATATGTTTCATTATTATGATCTGACATCTTAATTCCTTCCTGTAAATAATCTAAAAAAAGTACAAACGCCTCAATTTATTATAACATATATTTGCCAAACAATCTCTTGTTTTTAGAAATTTACGATTTTTAACCATCTCAAACCCAACTAATCTAAACATAAAAATCAAAAAAAAGACAATATCGTTTATACATTGTCTTTTTAATACAGTATAAACATATTGTCTAGTTGATATTGTATAAAATCATAGTTCTTGATAGGACTTGGAACGATAATAAACAATAGTCACAATAATCAAACCTACAGTACATAATACATACATTGCTATAATAGAAATTTGCGATATAATCACACCAGCTAACAATGAGGCTAGTGGTATTAAGGCCTGAGATAAGACACTTGATACACTAACAACTTTCCCTAATTGATTCGGATCAATATAATGTTGCATTATGATGTGGACAGGAACATTAAACGAGGTACTAGCTAATCCTAAAAACAGATTAATCACAACCAAAGCAATTAAAACAATACCAACATTAAGCATTCCCAAGTAATACAAAATCATAAACAAAGAGATTCCTACTATACCAATAGCGAAATGAATAATAGCTTTAATTAAATCCTTACCATAATTGTCTTTTTTTGGCTTAGCTGATAAAATCAAAGCCATAATAATTCCTGATACTGAGAAAGAAACCAATAGAACAGAATACCAGTTTTCAATACTTAAAAAAGACTGAAATAAATAAGAGTTTTCTTTTCCTAAACCAAATTCGATAAAATAAGGAAAACCATTATTAAGAATTGGTACCATAAAGAAGTTTAAGGCTAAAGCCATAATAATTAGCTTAAACATCGGTTTATAATCATATAAATACTTTAATCCTGATTTTATTTCCGCAATAACATTTGGTTTTAATCCATTAGTTTGATGATGCTCATGGTTATACCTAATAAACATTTCTGTAATCGCAGAAATAAGATATCCTACGCCGTTTATTATGAAAATAACATAAACATTTAGTAAAGAAAACATAATCCCACCAAGAATTAACCCGGCAATATTCTGCAAGTTCATCGAACCATGTAAATAGCTTGAAGCTTGAGGAAGTTCATTTTCAGAAACGATAAACTTTAATAAAGAACCACTCGCTGGATTAAAGAAAGCAGAGTTAATTCCTAAAATAAAACTCATAATGAAAAGAGCTACCAACTTTGTCATAGCTGATGGATTAAGAAAAATCAATAATCCAACAGATAGAATTACAAACCCTCTAATATAATCCGTAAGATACATTATCCTTACCTTATTAATTCGATCTGCTAAAACTCCACCAAACGGCATAAAAGCTACTAAAACTAATCCAGCTAATCCTAAGTATATCCCCTGAACTAAAGGGGCATATGTTTCACCATATACCTCCTTAGCTATTCTTAAAACATAGAGACTCATAACAAAATTGAATAGTATATGTGCAACATTAGAAACTAACACCCCGTAAAACAATAATGCAAAATTCTTATTTCTAAAGACATTACTTTTTTGAGCCATTATTTCCTCTATTCTACAACGATTCTAACAATATCTCCATCTGCTGATTTTACATTAACTATCTCACCAACAACTCCAGAATTAATCATACTAATTAATTCATCAATATCTAGATCAAAGTCATCAGTGTCAACCTTCATGATTTTCTTGCTTTTTAATAATTTAGCAAACTCAATTGGTAATTCAACTCTTACTTCATCACCATCTGCTGAGTCAACTAAAATCTTTAACATTCTAAATTGATTCTTTTTTGGTTGAAAACTTACATTTTCTTCCTCTGGTTTTTGTAAAGCAGCTAATAGTTTCTCTGCTTGTTCTGCATTTATTACATTTTTTGCTAGAAGATCTAATATTTTTAGTCTTTCTGCTTTCATTTCGTTATTACTCATCACTTTACCCTCCTATTTAACTTTAGCTAACATTTCTGTTGCTTCTTCCACTGAAATTTCACCTTTGTCAATCATTTCTAAGATTTCCACTTTTGATTTCTTTGGCGAATCATTTGTTTTTGTTTCTGTTTCTTCTTCTTTTGAACTATCTGCTTGATATCCTAAACCAATTATAACTTCATCAAGCATCTTCTTGATTGTTGGATAAGAATATCCCATTTCTTTTTCAATAGCTTTGATATTTCCTCTGTTCTTTACAAATATTTCAATAAAATACAATTTCTCAGTGTCAAGGTAATTAAACTTTGATAAAGTAAAATTGCCTTTAATCTCAGTTGAACAGTTACTACAAGCTAAATGTACTACTTCTAAATCCTTGTGACAAACAGGACACTCTGAGATAACTGGATATTTTTTGTTTAATCGCTTTCCTTTAAAATTTAATGATTGTTTAACTTCATCTTCAATTTGCTTTTTTAAATCGTTATTAAAATCGAATTTCATAATATTTCCTCCTTATATTGTTTTTATATAAACTTTTTCTTTCGAAGAAGCATTAACCTGAACATTGATACCTTTATTACTAATCATCTCAATCAACTCTGTTTTTGAGAATGGTAGATCTTTATCATCTAGTTTCACAAACCTTAAAGCGAATTTCGCAATAAAAATCGGAAATGGAATAAAGAATAAAATTCTCAAGAACGTTGTTACACCCTTTTCATCAGGAATCACAATTTTTAGTTTAACAAAATGTGCTTTGTTGGTAAACTTCAATTGAGTTGGCTGATTGTATATCCTTTGATATGCTTTATTTGTTGAAATCTTATTTTGTTGTAATAACTCTAGAGCTTCTGTAGTATCATAAACCTTCGTGTGATTAAATAATAGAATAAATAAACCGATCCCTAAAATAAATCCACCAAAATCAAATACAAAGATATCTAAAGCACTTGCGGTTCTATCAACAGGGATGTTTTGTAATAACTCATCAACAGTAGCTGTTAGTAAACCGATTAATAATACTCTTAAAATTGATAACTTAAAACTTTTAGCTGTAAAAAAATACGATATCCCTAATATAAAGTATTCAAATACATGAGCTGATTTTCTTAAAAAGATATGTAAACTTTCTAATTGAATCTGATTGTTTACAAAAACATTATCTAAAAATTGTTTTACACTAACACTTAAGCTTGAACTTAAATCACCTGATACCTCACCACTTAAAAGTGACATCGTAAATATTAATATAGTTAATCCTAAAGATATTGCTAAACTAAAATATTTCATTTAATCACCTTTATTTATTGTTTCTTTCTTTTTCAGAATAAATTTGCTCCCAATATTCATTTGAGCAACCACCAAACCCATACACTCTAGTACTCTTTTCATTCCACTTTTTCATTATAATTCCTCCCTATAGTTAAAATTTTTTGAAAACTCAGATTCTTTTTGTGAATATATATCTCCCCAGTATTGATTAGGATCAACACCAAAACTTACTGTGTTTCCTAAATCATTCCATTTCTTAACATTAATTAAAGTATTCATTGTTTGTTTCATCTTAATTTCCCCCTAAAAAATTCTTTTATTACTTACAAGGTCTTTCTTTTTCTGAGTAAATTTGTTCCCAGTATTCATTAGGACAAACACCATAAGTGTAAATTCTAACTAATTTGTCATTTCTCTTTTTCATTTTAATTCCTCCCTTTTCCTTCCTAAAAATCTTTTAAGTGTTAGTGTAAACATTATTAATTTTTTTGTGAAGTAAAATTGATTTTATTCATTTACACCTTAATTATATCAAACAATAATTTAATGTCAAGTATTTTTTTACAATTTTTTTAATTTTTTTTAATTTTTAATAAAAAAAGCCAATTTTTATGGCTTTTTTGATTGATTTTATTAATTTATACCTTAATTTTATTAATTTTGACTTAAATTTTATTGATTTTCTTTCAACTCAAATATTAAATCCCTTATCCTTGCTGCCTGTTCGAAGTCTAATTCCTTCGCATAAACCATCATTTGCTTCTCTAGCATTTGAATATTTTTCTCGATTTCTGATTTTGATAGTTTTGTAAAGTCATATGTTTCAGTATCAGAATCAGTTTTAACTGAGATGGAATCCGGTATGTTCTTGATAATCGTTTTAGGTGTTATATTATATGCTATATTATGTTCAATTTGAATATTTCTTCTTCTTCTAGTTTCCTCAATTGCTCTTTCCATGGAACCGGTCAATCTTGATGCATACATTATTACCTTACCATTGACATTTCTTGCAGCTCTACCAATCGTTTGAATCAAAGACTTATCACTTCTTAAGAATCCTTCTTTATCTGCATCCAAAATAGCTATTAAAGATACCTCAGGTAAATCTAAACCTTCTCTTAACAGGTTTATTCCTACTAGAATATCAAAATCTCCAAGTCTTAACTTTCGAATCAGTTCCATTCTTTCCAATGATTTAACCTTTGAATGTAAATATCCAACTTTATAACCTAAAGATTTAAGATAACCTGTTAAATCTTCACTCATCTTGATTGTTAATGTCGTAATTAAAACTCTTTCATTTCTTTTAACAGTTTTATCAACCTCTGTTAATAAATCATCAATTTGATTCATCGAATCTCTAACTTCAACTAAAGGATCAACCAAACCTGTTGGTCTAATGATTTGTTCAACAATATGAGGCGTTCTTTCTAACTCATAATCCCCAGGAGTAGCAGAGACATATATGACTTGGTTAATCTTCTTGTTAAACTCTTCAAAATTTAATGGTCGATTATCTAAAGCGCTCGGTAATCTAAATCCATAATCAACTAAAGTTTGTTTTCTTGATCTATCCCCATTATACATACCTCTTACTTGAGGTAAAGTAACATGTGACTCATCAACGATTAGAATATAGTCATCCGGAAAGAAATCCATTAAGGTCGAAGGTGTTTCCCCCTCATCTCTCAAAGCTAAGTGCCTTGAATAATTCTCAACACCAGAAACAGTTCCCATTTCTCTTAACATTTCTAAATCATACATCGTTCTTTGTTCGATTCTTTCTGCTTCTAGTAACTTATTATTATCCTTAAAGTATTGAATTCTTTCAACTAACTCTGCTTTGATTCTTGTTAAAGCTTCTTCCATTTTTAAACTATCAGTTAAAAAGTGTGAAGCTGGAAACAAAGACAAAACTTCATAATCTTGGTAAATTTCCCCACTGACTATATTAAAGTCTCTAACTCGCTTAATCTCATCAAAATCAAACTCCACTCTAATTCCCTTAGTTTTATTATAAGGAGGAAGTATTTCTACAACATCGCCTCTAACTCTAAAACTACCTCTTATAAAATCCACATCATTCCTGACATAAAGAATATCAACAAGCCTTTTTAATAGATACTCCCTACCCATAGCTTCACCTTTACGAAGCGTTAACATTCCCGCTTTATATATCTCTGGGTCACCTATTCCATAAATACAAGAAACACTGGCGACGATAATAACATCTCTTCTTTCTAATAAAGATGAAGTAGCCGCATGCCTTAATTCATCAATCTCATCATTAATCGAAGCATCTTTTTCGATATAAATATCTGCCCCAGGAACATAAGCTTCTGGTTGATAATAATCGTAGTAAGAAATAAAATACTCAACTCGGTTTTCAGGAAACAACGATTTAAGCTCTGAATATAACTGACCTGCAAGGGTTTTATTATGAGCTAACACTAAAACAGGTCGATTAACTTGCGTTACGACATTTGCGACTGTATAGGTTTTTCCTGTACCAGTAGCTCCTAATAAAACCTGTTCTTTCACACCGTTATTAAGATTCTCAACAATAGTATTTATTGCGACTGGTTGATCTCCCTTTGGTTCATAATCTGATTTTAATATAAATTTGTCCATACTTATCACCGTTATTAGTATATCATAGAATAAAATTATCTTAAGCAATAATTACAGAAATCTGTTAAAATAGTAGTGAGGGGATTTAAAAGAATGAAAACTCTATTAGTCGGTATTAATTCCAAGTTTATTCACACAAATACAGCAATTAGGTATCTTAAAGCTAATTGCTCTTTTCCTGTTGAGTTATCTGAATATACTATTAAGGACGATCCTGTAACCATTGCTAAAGAGATCATCCAGAAATCGCCTGATATCTTAGGTTTCAGTTGTTATATTTGGAACATCACAATAATTTCTGAATTAGCATTAATTATTAAAAAAAATCTTCCTAACTGTATAATAGTCTTTGGAGGCCCAGAAACAAGCTATGAATATGATGAGTATTTATTAACTGGACTAACGGATTATATAATGATTAACGAAGGGGAAGAAAGTTTTGAACTACTTCTTAAAGCAATTGCAGATAAGACCCCTAAGGATAATATTCCAAATCTAGCATTTATCAAAGATAGCGAAATAATCAGAACTACTACTAAACAGATTGCTGATCTAAATAAATTAAATAGTCCCTATTATCTAGAAGAAGATATTTTAAATATCCCTAATAAGATTCAATATGTTGAATTATCTAGAGGTTGCCCTTATCAATGTAGTTATTGTTTAGCATCTTTAGAAAAAGGTTTAAGATATTTATCTTTAGATACAGTCTTTAATCATCTTGATTATTTAACTAAAAACAAAGCCAAAACAATTAAGTTCCTTGATCGATCTTTTAATGCCAACAAAAAGATAGCTTATAAATTCTTTGAAAAGCTAATTGAAAAAAACTATCCTAATACCATCTTCCAGTTTGAAATTAATGGCGATGTCCTTGATGAATCACTTATCACATTACTTAAAGAAAGATGTAAACCAAATTATATTCGCTTTGAACTAGGGATTCAATCAACTAACAACCAAGTCAATAAAGCTGTAAATCGGCTGCAAAACACAAATAGACTTATACAAGCAATTGAGAGCCTAATGAAAACTAATGTTATCCTCCATCTCGATTTAATTGCTGGTCTTCCTTTTGAAGATTTAAATAGTTTTAAAAATACATTTAACGAAATTTTTTGTTTACACGCTAGAGAATTACAACTAGGATTTCTTAAACTTTTAAAAGGTACAAAAATTAAAGAGGAAGTGAATATCCATGATTATGAGTATTCAAAAACACCACCATATGAAATCATTAGTAATAGATATATTACTGAAGCTGAACTAAAAATAATTCATCAAGTTGAAACAATGTTAGATATTTACTGGAATAAAGGTTTTATGAATAACAGCATAAATAAAATTATCGATTTATTTCAAAGTCCTTTTGATTTTTTTCAAAGCATTTACAACTATTATTTAAATCATAACCTTTCATTAAACCGTTATCAACTATATGATCTTTTTGTCAATCTAATCCGTTTTCTTCAAGAAAAAAAACTAGATCATGCAGTTGTTATTGATTCTTTAAAACTAGAATACTTAATCTTTCATAAAATAAAACCAAAAATACTTTGGCATGATAATGTAAAAAAACAAGTTATCTTAAGAGAAGTATCTCAATTAGATCCGAGTTTAAACATTGATAACTTATATAAATACGCAACTGTGACAAGTTATAAGGAAGGCTACTTAATATCATTATATTATCCTGATAATCGAGAAATATTATATTATAATAAGAAAGAGAGCAAGATTTCATCTGAAATCTTGCTCTAAATAATTATTAGTCTCTAGTATCATAAACCATTGTTAGAAAAACTCCAGTTTGATTATCAATTACAACTGTCTATGTAAAAATCGTCCTAAAAAGGGTTGCCTTACCAATTTTCTTGCTTTTAATCAAATATACAAATTTCAATATTCCACCTTCTATATATTCAATAGTAAACCCTTCAGTTGTATCAGTTAAATATGATGGAACTTTATTTGATTCATAAATACGAACCACATCTCTCCAATATAGTACTTTTATATGCTTATTCTTTCTAAATTTTATTGATTCTTCATCTAGAGTAAATCTTCTGAGAGTATATTTCAGTGCGTAATTGTATATTATAAATGAGATTGCGGAAAACATAATAAATGCTATACTTCCACCTATGTATGTATTTTTAGATACTCCCTGTTTAATCTCAAATAATAAGGCGATCATAAATAAAACCCAGCAAATCAAGATTAAACTTATATATATAACTGATCTGAATAAAGAATATGTAATCTTAATTTTCATATTTTCTCCCCTCAATACCATATATCGATTACTTTATCAATCACATAAATTCCTGGAGATGCAAATATCCTATATAGGGCTTGTTTTCCAAACCATTCTGATTTAGGAAAATTCAATTCGCCAACCTTTCCAAATTGATCAACAATTCCACCCCAAGTGAAATTTATCATGGACTCAGCTGCAATCAAACCACTAAACCCAAGGACATCTCCTAATCTTGCATTTCTATTATTGAGTTCTTCGTTAATTGTATACCCTATTACTGCAGCAGAAAAAGAAACAATGGTTGACCCTGCAAAAGCATAAGCTGCGGATAACACTGCCGTTGAAGTTAAAGTTCCAGCCCCAGCGGATGCAAGCATAGGACCCAAAAACGCAACTCCTGTACCAAGTGCAAATCCTAAAGCACCACCAACAAGAAGACCTTCAATAAATCCACCCCATAAATTCTCACCGTTTCTATATGCCTCAATACCACCGGTAACAGCTCCAAAGATTGCCCCAAAAATTGCGGTTACAACAAAAACTGCAATATATCCGCTGGGATCTAGATACATTACTGGAGTATTGGCACAATTTAAAAAATTTTATTATTACTTATAATTATTGTTATAAGATTAGCTATTATATTTACTCAATTGTCACTTCTAAAACAATTTTACTTTTGGGAAGATATGTTATTGTAACTTGATCCCCAATTTCTAATTCTCCTATATCCATAATATATACTCTTGTATTGTTAACTGTAATGTAACTACCAAAGCAAGAATTCCCATCATAATAAAAACGAGGCGAATATTTATCATTATCAATACTAGATATTGAACCTGATAGTTTGATAGTATCCTCGTCTTTTTCAGATAAAAGCTTAATACCTTTTGATAATTGGATTCCAGGTTCAATCGTAAAAAGCACCACTAAAGCAAAAATCAAAATGATTCTAATCAATCTATGTTTTTCATTAATTTTGACAACTTTAAATATTGCTAATATACCAACAATAAATAAAGCTATTCCAATCATGAATAGAATCAAAGGAAATGAAAACAAACCATCTAAGTACTCTTTGTATTCAAATATCATGATTAACTCCAATCTATAGTTAATTCTTCAAAATAAAAGTAATAATCGTATCCTCGGCCGAAGTTAAACCCTGATGAAAATGTGAAAGATGTAGCTTGTACTGCATTTTCATATTCTCCCTTAGGAGCATAACAATGATCTAATCCTATATAATAGCCACCTTCATAATAAGAAAACCACTTCTTGTAATCGCCTTCTTCTTCATAGTTGCTAATCACACCAATAGAAGCGGTTGTACCAGAAGAACCAACCCCACCGCCTAGATGAGGATAAAACTCAATGTACTTCTCATCAAAATTTATAACGACAGACAATCCACCCTTGATATAAAAAATCTCAAATAAATTAAAGTTTCTTGAAATATCAAGAACAACTGGCTTATGATGAAGACTAGGATTTGTTGCATAAAATGCCATTAAAACGAGAGGAACACATATAGCTAATAATGCAAAACCGATTAAAGATTCTCCGCTAGGATCTAGATACATTACTGGATTATTAGCACAATATAAGAATATTAGTTATGT
>NPIE01005962.1_pt1 | contig 15118 bp, 12 predicted proteins | sample 8637661 | NCBI WGS metagenome assembly NPIE01 (sample SAMN07420842, study PRJNA396082) | bioreactor metagenome | isolation source: sample BA12 brine-fed electro-methanogenic bioreactor BA | place: Japan: Kochi | collected 2016-12-09 | reverse complement strand
CCCTGATATTTCTGTTTGGGGTTCACCAAAAATAAAATGCCTCGCAAATATGTAATGAGGTGTAGCCTCTATACTGACAAATCGGGTCTTTCCTTTATATAAAGGAAGCAGCCCCACCCGTAATTCGTGGGAACAAACTGTAAGAAACTTGTCCCACTGAACGTAACCCAAAAAATCCGGTACATAGGGTGTATCTTTGTTTTCAAATCTGCTCAATCAGGATCCCTCGACCCAGTTTCGTTTTTGATTTCTACCCACCATTCCGGAATTTTTCCGCAAATGCCAGGTTCTGCGACACAATCTCAGGTTTGGTATCAGTTCAATCCCCCTGTTGTTCCCGGATGGCCAAGTCAGGAAAAACCAGGCTCTCAAATAATTATTTCCTCCCATACCTGTCCTCCAGCCTTACGATGTCGTCCTCACCGAGGTAACTGCCTGACTGCACCTCTATAAGTTCCAGTGGGATCTTTCCCGGGTTCTCGAGGGCATGGGAGTTGCCCGCGGGGATGTAGGCCGATTCGTTCTCGGTCAAAAAAAGCATTTTCCCGTCTATGGTAACCTGGGCGGACCCTTTTACCACTATCCAGTGCTCTGCCCTGTGGTGGTGTACCTGGGTGGATGTTTTTGCTCCGGGTTTTACGGTAATCCTTTTTACCTGGAATCTCTCACCCACCTCCAGGCTGTCGTAGGACCCCCAGGGACGAAAAACCTCCCGCTGGTTCAGGTGCTCGTGGCGTCCGTTCTGTTTTATCTCCTCCACCAGGTCCTTTATCTTCTGCACATGATCCCTGTGGGCCACCAGGACGGCATCCTTGGTCTCCACCACCACAAGGTCATTGACCCCGATGGTAGCGACGAGTCGACTTTCGGCACTGACAAGGGAGTTCTTTGTGTCTATGGCCTTGATGTCACCCTGAAGGGAATTGTTGTTTACATCCCTGTGCCTTGCCTCCCAGAGGGCTGTCCAGGAACCTATGTCACTCCATCCCGCGTCAAGGGGAATAACCGAGGCAAGGTCCGTCATCTCCATCACGGCGTAGTCTATGGATATTGAGGGGGAGTTTTCAAAAGTTTCTTTGTCTATGCGGATGAAGTCCAGGTCTTTTTCGGTTCTCTTCATTGCCTTGGTGCAGGCTTCGTAGACCTTGGGTGCGTGTCTTTGCAGTTCCTCCAGATATGTTTTGGCCTTGAATAGGAACATGCCGCTGTTCCAGAAATAGCACCCCTCGGCAAGATAACGCTCAGCCGAGGCCAGATCCGGTTTTTCGACAAAACGCTCGACCTCAAGTACCCCTTTGTGTTGAGAGAAACAGGCGAGACGAGATTCTTCGTCGCTGCACACCTCAGAATGACCAATCTTTTCGTTCGTCTGGGAGCCTACATCCAACACCGGATCCCTGGATTTAATATACCCGTACCCCGTCTCGGGTCTCTCTGGCACTATGCCAAAAGTGACGAGTCTTCCATTTCTCCCGGCCGGGAGGGCCTCGGTCACAGCCTTGCGGAATGTTTCCTCATCGGCGATGACATGGTCGGCGGGCAGGACCAGGAGGGTGGGGTCGTTATCTTTGTCCTCACCCGATCCTTGAGTGAGTGCATGAATAGCCGCCAGCGCGATGGCAGGGGCGGTGTTTCTGGGGGTCGGTTCAAGGATCAGGGAGAAGTCCATTACACCCATCTCGAGGATCTGTTCCCCTGCCAGGAAACGATGCTCCTCGTTGCAGACGACTATGGGGCTACTGCAGGTCAGACCCTGCATCCTCAGTAGAGTCTGCTGGAGCATTGTATTTTCTCCTGTCAGTTTCAGGAACTGCTTCGGGTTCAGTAGCCTCGACAGGGGCCAGAGTCTGGTGCCGGAACCGCCAGCCATTATTACCGGTGTTATCTTTGTTCCTGTCACAGATCAGTTCCCCCATGGTCATTTGTTTTGCCCCTTATGGTATCTTCGTTCTCCAGGTACCACCGATAGGTGTTTCTTATACCCTCTTCCAGAGAAATCTTTGCTTTCCAGCCAAGGTTGTTGATTTTGGTGACGTCAAGGAGTTTTCTCTCCATCCCGTCCGGTTTCGATGGGTCAAACTCAATTTTTCCCCCATACCCCACGACCCTGGATATGGTCTCTGCAAGTTCCTTTATGGTGCAGTCCTCTCCTGTGCCTATGTTCAGGTGGGATAGCATGGGCATGGTGTGATTCCGGTATGTCTGGATGTCCAGTTGCATGACGTGGAGACAGGCTTCTGCCATGTCGTCCACGTGCAGAAATTCCCGCATGGGTTTTCCGCTGCCCCAGATGGTAACCTTGTCTGCTCTTGCCTCTTTTGCCTCGTGGATGCGCCGAAGCAGGGCCGGAAGGACATGGCTGTTCTCGGGGTGGAAGTTGTCGCCGGGGCCGTAAAGGTTGGTTGGCATCACTGAGCGATAGTCCGTGTCCCACTGTCGGTTGAAACTTTCGCACATCTTTATCCCCGCGATCTTTGCTATTGCGTAAGGTTCGTTGGTGGGCTCCAGTTTCCCCGTGAGTAGGTACTCCTCCTTCATGGGCTGGGGGCACTCCCTGGGGTAGATGCAGGAACTTCCAAGAAAGAGCAGTTTCTTTACACCCGCCTCGAAGGCGCTGGTTATGATGTTGGTCTGGACCTGTATGTTTTCAATTATGAAGTCGGCTGGGAAGGTGTTGTTGGCGTGTATGCCCCCCACCTTTGCCGCGGCGATGAAGACCTGGTCGATTTTTTGCTCCGCAAAGAATTGTCGCACCGCGCTCTGGTTCATCAGGTTGAGTTCATCCCTGATTATTGTAACGATGTTTTTGTATCCCAGGGCCCCCAGTCGGCTGATCAGGGCGGATCCGACCATGCCACGGTGTCCGGCAACGTATATTTTTTCCTGGATGTTTCGGGGCATTTTCTTCACTCCCTCGCTACGGGAAGGCTGAACCCGCTTTGTTTCAATAGGGCATGGCGTCTGGCCAGGTTCAGATCCTCGGTAACCATTTCGGCACACATTTCCTCAAGGGTGATGAGTGGAGTCCAGCCAAGTTTTTCCTTTGCCTTTGACGGGTCTCCGAGGAGGGTCTCTACCTCCGCGGCGCGAAAGAAGCGGGGATCTACGCGGATGATGATGTCCCCGGGCTTCACGGCCGGGGCGTGAGGGCCTTCCGCGTGTTCCACTATTCCTCGCTCTTTTAACCCCTCGCCTTCGAACCTGAGGGTCAGTCCCAGTTCTTTTGCGCTCATTCGGACAAAGTCCCGTACCGAGTGCTGGCGGCCCGTGGCGATGACAAAGTCCTCGGGTTTTTCCTGCTGGAGCATCATCCACTGCATCCTCACGTAGTCCTTTGCATGCCCCCAGTCACGCAAGGCATCCAGATTTCCAAGGTAGAGGCAATCCTCAAGCCCTTGGGCGATGTTTGCCAGTCCCCGAGTGATCTTGCGCGTGACAAAGGTCTCCCCTCTTCTGGGTGATTCGTGGTTGAAGAGAATGCCGTTGCAGGCATACATCCCGTAGGCTTCGCGGTAGTTGACAGTGATCCAGTAGGCGTAAAGCTTGGCAGCGGCGTAGGGGCTGCGTGGGCAGAAGGGGGTGGTCTCCTTCTGGGGGGTCTCCTTGACCTTACCGAAGAGTTCACTTGTGGAGGCCTGGTAGAAGCGGGTTTTTTTCTCCAGTTCCAGAAGGCGGATAGCCTCCAGAAGGCGCAGGGTTCCCAGGCCATCCACGTCGGCGGTGTATTCCGGCATTTCAAAACTGACTGCCACGTGGGACTGTGCCCCCAGGTTGTACACCTCGTCGGGTTGCGCATCCCGGATGATGCGTATAAGGTTGGAGGAGTCCGTAAGGTCTCCGAAATGAAGGATGAGCCTCGAATCCTTCGCGTCGGGATCCTGGCGGATGTGCTTTATCCGCTGGGTGTTGAACACCGAGGCCCTGCGCCTGATGCCGTGGACCTCGTAACCCTTCGCCAGGAGGAATTCGGCAAGGTAAGAGCCGTCCTGGCCAGTGATGCCTGTGATGAGGGCCTTTTTCATAAAAACTTCATTCCCTTCTGCAAAACCGGTATAAACTCAATGTTGCTGATTTTACGAATGGGTGATGACCTGTTCAATAATATACACTACCATACCTGTTGTTGGGTTAGTGTCGGCTGCATAAAGATGATTATTCAGAAAAAGAATTCTGATTTCTTACAAAAATCCAGGGCATTCAGAAAAAGGGTGAATTTTTTGACAGAAAAAAGGAATAAAAAGGCCCTCATATTTGGCATCTCCGGCCAGGATGGCTCTTATCTCGCGAGATCATTGCTTGCCAGGGGGTACGAAGTACATGGAACTTCACGAGATCCGGACTTTTCCGTATTCCCAAATTTTGCATATTTGGGAATCAGAGAGAAGGTTTTCCTGCATCAGGTTAATCCCTTTGAGCAAGAGATCGTTCTCAGGTTAATTTCAGATATTTCGCCGGAGGAAATTTATAATTTATCCGGACAGACTTCGGTTGGTTATTCTTTTTTGAACCCGGTTCCAACTTTTGAAAGCATTACGATTGCCACAATTAATATCCTCGAGGCGTTAAGATATATTAAAACTCCGGCGAGATTTTTCGATGCCTGTTCCGGTGAATGTTTCGGGGGGGCAAGAATACCCGCAACAGAACAGACCCCGTTTTCACCCAAAAGTCCCTATGCGGTTGCAAAAGCTGCCTCTTTCTGGGAGGTGGACAACTACAGAAAGGCCTACGGTATTTTTGCCTGTTCCGGCATCCTTTTTAACCACGAGTCCCCGCTCAGGCCCTCACGTTTTGTAACCAGGAAAATAGTATCCGCCGCGGCGAGGATATCCATGGGAAGTGATGAGGTTTTAGTATTGGGAGATTTGTCGATAAAGCGTGATTGGGGTTGGGCCCCGGAGTATGTTGAAGCAATGTGGAGGATGCTGCAGCAGGAAAAACCATCCGATTTTGTAATTTCAACTGGAGAATTGAATTCCCTGGAAAATTTTGTGTCGACTGTGTTCGGGTTTTTTGAACTTGATTGGCGAGATCATGTAAAAAATTCCATGGATCTTTGCCGGCCATTGGAGGTAATGGAATCTTGCGGGGATCCATCCCGGGCTGGTAATCTCCTGCAATGGGTACCTGTGAGGAAAATGAAAGAAGTTGCAATAGAAATGGCAAGGGCAGAGGCCACGAGAATCGTCTGATCGGTTTCTTGAAGATGACGGAAAAGGAGTGAAGGTCATCAGGTTTTCAAACAGGGTTATCAGGGATGGAATAAGAGCATTAATCTTTCGCATTTATAGTTTTTTCCATCAAAGGCCTGGAATCAAGAAACCGATGTTGCTTGTTCTGGAGTTTTTCCCCAGCATAAAGGAAGCGATAAAAGTGGAAATATCAACACCTATAGGCTGTTACTCAAGTTTCACCCGAAGCTCGGGATGCAGAACTGATTGTGGCAAAAGAAAAAACAGGACGATCTTTATTGACGTCTCTAACCTGGTAAGGATTAAAGGCGGAACAGGTATACCCAGGGTAACTTTAAAAATATCCGAAATGCTTCTACTATCACCTCCCGGGGGTTATGCCATTGTCCCTGTCTACTCAACGACAAAGAAACCGGGTTTTTACAGGACTTCGTCAACACAAAGCATCTTATGCAATCATCGAAAAGCACCGGATGCTTTTGACATCCCGGTGATACCGGGAAAGGGTGACCTTTTCCTGGGTCTTGATTTCTGTGGAACCCTTATCGTTCTTCAAAGACACTGCCTGGAAAAAATGATTGCTTCTGGAGTTCGGGTTTTTTTTATAGTGTATGATCTCCTTCCCATAAATTTCCCTGGATGGTTTCCACCCTGTTCGGGAAATTCCCATGAAACCTGGCTGAGATCGATCCTTAATTTTTCGGGTGTTTTATGCATATCTCAAAAAGTAAAAAATGACCTGGAAAAATGGATCGTTGACAATAACATTGTCCTTAACGAGGAATTTCGGATGGATTGGTTCCATTTGGGGGGGGATTTTCTGAAACTCGGGCGAAAAAATCCGGAACTCGAAATACCATTTTTTCAAAAAACCTTTTCCGGAGATGAACCGGTTTTCCTGATGGTTGGGACTGTCGAACCTCGCAAAGGACATTCCTTGATCCTGGAAGCTTTCGAGAATCTTTGGAGGAAGGGCGAAAGAATCAAATTGCTCATTATTGGGAAAGAAGGTTGGATGGTAGGGGATCTTTCAAAAAGAATAAGAAGAAATATATTTTGGGAGAAATATTTATTCTGGGAAAAGTCCGTTGATGACGAAATATTGCAATTTCTATACCAAAAATGCACGGTTCTTGTCGCGGCTTCAGAAGATGAGGGGTTTGGCCTCCCGATCGTTGAGGCATTGAATCTTGGATTGCCTGTCATTGCAAGAGATATTCCTGTCTTCAGAGAAGTATCCGGCGGTTGCGCCTCTTTTTTTGAAGGATCAGACGCTACTGATGTGGCATATTTTTTCTCGGAATGGCTCCGTGACTTTTCGGCCGGGCGTATTTTTTCAAAATCAGCTCTAAAGACTCTGACCTGGAAAGACAGTGCAGCTATTCTAATGGACAAGATACTTCAATGACCTATTCTGGTTTATCGTAAAGGATGGTTGTCAGTGGACATTGTTTTTGTGGCCGACAAAGATTATCTGGTTCATATGGGTGTCGCCATGGCCTCGATCCTTGCAAATGCATCAGGGGATGACCGTATAGTATTTCACATTGTCACCGACTCGGAACCTGGCGAGGTGGATAGGGTCATCCAGGCACTGGGAACCAATATAGATTTTGATTGTTTTATCCACTTCCTTGAACCTGAGTGGATCAATAGTATAAAAAAAATTGAAAGGCTTGAAAAGGATCTGGTAGTAAATTCGTTCAGAAAGATTAACCCAATATCCGTGATGACCTATGCGAGGCTTCTCCTTGGAAGAATTCTCGATAACGTTGACAGGGTTATTTATCTGGATTGCGACCTGTTGGTTCTTGGGAGTCTGAAGAGTCTTTGGAATACTGATCTTGAAGGAAATATTATCGGGGCGGTTAAAGAGCCTGCACCGAACGAGGTGGATAAGCACCTTTTGCTTCCAGATTATTTTAATGCAGGAGTGCTTTTGATCGATTTGCGTGAGTGGCGAAATAAAAAAATTGAGGAAAAATGTCTAAATCTTGATGAAGAGGTTATGGAAAGAACAAAACTTTTTGATCAGTCAATTTTGAACTATGTTTTCCGCAACGGCGGGATTTTTTCAATACATCCCAAATTTAACTATTGTCCTGCCTGGAAGAAATTCTACGATGAACCTTTGTTTGAAAATGGACCAGCACCCGTTATTGTGCATTTCATAGGCGGATTAAAGCCCTGGTCTTTCGATATCTGGAGTCGAGAACAGGATTATTTCGAGATGTACTGGAAGTACAGGGATGAAACATCTTTGGGGGACAAAATGCCTGATTTTGTCATCAGTTGGAAAGATGTTCTTCGTTACATATCAAGGCATCCCCGAGAAATCATTGATCTTTTCAGGAGGGTAAAGAGTTGGAGTCGGTTCGGGAATGTAATATTCCGTTGACAATAATGGCAGAAATCTATGCATATGAGGAGTTCTGATCATGGGTTTGGGCTATTTTCTCAAAAAATATGGCGCCAAAGGGTTTTACTCATATTTTTCCACTCTTTGGGGGGAGACTTTGGTGAAAATGCGCATCCCTTTCCCCGAAGAGAGGAGAAAAGTATTTTTGAGAGAAGGTTCCTGTGATCACGACATTTTCAGACAGGTTTTCCTAGACAGAGAATATGACATTCCTTTCAAGATTAAACCGAAAAACATACTTGATCTTGGCGCACATATAGGCCTGGCCTCGGTATTTTTCTCGCTCACATATCCGTGTTCCCGTGTTGTCGCCGTTGAACCCGATAATGGTAATTACAGTCTGTTAAAAAAGAACATTGCTGATTTTGAAAATATCATAGCCTTGAACGCGGCAGCATGGTCTTGTGACAAGACGCTTTCAATGCATGATCCCGGGAGAGGAAATTGCGGGTTCCAGGTCGAGGACCAGGCTTCCGAAGAAGGAAGTAACAGATTCAGGGTTGATGGTCTTTCTATTGAGACCATTATGGAGAAAAATGATATGAAATTTATTGATATCCTGAAGGTCGACATCGAAGGTTCTGAGAAGGAGTTGTTCAGGGATTCGCCAAAATGGATAAACAGAGTCGGAATAATTGCGATTGAACTTCATGAAAGGTTTATGGAGGGGTGTAATCACTATTTTGAAAAAAGTACTGGAGCGTTCAACGTGAGATGGTCTGGTGGGGAAAACATTCTTGTTTCCAAACAGGAATATCTGGACAATCAAAACCCCCTGAGGATGAGGTCTTCGTGACCTCTTAAGGGGGCTGTTAAATGAAGGTTTTGATTATTTCGCTTTTTACACCCTCATTGGTAGACAAGGGTGCCCCCGGGAGGCTGATTTTCGACCTTTGTCGTTATGCCCCCGGAGATGTTTCAATGGATTTGCTTCTTTTCCAAAAAGAAACAAATCAGGACACCAGTCATCTGAAAAAATTTTTCGGAAATATTTGGATAATGCCGATAAAATTCCTGAACTGGCTTGATCAGATACGGTCGCTGACCTTCAAAAGAAGGAAGTACACAGCGCCGTCAAATCTGTCGTGGGATGAATACGACTTTGTTTTTCTCTATCAGGAGTGGTTATATCCTCATTTCAAGGATGTTCACTCAAAAATCATTGTATCCGGAATGGATTGTTCAACCCTTCTCTATCTGAGGTCGTTAATAAACAATCCTTTCTATAGACCTGTTTCCAATTTTTTTAAAATGGTCAGTTCTTTTTTTCTTGAGAGATCCGTAAAGGAAGGTCATTTTTTCCATACTGTAGGGGAAAGAGATCTTGAATTATTCAGGTTTTTGAACCCCAGGGCAAAAAGCGGATATTGCCCTTTGCCGATCCCCCCTTTTCGTTCGAGCCCCGTAAAGGGAAAAGGTGACAAAAGGGGGATAAATATCGGAATTACGGGACATTATTGCCTGTTTTACCATGGGTTGTTTTTTGACAAATTTCTGAGAACCCTCATGGAGAAACAAGTGTTGCCAGGTGTCCGTTTCAGTTTCCTGGGGAAGGGTTGGGGTCCTTTTGTCAATAGGCTCAGATCAAGAGGATACGATGTATTGCATGAAGAATGGGTGGATAGTTTCCCTGCCTTTATTTCCAACCTCGATGTTCATCTCGATCCAAGGATCGTGGGGGCCGGAACAAAGCAGAGGGTCCTTTGTTCTGTAGCGTCTGGAGTAATTACATTTGGAACGGAGGTTTCTTTTGAGAATATCCACGGAGTCGACCCCATATTTATTGTTTCAACCCCCGGAGATGCCTACATAAAATTAAAGGAGGTCAGCAATAATATTGCAAGATATCAGGAAGCCGCTGATCTCCTTGCAGAGAGGGTTGTTGAGTTTTTTGACCCCGAAAGAGTAGTCGGTGATTTCTGGAGAGTGGCAAAAGCCTACGCTGGGTCACGGAAAATAAAACCGTAATGATCATGAACTATACGGCTGTTTCGGTTTAATGCAGAAATCCGGAGGGAAAGACAAAATGTACGAATCCAGGATCGTGGTGAGAATGAGTGGAGGATTGGGAAACCAGATGTTCCAGTATGCCTTCGGAAGGTCTCTTTCGCTTGATCTGGGGAGGCCGCTCGTTCTGGATACGGCTTACCTTAAAAAGAGGCAGGACAGGCCCTTTGCCTTGGGAAAATACAACCTCATTGAAAGGGTAACAATATCCGAAACAGGAAATCTGGCAGTTCTCTCAAAAATAAAAGCAATAAAAAGGATCCGAAAATGGGGTTATATGGAAGATCTGCTGAACTGGGGGGTGCTGATGGAATCTTTTCCTCCGTCTTACCAGGTACCGGATATACAGGCCCTTTCGGTTTTGAAAAATATCCATATCGAAGGTTGCTGGCAGTCGGAGCGCTATTTCAGTCATTTCAGAGAGGTCATCCTTGAAGATTTCAAGTTAAAAGTGGTTTCGCCTGTTTTTTCGGATTGGTCGGAAAAGATTAGGAATTTTGGTCCCCGTTCTGTCAGCCTCCACATCAGAAGAGGGGACTATCTGTCAGACCCGGCTGCAAATAAGTGCCATGGCGTGCTGCCAGTAGCCTATTATGGCCATGCAGTCCAAATGATTAAAAAAAATTGTGAATCACCGGGGTTTTTTGTCTTTACCGATGATGTTGAATGGGCCAGAAAAAACCTTGAATTTATGGGTAAAGTCTTCTATGTAACTGGATCTGGCTGTAGCGATCCGGAAGAAATTGGCCTTATGTCATTGTGCAGTCATCACATAATTGCAAACAGCTCCTTCAGCTGGTGGGGAGCCTGGCTGAACAGTAATCCAGGGAAAATGGTGATCGCCCCTGAGAAATGGTTCCAGAGCATGTCATCAGATGATATTGTTCCAAATAGATGGATAAGGATATGAAGGAGGACGGTAAATTGATCTCAGTGATCATTGCTACTAAAGACAGAAGCCGGGAACTTGAAACTATCTCTTTAATATCTCTGTTGGACCAGGATACTGAGGACTATGAGGTAATTGTCTGGGATGCCAGTTCCGACGACCTGTCAAAAGATGTAGTAAATAATATGGCTGGCCTCTTTGATAAGAGGGGTTTGAGTGTCCGCTACTATAGGGCGCCACGTGCAGGAAGTGCCTCTCAGCGGAATGATGCGGTGGGACATGCAAAGGGCGAGATATTTTTCTTTATTGATGACGACAGTGAAGTCTCTTCTGACGGGATCCGTGGCATCAGGGAATGTTTTGATAAATTTCCTCCAGTAATGGGGGCTGCCTTGCCCGTGAACGAGGTTGAAGCAGGAAGAGGGCCTGACGGAAACCAGTCTCTTTGGGAAAGGCTGGTAGACCGGTTATACGAATTCGTGGGCTACCGAAGGAGAAGAAGGGTTTTCCCTTCTGGTTCGACCAAGGGGATTTCTGCGACAGACCCTGAGGCGGAGTGGCTGAGTGGCTGTTCGATGGCTTTCAGGAGAGAGGTCTTTGAAAAAATGCGATTCAACGAAAAACTTGAAAGGTTCGGACCCTACGCCAACGGCGAGGATGTGGAATTATCCCACAGGGTCTTTCTCCGCTACGGAGCCCCCCTGCGTATCGCCGAAACAGGGAGAGTTTTCCACAGACACCCTCCAGGGGCTCAGCCAGTAATGACGAGGGAAAAGATCGCGATGCTCCTATACAACCGTTACCTGATAATGAAGGTTGCTTCTGTACGGGCTCCTCTTTGGGGCAGGGCAGGTTTCTTCTGGAACGTAACCAAGAGGGTTGTAAAGATGTCTGTAAAGCATGGATTCGTAACGGTGTTCGATGGCCTTCGAATGGCGTGGGAGGCAGCAAAAGATGATGTTGCAGAAAAAGTCCGGGAGCCAAAAAACAGCTTCTGACATTTACAGAAAAGGCTAACGCGACAGTTCTTTCTTTCTGTAGGAATTGTAAAGCAAGCGTGGGAAAAAAAGCATTTCGAAAGACTTGAAAGCGATCTCCGGTTTTTTTAACAGGGTCTTCCAGGCCGGCTTGACTTTTGCCCTGAGTGTTTCCGAAGCTGTCATCTTAATGAATAGATCCATGTCACCCTCTCGTGCCGCAGAGGTTATCATCTTGATAATGGCGTTTGGGATCTCGAAAGAATCGATGATAGAAACATTATCCCCTTGCCTGGGTGCAATTTGAAGAAGGTTTTTTCTTAGCCGGTAGTAAACCCCCACGGCGTGGGCGTACTTGTTGAGACCTGACCCCACTGAACTTGTGGTCTGGCCCTGGTGCTGTACGTATTTTACCAGGGGTTCGAAAACGATCCCCACGAGAAGGGAGCGGGAAAGTGCCCTGACAATAAATTCCCTGTCTTCTGCGAACCTGCAGCCTGGAGTGAAGAGAATCCCGTTCCTGACAAGCAGGTCCCTGCGGTAGATGACGTTGGAGGCGTTGAGATATCTTTTACCTTTCAGGTATTTTCCGAGTATGATCTTTGGGTCATTCGTGTTGCCCGGGGAAGGATAGGTTTTACCCCTTCCCGTTTCCTCGAAAAAAGACATAAAGCCGCAGAAAGCCAGATCGGCTTCACAAGATCTGGCCGCGGATAGAAGTTTTTCGAGGCAGGTGTCTTCGCAAAGGTCGTCCCCATCGATAAAAAAAATGAATTCTCCGGCTGATTCTTCCAGTCCCCGGTTTCTGGAAGAGGATGCACCACTGTTTACGTTGTTCACCAAAACTTTCCAGGGATGGGGACTCTCGGAGGACAGGACCTTGTTCGCGATTTCCACGGTTCTGTCACGGGAATGGTCATCAACAACGATGATCTCCATGGAAGGCAATGTCTGTCTGCAAAGACATCGGAGTGTGGTGTCCAGCCTTTCTTCCATGTTGAAAACCGGGACAACGACAGACACATCGAAAGCTGGTATGGACACATTCACATCTCCTTTGCAGCTTATAATGCTGTTATAGTAACATCAACAACAGAAAATGCAGCAGGGAATGGCGGGGTGGAAATGATCGACCTTTCGGTCTACTTTGTAACGCTCAACGAGGAAAAGCGATTGCCGATGGCTCTGGGGAAGGCCCTTATTGTTGCAGATGAGATCATTGTCGTTGACTCCGGAAGCAGTGACAGGACTTGTGAGATTGCGAAAAATGCAGGCGCCCGGGTCATTTACAACAAGTGGATATCCATTGGACACCAGGTCAGTTTCGCTGAAAAATGCTGCTCAAACAGGTGGGTCCTCAGGCTTGATGCAGATGAGGTTCTCTCCGACGGATTGGTGGAAGAAATCCTGGCAGTCAAGAACAATCCCCGTTACGATGGATACAAATTACGTATAGGAGAGGTTTATCCGGGAATACCCAACCCCTGCCGGTGGGTGAAACACTACAAACTGGTAAGGCTATATAACCGTGATGTTTTCCAAATGAGCGGCAGGCACGGTCACGATGACGTTGTTCCCGTTAAACCCGGGGGCAGGGTGAAGACTCTGCAGCATTTCGTAAAGCACTATTCTTTCCTGGGTGTTGGGGCTCTTATCGAGAAAAGGAATATAGAGACAGACATGCAGATCGAGAGAGCGGTCCTGGAAGGAAAGAGGTATTCCCCATGGCGAATGGTTGGGACGATGGTCTTCAACTTCATCAAGTATTTTTTTCTTCATCGCCAGTTCCTTTACGGATTCTGGGGTTTTATCAATTCCACCAGCATTGGCATTCTCAGATTCCTGAAGTTTGCCAAATTTTATGAACAAAGCCAACTTGGGAAATATGCTTATCCTGGTTCAGGTATAAACAAGGCTGAGGAAGAAAAAGGGGATTTCCCGAATGGAGGAGTTATGTGAGTTCTCTGAAAAGCATCAAAGACAGGGTAAATGGTCCCATAGGTAGTTTTTTGGTTAATTCTTTAAAGATATACATCAGGAGAAGAGATCTTTTTGCAGGGATCCAGATGAACTCGGCAATTTCTCGCTTCTTCAGGGGAAGAAGCATATCCAGAACCACCCCGATAGAAACTTTTATTGAAAATGTATCTGGAGAAAAACTTGATCCTGTAATGAGGTGTGGGATACTCCAGAAATTGGGATACAGATTCGTTCTCGATGAAGAAAATTTCGAGACGCTTTGGCAGGATTTTTCAAACATCGTTCTGAGCGACTACTACTGCCAGGGGGAAATAATAAGCAAGTTACGATCGATGGACCTGGAACCTGTTGACCCTGGTTCCCAGGATGACTTTCTTTACCCCTTTATTGGGGAGGGGCCTTATGAGTATTTTGATGTCCGGGTCAGGCAGGGCGATGTTGTAATAGACGCAGGGGCAAACTTTGGGGTTTTTTCCATACTTGCCGCCAAAAAGGGAGGTCTGGTCCACTCCTTTGAACCCCAGGATGTCTGTTTTGAGATTCTTTCGAGGAACGTAGAGATCAACGATCACAAGGGCTCTATAACGCCTTGGGAATTGGCCCTGGGAGAGAAAACGGAGAGAGTCGAATTCAATTATCTCGAAGGAAGACCCGACAGCGGAGCGACAATGATCAAAAGCAGGAGAGGAGAGCGGGCCTCCTGCCTGGTGGATTGCATAAGCCTGGATGCTTGGGTAGCGGAGAACAGGATTGAACGGGTCGATTTCATTAAAGCCGATATTGAGGGAGCGGAGAGAAACCTGCTGAAAGGAGCAAAAGAAACTCTGGCAAGGTTCAAACCCAGGCTTGCGATATGTACCTATCATCTTCCCGATGACAGGACGGTCCTGAGAGATTTGATAATCGAGTCAAATCCGGCCTATAAGATCAAGCAGATACCGGAGAAAATTTTTGCGTGGTAAAGGTCTTTTCCCCGATTGAGCAGGTTTGTTGGTTATCGGGTTTGGAGAAACAGCATGCCTGCTCAAATAGTTCCAAAGTCCTATTCCACATCGGTAGTTTTGCGGGTAACATTCTCTCGGGTGTGGAAATGGTACCTTGAAAATGTAACCTTGGATACGCTTCCAATTCCGTGACGACCCCTGACGGCGAAGAAAGGAGGTGCAACCCCCTTAGCCAAAACGGGAGAGCGGAACTACGAGGCCGGACCTTATCCAAAGCGGAGTGTTCGAAAGGCGGAAGGAAACGTGGAAACTTCAGCCGGATTCGATGCATTCCCCTGGGTGGGCCGGAAAATATATATAACCCAAGGGGGTTAAAGAAGAATGAAGAAATTTGCAGCACTCGTAGCAGTACTCGCGCTCGTGGCATTTGCCGCTCCGGCATTCGCCGCCAACCCGTTCATGGATGTTCCCATGAACCACTGGGCATATGACGCAGTATCCCAGCTTGCCTCCAGAGGCGTTGTCTCCGGTTATCCGGATGGCGCTTTCAAGGGCGAGTGGAAGGCCACCAGGTACGAGATGGCTTCCGTCGTCGCAAGAGCACTGGCCTATGTCGACATGAACAAGGCCTCCAAGCAGGACCTCGAACTTCTCAAGAAGCTCGTTGTCGAGTTCAAGGACGAGCTTGACGCCCTCGGCGTAAAGGTCGA
>NPIE01035698.1_pt1 | contig 15127 bp, 12 predicted proteins | sample 8637661 | NCBI WGS metagenome assembly NPIE01 (sample SAMN07420842, study PRJNA396082) | bioreactor metagenome | isolation source: sample BA12 brine-fed electro-methanogenic bioreactor BA | place: Japan: Kochi | collected 2016-12-09 | reverse complement strand
GCAAATGAACGCGAATAAAAACCTCAAAAGCACGGAATCAGATCCGCACCGGTGACGCGAAAGCTCGCGCTGAAGTCTGGTTCAGTTGCTCGCCCGGCTCATCAGAGATTTGCATTCATTTGCGGTTTTCATCACAAAGGTAGCTTTAACAGCGACTGCCTCAGCCAGCTGAGTCTCGTATCTGACCGAGATTCGCTATGCTTGCTGATCTTCCCTCGCCCGGACCCGAATCATGAATCGTCTGCTGATCGCGCTGCTTGCGCTGCCCGCACTGCTCCAGGCCCAGCCGTCGGCGCTGCTGCCGGGCTTCGACTACGACCCGGCTGCACCGAGCTTCGAGCAGGTGCTGGGGCATGCGCCGGGCGCGCAAATCAGCTCACCGGAGCAGCTGCGGCAGTGGTTCGAAGCCCTGGCTGCGCACTACCCGGACCGGGTCCGGATCGTGCCCTATGCCACCAGCTGGCAGGGCCGGGAGTTGTTCTATGCAATCATCGGCAGCGCCGCGCGGATTGCCGAGCTCGACGCGATCCGCGCCGACATCCAGGCCATCGCCCGGCCCCAGCGGCACGCGACCGCGCGCGTCGAACAGGCGCTGCAGCGGGTGCCGGCCACGGTCTGGATCGCCGCTTCGGTGCACGGCAACGAGATCTCGCCGGCCGACGCGGCGATGCTGGCCGCCTGGCACCTGCTGGCCGCGCGCGATGACGAATTGGCACAGCGCGCCGAAGCCGATGCGCTGGTGTTCATCAACCCGCTGCAGAATCCGGACGGGCGGGCCCGCTTCCTGCACCATTTCGAGGCCGGTCTGGGGCTGGAGCCCGCCGCCAGCCGCCTGGCCGCCGAGCACGACGAGCCGTGGCCGTCCGGTCGGGTCAACCACTATCTGTTCGACCTCAACCGCGACTGGCTGGCGATGACCCAGCCCGAAACCCGTGGCCATGTCTCGGCGCTGCTGGACTGGTTCCCGCTGGTGTTCGTCGACGCCCACGAGATGGGCTCGGACTCGAGCTTCTTCTTCGCCCCGGAAGCCGTGCCGTACAACCCGCTGCTGGCCGGCGGCCAGCGCGACAGCCTGGCGCTGTTCGGTGCCAACAACGTGCGCTGGTTCGATCGCTACGGCTACCAGTACTTCACCCGCGAGGTATTCGACGCGTTCTACCCTGGCTACGGTGCCAGCTGGCCGTCGTACTACGGCGCTGTCGCGATGACCTACGAACAGGGTTCGGCGCGCGGACTGGTGATGCGTCTGGCCAACGGCGAGACCATGCACTACGCCGACACCGTGGCCGAGTACCTGGCCGCAATGCTGGCAACGATCGAGACCGCGACTGCGCAGCGCGAGCGGCTGTGGCGCGACTTTGCCGCCTACCGCCGCGAAGGCAGTGCGGCAGCCGGGTCCGACGATCCGCGCGGCTGGGCGATTCCCGCCCAGACCGACCAGGGCGGTGCCGATCACCTGGCCACCCTGCTGGCCCGCCACGGTGCCGAGGTATTCCGGCTCGAGTCGGAACGCCGCAGCTGCGGCGTGTCGCTGGCGGCCGGCAGCTACCTGGTGCCCGGCGATCAGCCGGACTATCGCAAGCTGCGCGTGCTGCTCGATCGCGATGTCCAGATGGATGCCAACTTCATCGCCGAGCAGGAGCGGCGCCGCGCCAAGGGTCTGCCAGACGAGATCTACGATGTCACTGCCTGGTCGCTGCCGCTGATGTTCAACATCGATACGGTTGAATGCGCCCGTGTGCCCGAAGTCGACGGGCTGGTCGCGGTCGCGCCCGATGCACCGCCGCCCGGTCGGGTCGAGCGACCCGATGCGCGCGTCGCCTTCATCGCCCCGGGCGGATCGCGGGCGACCCTGCGCCTGCTGGCCGCCGCGCTGCAGCGTGAGCTGGTGGTCCAGTCGGCCGAGCAGGGCTTTACGCTCGAGGGCCGGGAGTTCCCGTCCGGCAGCCTGATCTTCGCCCGCGGCAGCAATCCGGATTCGCTGCTCGCGCAACTGCGCGAACTCGCCGGTCAGACCGGTGCCGTGCTCTACGGCGTCGATTCCAGTCAGGTCAGCCAGGGGCCGGACTTCGGCAGCGGCAAGGTCCGTCGGCTGATCCAGCCGCGCATCGCACTGGCCTGGGATGCGCCCGGCGATGTCAACTCGGCCGGCGCGCTGCGCTTCATTATCGAGCGCCAGTTCGGCTACCCGGTGGTGCCGATCCGCAGCGCGACGCTGGCCGCGGCCGACCTGAATCGCTTCGATGTGATCGTGCTGGCGGACCAGTCGGGGCGGCGCGACGGCAGCCTTGCGGCAACTCTGGGCAGCTCGGGTCGCGACAATCTGGCCGAATGGGTCGGCAACGGCGGTGTGCTGGTAACCCTGGCCGGCGCGACCGAATGGGCCGCGCATCCGGAGGTCGATCTGCTGGCCACGCGCGTCGAATATGCCGCCCGATCCGACGATGCAGCATCCGGCGAGGCCAACGGCGAGCCCGAACCGGCCCGCGTTACCGGCACCGTGCTCGAATCGGCGCAGGATCTGGCCGCCGCCGTCGAGCCCGAACAGACCGCACCCGACAGCGTCGCCGGCGCACTGCTGCGGGCCGTGGTGGATCCGGATCACTGGCTGTCCCAGGGCGTGGCCGACGAGCTCGCCGTGCTGGTGCGTGGTAATCGAATCTTCCGGCCGCTGACGCTGGACCAGGGCAGCACCGTGGCCCGTTTTGTCGACGCCGAAGGAGTCGCGGCCAGCGGTCATCTGTGGGACGAAAACCGCCGTCAGCTGGCGTTCAAGCCATTCGTGATGGTGCAGCCGCACGAGCGCGGCATGGTGATCGGCTTTTCCGAGGACCCGGCGGTTCGCGCCTACCTCGACGGCCTGAACGCGCTGCTGATCAACGCGCTACTGGTCGCGCCGAGCTACAGCGGAAAGCTGAGATAGGACCCGGCCATCGCGAGCGAAGCAACGACGTATACTCTCGATGGGTTCGAGGCCGGGCGTGGCTGAACGGGGGCGCGGCAGTGTGAAGCGCAGCGATGTGCCGGCCTGTTCGGTACCGGGTCCAACCACTGGAATTCAACGGGAAATTGCGTGATCCTGGAACTTGCCGCGCCGTCTGCCCAGTCTGCGACCTGTGTCGATCCGGCATCCTGCCGGCTGCTGCGGCGCTGAGGCCATGACTGGCCGCGTGCTTGGTCGATGGCAAGCGGCTGCACTGGCCGCACTGGTGTGGAGCTGCGCTCCGGTGCAAGCGGACATGCCCTCGTTCATCGAGGGCCTGGAACAGGCCGAGGCGATGAACACCACTGTGCCGTGGCACGAGACCCGAGCCGTGCTCGAACGGATTCGACCCGAGCTCGACCAGGCCGAGCAGGCGTTGCAGGCACGATTTGCCTATGTCGATGCGCGGGTTACCGCGCTGGCTGGCGATTTCCTGCGTGGCCTGCAGGCGGTGCGCCGGGCACTGGAACTCGAAATGCCGGTCGAGCAGCGTATCCATATGCTGCGGCTGGGTGCCAACCTCGCGGTCATCGCGCGGGAATACGAACAGACTTTCGCGATGCTCAGCGAGGCGCTGGAGCTGCTCGGTCGCGGCGATGCGGCACCGGCCGACTACGGTGTCTACAGTCTGGCGTCCTACATCTACACCCGCGTCGGTGAACTCGAAACCGGCATTCGCTACGGCCTGCGGGCGGTAGAGGATGCACGTATTCACGGCGACGACCGCGACCGCTGCAGCGCCGAGCAGCGCCTCGGATATTCCTACAAGGTCGCCGAAGATCACGCCAGGGCCGAGCAAGCCTACGGGGCGTCGATCGAGCACTGCCTGACAGCCGGCGATATGCTCGGTGCCGGCGTGGCCGAAATCGGACTGGCCGATCTGTACCGCGCCCACGGTCGCTTTGACGGCGTCGAAGCGCTGTTTCTGCAGGCGCTGGAGCGCCTGCGCGCGGTCGACTACACCAGCGGACTGGCCGAGGGCCGCTTGTACTTTGCCCGGCTCAAGGCCGGTCAGGGCCGTCACGACGAACTGGGCGAATTGCTGGCACCGGCGATGGAGCAGTTCCAACGCGAGCAGAACTGGGACTACCTGGCCGAGGCGCACCTGCTGCTGGCCCAGCGCGATCGTCTGGCCGGGCGGCTCGATGCCGCACTCGATCACTATGACCAGTACATCACCGGGCGCGAGCGGTTTCTCGACTCGGAGCGCGCACGTCGGCTGGCCCTTCTCGAGGTGGAATTCGATCTGCGCCACAAGGAACAGCAACTGGCGCTGATGACCGAGCAGACCCGGGTGGCCGAACTACAGGCCGAAACCCGGCGCCAGCAAGCACGCCTGACCGCGGTCGGCACTGCGCTGGCACTGGTGCTGGTATTCATCCTGGCGCTGCTGTTGATCCACGCCACGCGCGAGCGACGCCGGTTCCAGAACCTGTCGCGGCGCGACGGCTTGACCGGCGTGGCCAATCACACCCACTTCTTTGGCGAAGCCGAGCGCGAACTCGAGCGCTGTCGCGAGGCGGGCGAGTCGTTCAGTCTGGTGCTGGCCGACATCGACCACTTCAAGCAGGTCAACGATCGCTATGGCCATGCCGCAGGCGACGCGGTGCTGCGCATGGTCGCAGCGCGCATGCGTGACTGGCTTGGCGAGCGCGGGCTGATTGGCCGGATCGGCGGCGAGGAGTTCGCGATTGCGCTGCCCCGAACCCGTCCGGCCGAAGCCGCCGAGCAGCTCGGCGTGCTGTGCGCCGCATTGCGGCTGGTACGCACGGGCGATACCGAGATTCCGATCACCATGAGCTACGGCATTGCCGATGCCGTGCATGATGCAGACTCGCTGCCGGAATGCCGCGAACGCGCCGACGCCGCACTCTACCGGGCCAAGAACGAAGGCCGCAACCGGATCATCTGCGCCGGCGATCCGATTCCTCGCCAGGCGACGTGAGTCGGACGATGTGATCCGACCTTCCGGCCGATCGACTCCGGATGGCTGCCGTGGGAGGCCGCTCTGCCGGCCGATCGACTTCGGAAGGCGGCTGTGGGAGGCCGCTCTGCCGGCCGATCGACTTCAGAAGTATGCTGTGGGAGGCCGCTCTGCCGGCCGATCGACTTCAGAAGTATGCTGTAGGAGGCCGCTCCGCCGGCCGATCGACTTCGGAAGTATGTTGCGGGAGGCCGCTCTGCCGGCCGATCGGGTCTCGCGATCGCGCTCGGTGAGGCATGATCGTTGGGATCCAGGAACAGGAAACTAGCGGTCATCGACCGCTGCTGGAGACGGCTTTACTTCCCGTGGCTCGACCTGCCGCAGCATGTACTCGGTTGCCGCGCGCAGCAGCGCGTCGCTGCAGCGATAGCAGGTGCCGCGCGCCGGCATGCCCTGGTAGCCTTCGAGTACGCGTCGGTGAACCTCCTCGATTTCGCGTTCGCGCACGGCTGCCCAGTCGGCCGCCTGATCGAGCCGCGGCGCGCCGCCTGCACCGCTGTCGTGGCAGGCGCGACAGACCGTGTCGTAGACCGCCCGTCCCGGATCCGTGACGGCGCGCTCCGGACGGCGAAGAGCGGGGTCGCGAAACAGCCGTAGCAAGCGGCCGTCCTGGGTCAGGATCCAGATCGCGCCTTCGCGATCGACCTTCAGGTCTCGGATCCGCGCCTGCAGCTCGCCGAGGAATCGCTCTTCTGAACGCACCGAACTGCCGTCGAAGTCGATCTTGCTGACGTGCCGACCTTTCAGCGCACCGACCAGGATCTGACCGTCCCATTCCGGAAACATCGGCCCGCGCACCACCGTCAGCGGCGAGATCGCAGTCGACGGCGTGTAGTAGTACAGCGGCTGCTCCAGGCCCTCGCGCGCGATCTCGTCGCCGATCACCCAGGGCGGATCGGTGGCCAGGTGAAACTCGAGCTGGGCGCTGGACTGGTCCGGCGTGAAGCCGAGATGCTCGGCGCTGTAGTTGCGACCGTATGAAATCACCGGCCAGCCGTAGTTGGCACCGCGTCGAATCCGATTGACCTCGTCACCACCCATTGGTCCGTGCTCGGCCTCGAACAGCCGGCCGCTGGGCGTATCGAAATGCAGCCCCTGCGGGTTGCGCACGCCGAGTGCCCAGATTCGGTCATCGATTTCCGGATCATCGACGAAGGGATTGTCGGCCGGCACCGAGCCGTCATCGTTCAGGCGCAGCAGCTTGCCCTGCAGCAGGCCGCCCATCTGCGCCGTGACCGGCTCGGAGCGGTCGCCGACCGAGAAGTACAGCTTGCCGGCGTCGTCGAACGCGATGATGCCGCCGAAGTTCGATGGCGACCAGGCGTAGGGCTCGGCGGTCAGCAGGCGCCGGCGCTGCACCAGCCGATCGCCATCGAGAACCGCCGTATCCAGCACCGTGGCGTAGTAGGCGCCGGATGCGTCGGCCTCGGTGTAGCTGAAATAGATCCGCGTGTTTTTATCGAAGGCCGGATGCAGCGCCACGTCGAGCAGACCGGCCTGCTGCTTGTCGGTCGCAATTGGCGGCAATCCTTCGAGCGCTCGCTGCGATCCATCGCGCAGCGAAATCCGCAGCATCCGGCCGCGGGTCTCGGTCACCAGCACCTCGTGCGGCGACAGGAACTCGAAGGCCCAGGGCTCGGCCAGACCCTCGACTGCAACTTCCAGCACTGCGTCCTCGATATTGAGCGCGTGCACCGAGGGGATTTCGATGCGCGGGCGTTCGAACTGCGCTGTGGCCAGCAGCGGCAGAGCAAGCAGGATCAGCAGCAAGACTTTTGGCTCAGAAGTGATCATGTCGGCGGGCGCTCTCCAGCAACGGTTCGGCGCAGGCACGAATGCCTGCGCCGAACATTGTAGTGGCTGAGCCGCGATGACCCGACCGGGTCAGACACTATCCCGCTACCTTGTCTGATCGCAATCGTAGCCTGCAATCCGGATCAGGCGTTCGAAGCGCCGGTTGACCGTGCCGAGCCCGGAAGCTGCGAAGTCGATCTCCGAATCGATGATGTTGCATTGCCTCGGCCACAGCGTGATCGTCCCGAGCCGCTCCTGAACCACATCCTCGCGGTCATAGCTGCCGGGATGCTCGGTGAAGAATTCGCCACCGTTCAGAATCCACAGATCGACCACGACCGCGGTCGCACCGATGGCGAAGTCGGCGTTGCCGACGACCCAGACCGGAACACCGTCCATGTAGGTGTAGAAGGTCACGAACACGAAGTTCCTGTCCGGCGGCATCTCGGCAACCTGCAGCGCCATGCCCTGGCGCGGCAGACCCTGGATGATCCATTGACCGGTGTAGCGTCCGTTGAACACCGGTGCTGCAAACTGCGGCAGATCGCGATCCTCATCAAAGGCCGGGATCTGCAGTTCCAGGAACTGACTCGACGGCCAGTCCAGTTCCAGCACCAGATTCCTGTTGTAATCGACCTTGCTGATCGCTCCCTCATCGGTATCGACGATCAGGGTCACGCCTTCTACGGCCGTGGCCAGGCCCTGATCGTTCATGGCCGAGTAGGACGCGCCGTCCGGCAGATAGAATCCGGTCCGGGAGAAATGGAACAGACCCGCGTTGCGGCGCTGAAAGTCCGGCGTGACGATCCGCACTCGCGGGTAGGGAATGGCGTCGCTGCCCGATTCCAGCAGGAAATTGACCGCGATCGCCGAGGCATTCGGCTCATGACAGCCGATGCGCCAGGTGCGGATCCGTACCACGCCGCTGCCGGCCGGGTCGACGACCGTGATCCGCTCGTCAGCAAAGGGTGCCTCCAGCGGCAGATCACGCGCGGTCGGCACCACCGTCAGACAACCGTAAGGGATGACCGAGGCACCGGTGAAGTTGTTTGGCAGATCGCGCAGCAGATGCTGCGCGTTTGCGCTACTGGCTGCCAACAGGACGGCAGCGGCAAGAATCGATTTCATGATGATTCTCCTTGGAAGCCGTTGTGGAAACAATGCAACTCTCCACCGCGACCGAATCGCGGCGGAGAGGGTTCGAGGCATGGTGAGACTCCTTCAGTGGCGCGCCGTACCGCCCTCGAAGCCGTCCTGGAACAGCAGGTCGATCAACATCTCGGTGTGATAGATGCCGGCCCAGCTGATGGAATCTTCGGGATTGAGCGGATCCTCGAACAGCATGCCGACACTGATCGCAAGACGATCATTGCGGAAGCCATCGCGCTCGATCGCGACTTCGCTGACGAAGGAATCCAGCGGCGCGGCAGGGTCGATGTCGGTTCCGGGCGTGACATCCACTTCGGCGATGCTGCGCAGCGGCAGCTGGAATTTCAGCCCTTCGCGCAGGTAGATCCCCGAAGTGCCGTTACGACTTGCCTTGAACGCTGCCATCGATGGCGCATTGGCAGCCGTGGACAGGGCGCCAGTTGCGCTGGAGCGCCAGCGCGCAAGCTCTTCGTCACCGGCATCCCCGGTCTCCGGAACCCGGCCGGAGAAATTGTGGAACAGGAAATCGGTGATGCCCTCGCGCAAGGTGCGGGCGATCGGATAGGTGGTTCCGCTGGCCACGTCGTGGACGAAGAAGCCCTGATTGACGGGCACTTCGATCACGAACCCGGTCGGGTGCTGCTCGAGGCAGAACGCGATGATTTCGGGTCGTCCGTCGGTGGGGCAAAGCAGCAGTTTCTCGAAGGTCTCGCTGCCCCATGCAGCCCAGAACATCACACGCGCACCGTCGCTGCTGACTGAAAGGCCTTCGCCGAAGGTGTTGAACACGGACCCGGCCGGCTCGCCCGGCACCTGCTCACCGATTCCGGCGATGACCTGCAGGGTCGGCGTCGGTGAGATCGGCGCGCGGTAGATGCCGCCCAGGGTCGGTGCTTCCTCGATATCCAGCCCGGTGAAGAACACCCAGCCGTTGGCGGCACTGGGTGGCGCGGTCGAACCGAACTGAACCGTTCCGCCGGACGGCTGGTTGGGGATGACGAAATTGGAGCTGGCGATCAGCCCGGTGAACGGCTCGGGCGCACCGCTGACGACATCACGGAAATAGATCCCGGTGCGCCCCAGACCATCGATCAGGTCGGTGTAGTTGCCCTTGAAGACGATATAACGCCCGTCGGACAGCGCGGGTGATCCGGGGAACTGGTCAAAGCGTGTGCCGAACACCGTACCCGGCACCGAGAACCACGGGAAGGTCAACGTGACCTGGTCCTCCTCGACTGCGGCACCGAGCAGGCTGGCACCGGTGCGCCCCGGCGCACCGCTATCGGCCCAGGCAAAGATGCCGGCCGTACCGACGCGGGTTTCGGAGCCGTCGGCAAGCAGGTAACTCCAGGCCGGCTGGTGCTGGCCGCGTGATGCCGCCAGCGGCGAGCCCGGATCGATTCGTGGCGTGGATGGAAACTCATTGAAGGTCGCCAGCACCCCATTGATGTCGGTGTTGTTCGGCTCGGGCACGGTATCGCCGCGAACCGCCATCTTCTCCAGAACGCCGCCGAACAGATCAAGACGATAGATGCCGGACTCGAGCGGTTCGCCGGTCGTGACGCGACTGCGGGCCCGGAAGACCATGATGCCCTGATCGTTGATTGCCGGTTGGTTGTAGCTGATGTATCGCGCGCCCGGCGTCCCGCCCGGGGCCACGGTCGCGTTGTTGACCGCAATGTTCCAGTCCACGGTCTGGGCGACCGAGAGCGTTGGTCCAGAAGTCGCGGCAGCGAATACCGAAACAATGACTGCGGCAAGCCAGGCAAGCTTGTGATCGATTCCTTTCATGACGTCTCTCCAGTGGCAGACCACGCAAAAAGCGCGGTACTTCGCATGTCTCAATTTGCGCGCAACGCGCCGTCGACTGCTTGATCAGGGACAAGTTATTCATGTTTATCTGAATTAGAATCTATGCATATTTAGGTTCGCAAATTGCGCTGATTCCGACGCGCCCGGCGATTGGACGCTGATATATTCAGCACCGTGCACCGCCAACTTCTCATCACCCTGCTGGTCGCAGCAATCGTGATCGCGCTGGCCCGATTCCGCCGCGCCAAGGTCAGGCAGACCGAGGCCCCGGCCACGTCGAAGCTCGATTCCGGGCTGCCGACCGGCGCGGTGGTCGGTTATGCGCTGGCCGCACTGACCATCCTGGCTTCGGCCGGCTTCGGCTGGCACTGGTACCAGGATGCCCACCGGATCATCCAGGTCGAGGTGGTCGAATCCGGCTCGGGTCAACGCACCGTCTACCAGGTGCTGAAGAAGGATCTGGGCACGCGCGAATTCCGCACCGTCGACGGGCGCTATGTTTCGCTGGGCGCCTCGGACCGGCTGGAGCGCGTCGAGTGAGGCCGTAGCTCGCCGGAGCGCTTGCCGGCCGCTGAACTTCACGCAATGAGCGGCGCGGTACACTGAGCAGATCCAGTGTCGGAGGCATTTCGTGTCCAGCTACATCGTCACCGGCGGCAATCGCGGACTGGGGCGGGCAATCGTCCGGGCGTTGGCCGAGCGCGTCGATGCGCGGATCGTGCTGGCGGTGCGGGATACCGCGGCTGGCGAACGGGCCGCCGCCGAGATCCGCCGTGAACTGGGCGATGGCTGTCGCGGCAGCTTCGAGATCGAGCCGCTGGACCTGGTCTCGCGCGCCAGCGTCGAGGATTTCATCAAGCGCTGGCGCGGACCGATCGCGGGCCTGATCAACAACGCCGGCCTGCAATTCGAGCGCAGTACCCATTTCGACGACGACGGCCTCGAGCTGACCTTCGCCGTCAACCATCTGCATGCACTGAGACTGAGCCTCGGCCTGATGGATCGGCTGGACGGCGGCCGCGTGATCTGGATCGGCAGCGGCACGCACAATCCGAAACACCCCACCGCCCGCCACTTCGGCTTTCGCGGCGAGTGCTACGTGTCGATCGACGACGCCGCGCGCGGCATCGAAGGCGGCAGCGGCAAGGACCGCTACGCGACCAGCAAATTCCTGAATCTGGCGACCACGGTCGAGCTGGCACGACGCATCGAGCCCGAGCAGACCTGCGTGAGCTGTCTCGACCCGGGGCTGATGCCGGGCACCGATCTGCCGCGCACCGCGCCGGGTTTCCTGCGCTGGGGCTGGCATTACGTGTTGCCCGTGGCAGCGAAGCTGCTGCCCGATGCCAGCACGCCGCGGCGTTCCGGCCAGGCTGTGGCCAGGCTACTGCTCGACATCAATCCGGTTCGCGCACACGGCCGTATCTTCAACTACATGTTGCAGCCATCGCGCTATGTCATCGAGCGGGTGTTCGATCCCGAGATCGGTCGCGCCGTGGTTGACGACTCGCTGGCCTTGCTGGCGCGGACCGGGGCCTGAACGGCGGACTTCAGAGCAGCGCGAGCACCATCAAGCCAATCGATGCACCGAAGCCCGCGCCCCAGGACAGGCTGCGCAGCAGGTGAAAATCGGCCAGGTAGAGAATCGTGTAGACCACCCGGGCGGCGACGAAGGCCAGTGCCAGCAGGGTGGTCCAATGCCCGTCAGCGCCGGAAACCAGTGCCGCCAGCAATCCGGCGGCAAAGACCGGAAAGGCTTCGAGCATGTTCTGGTGCGATGCCAGCGCGCGTGCACCGAAACCCTCCAGCCGGGCCTGCTGGGCGCGCGGGTGATGGTTGTCGTAGCCGCCCGGCATGCGCGCCATGGCCATCGCTACCGGCACCTTGGTCAGCAGGATCAGGACTGCGGCAAACAGCAGGCAAAGCAGTGCAATCGACATGGCGGGCTCCAGCGGCTTGAACGAAGCATGATCTTACCGCCCTGCGCGGCTGACGCACCGGGAAATCGGCGCGGGAGCATGGCCCTATACTTGTGAGCTTGATACTTCAGCCTGGAGTGGGCCGCGAATGAGCCGCGAGATCCTGGTTGCCGACGCGACCGATNNTGCCCTGTTTGACGAAATGGCCGCCGACATGGCCGCGAGTCTGGACCCGTCTGCTGTGCTGGTCGGCATCCTGCGCCGCGGCGTGCCGATTGCCGCGGCGCTGGCCGACCGGCTGCAGGCGCGCACCGGCCAGCGTCCCGAGACCTGCGAACTGGCGCTGAAGCGCTATGGCGAAAAACTCGAACTGCTGCACGACCATCCGCATCTCGATCCCGGCTCGCTGACCATGGATGTCAGCGGCCGGCGCCTGATCATGGTCGATGATGTGCTCTACACCGGCGAATCGGCGATGCGCGCGGCCGGCTTCCTGCGCCAGGCCGGTGCCCGCCGGATCGAACTGGCGGTGCTGGCGCGTCGCTGTGGCCTGACCATGCCGATCCAGGCGCGCTACATCGGCCTGAGCCTGGATGTGCGCCCGGACTGGGTCATCCACTGCGAGATCCCGCCGTTCGAGAACGAACTCGGCATCCGCATCCTGCACCGCGACGCGGTCTTGAGTTCGGGCTGATCAGCGCCGGGCCCGGTCGATCATTCGGCGGCATCCGACGCCGGCTTGCGAAACTTCAGCGTCATCCGGTTCGACTCACCGATTGCCGCAATCGCCTCGCGTTCCGGGCTGTCGGGCTCGGTGGTCCGGAATGACGGTGCCAGGCGCCAGACGATATCGGCACTGGTCGGCTGATCGGCGGGGTTGGCGTTGATCTCGCTGGCCGCCTCGAATTCGAAGCCGGCAGCTTCGGCCTGGGCGATCACGAACTCACGCTTCAGATAGCCCGCATTTCCGTCGGCCCAGGCATCGTCGGCATCGGCCGGTGCTTCATGCTGGACCACGCCAAACACGCCGCCGGGCTTGAGTACGGCGTAGGCATCGGCCAGCGCGGCATCGAGATAGCCGTGTTCGGCATTGAAGCGCGTCAGATTGTGCAGTGCGCGCACGAACAGCACCACATCGGCTTGAGCCTGCAGGTTTTCCGGCAGGGAACCCAACCAGAACGTGTCGACGCCGGCGCAGTCGGTACTGCACCATTCAGCGGCCTGAACAGGAAACTGCTCCGGCCACTGGCGCATCCGGGCCATGAATTCCTCGGTGCCGAACGGAAACCGCGGCCACATGTCGAGCGCGTAGTTGGCGCCGATCAATCGGCCCTCGCGTCCCAGATAAGCCAGCAGAATGCGCGAGTACCAGCCGCCGCCGGGCAGCGCCTCGACCACGCTCATGCCGGGCTCGATACCGAAAAACTCCAGCGTCTGCTGCGGCTGGCGCGCATCGTAACGCGCGCGCATTTCGGGCGGCTGGGCCGCAAGCACCCGCGCCAGGCGTTCGGTGTTCGATTCGGCCCGGCTTTCGAAGCCGGAGGATTCGAGCGCCTCCTCGGCGGCAGCGGGCGTCGACTCCGGCGCAGCTGCCGCAGCCGCCGGTGGCTCGACCCGCGCCTCCTCGGATGGTCCACAGGCGGTGAGCAGCAGCAGCAGTGGAATCAGCAGCAGGGACTTGTTCATGCGGTTCTCCGAAGAAGGATGGAAGCTCGCATTATCCGGTGCACGCCGACCGGGACGCAAGTTGACGCGGAAAGAACGAGCGCCAGCGAATGATCCGCGTGGCGCGGGTCCTCAGTACTCGCCGGATTCGTACGACGGGTCCGGCTCGTCCGGCTGGTCCGATTGATCCGCGCGCATCCGCGCCAGGCGCTGTTCTTCTTCCTTTCGGGCCGCGTCGATGATGCCCATCAGCTCGCCCAGATTGACGTCGTGCTGTGCCGGTTGATAGCTGCCGCTCAGCACGGTATCGGCCTCCAGCGTGCCGGCGGCATAGCGGGCCCACATTTCCTTGCCGTACTCGGTGGTCAGCAACTCGGGCGCGAAGCGGCCGAAGTAGCGTCGCATCCGGTCGACATCGCGTACCAGCAGCATCGCCGCACTGTTGTTGGCGGCCGCATTGACCGCCTGCGGCAGGTCGATGATCACCGGGCCAGCTTGATCGACCAGCACGTTGAATTCCGACAGGTCGCCGTGAATCAGGCCGGCGGCCAGCATGCGCACGATCTCGGCAATGATCCGGGCGTGGTACGCGCGCGCCTGGTCGGGACTCAAGCTCATGCCATCGAGCCGCGGCGCGACGCTGCCGTCGCTGTCGACGATCAGCTCCATCAGCAGCACGCCGTCGGTAAAGCCCAGTGGCTGCGGCACGCGCACGCCGGCCTCGGCCAGCCGATACAGCGCATCGACCTCGGCGTTCAGCCAGGCCTTTTCCTGCTCCTTCTGGCCGTAGCGGGTGCGCTTGTTCATCGCCCGCGCGCGGCGGCTGTTGCGTACGCTGCGGCCCTCCTGATACTGCACCGCCTGGCGGAAGCCGCGCACATTGGCCTCCTTGAACACCTTGGCACAGCGCAGCTCGGCCCCGCAGCGCACCACGAACACATCGGCCTCCTTGCCGCTCTTCAGCGGTCGGAGCACCTCATCGATCAGGCCGTCTTCGGCCAGCGGTAGCAGGCGGGCAGGAATCTTCATCGGGAAGGAGTATGGCAGCTTGGACGGCGCTTCGGCCGGCAGGTCGGCTCCCATGGCAGAACCAGAGCATGCCCCACAAGTAGATGCAGGCCGCCGTGGCCTATTTCAGCAGCGTGGTGACTTCGCGGAAGCGCGGGTGGGTGGCGTTCTGCATCAGCTCGAACAGCAGCATCTCGACATTGCTCAAATGGACGCCGGCGCTTTCCATGCGACGGTAGGCGATGTCGCGATTGAACGCGCTGCGCGATGAAACCGCATCGGCGGCCAGATGCACCGATCGACCCATCTCCAGCAGTGCTGCGGCGGTCTGCCAGACGCAGACATGCGCCTCGATGCCGCACAGCAGGATCTGATCCCGGCCGCTGGTCTCGATCGCCTGCCGGAGCGATGCGTCGCCGCAGCAGCCGAAGCTGGACTTGGCCCGCGGCTGAAGGCCCGCCAGCGGCTGCTGCAGCTCGTCGACCGTGGGCCCGAGCTTGTCCGGCAACTGCTCGGCCCACAGCACCGGCACATCCAGCAGACGGCAGGCGCGGATCAGGATGGCCTGTTGCCGGATCATGGCTTCGGACTCGTGCATCAAGCGGGCCAGCCGCCCCTGTACGTCGACCACCAGCAACAGGCTGGACTCGATGCGTGCGTGTTCGATGGCGGGTGTTTTCATGGCTTCGACTCCCGGATGATTCATCCAGTCTAGCCAATTCCGCCGCACGCCAAGCGTTCGAATAATCTGCGTTCATCCGCGTTCATCCGCGGTCAAGGCCTTTTTCAGGTTTCCTGATTAGGTATGAGACT
>NPIE01017256.1_pt1 | contig 15129 bp, 15 predicted proteins | sample 8637661 | NCBI WGS metagenome assembly NPIE01 (sample SAMN07420842, study PRJNA396082) | bioreactor metagenome | isolation source: sample BA12 brine-fed electro-methanogenic bioreactor BA | place: Japan: Kochi | collected 2016-12-09 | reverse complement strand
GGTTGCTGCCGCTTTTTGTCGACGATACTGAGCGGACGCTTGCGCCGACGGCGCGAACTGTTTGGGATGCTCTGATTGACGGGCGGTTCGAATGTCGTGCCGTGCCGACTTCGAGCGACACGGGCGTTCTAGAGCGTCTGCGGGCGGTGGCGTCAGAGCGCGGCGAGCAGCTCTTCCGCGAGCTGGCGAGCCGTCACGAGGAGCGTATCACTCGCGAGCAAAAGAAGGGCCGCGACGCATTCCGCGTCCGCCGCAAGGCGCTGCGACACGTCGGTCTGGACACGGTGCGCCAATATCGCGAGCGCCAGCTGGACCAGGAGCAGGCGGCATGGGAGGATCGGCTCAACCAGCTGGAGGAGACGCTGCCGGAGTTGGCCCCCGTGTGCGTCGTGCGCGTGCTTCGCCAAGGCGAAGGAGGCGAGACGTGACGAGTGCTGCACAATCCGCTCAGCTCCACTGGCGAGAACCGATTCTGCAACACTTTTGCACGGCGATCGCCCAGGCCTGTCGTGTGACTGTCGTTGCCGATCCCGACGGGCTGCTTCAGGATGACTTGGTTGCGACTCGCCTTCGCGAGTACGGATTCGATGCCGTCAGATTCGGTGACCCGGTCAAGTTCCGCTTCCTATACGAAACGCAGCACCGTCGCCGTTGGGACGAAGGCGAGGCATCCAGCATCGTGGTGAGTGCCCAGGGGGGACGGCCGGAGTTGGGTCGCGTTCCGTACGACGTCTTGTGGCATGCCGAACAAGCCGGGCGGATCCTGTCCGTATCGCTTGGTGAGCTTTTCCACGGACTAGCGACGTCTGTATTGGCGGAGCTGGACGTTGCCGATCTCGATCAGCTGTGGCAAGTCCGCCCGTCGCTCCGCGGCGAAGCTTACGGCCCGAATCAAACGCGTGACTTCGTCCTCCGAGCGGTATTCCACCTTTCTCCCGAGGTAATCACGCGATCCGAAGAACTCGTCGCACAGATTGGCCGGCTACACTACGCAGGTCGTACCGTCCCACCGGGATTCGCTGCACGATTCGCCGAGGTCGCGGAAGAGGCCGGTAGGTTCACCGATTGGCCACTAGCGGCGTTGGTCGGATCCGCGGATGCGTTTTTCTCTTTCTTGCAGGAACGCTGGGCAGCTTTCTTGTCGAGTGAGCTGCCCGAAGCAGCTGACGCACCTGCTCAATTCAGTTTTCCCGGGCCATCTCGTGTCCCATTTGGTGCGCCCGAGGTCCGCTCAATTGTCGATAATTTCTTCGCGGAGGGACGGCTCAGGCCAGTTCCCGTTCGCGATGCCGCAGCATTCAAAAACAGGTGGGAGCAGGTCGGCGTTGAGGGGGTCTCGGCGGTCGGTTCCTTGGAATCTGTGGGCCAGCTGGCTCAACAGCTTGCCGAGGACCTACCCGAGCCGGGCGTCCCGCCCACCGTGTGGACGGCGTTTGCTTTGCGTTGGGGAGAGCTCTCTCGGCAGGTAGACTCGCTCGATCCTTCAAGGCGGAGCGAGGCTTCGGAAAGCCATCAGGCACTACAGGCCGCAGTCGATGCTCGTTTGCGTGAATGGTTGTTGGAGCGGTACGCAGCACTCGCGAGTCGCTCGTTCATCCCGACGCCTACGATGGTTCACCAGATTCCGCATCTGATGGCGCATCGACGATCAGACCGTGACCGCATGGCTCTGGTTGTCGTTGACGGTATGTCCCTCGCTCAGTGGTTCACCGTGCGCGACGCGCCCGGAGATGATTGGCGCCGCGGACTCCGTCTCGAAGAGCATGCCGTTTTTGCATGGATACCCACGATAACCTCGGTATCGCGGCAGGCGATATTCGCTGGGCAAGCGCCGTTGTATTTTCCATCGACGATTCTCTCGACACACGCTGAAGAGAAGCATTGGAAGACGTTTTGGGAGGAAAAAGGACGGCGACGTGAGGCAGCGGCTCTTGTGAAGCACGGAAGTGACGAGCCCGAGGCGTCCCTGATTGACCGCGTTCGGGCAGCGATCGATGACCATCGCACGACGGTGTTGGGTACTGTTATCAGCTCCATCGACCGCCTCGTTCATGGTGTTGGGTCGAACACTGTCCTGCAAGCCTCGGTGCTCCAATGGGGACGTGAAGGGCATCTGGCCAGCCTGCTGTACCTGCTCTGCGACCGGGGGTTCGATGTCTATGTGACATCCGACCACGGAAACGTGAGCGCGCGTGGGATCGGGCGCATTGATGTTGGGTCTGTGCCGGATGAGCGCGGACAGCGGGCGATGCTTTTTCCCGATGCGAATACACGGGACGCCGCAATCAGCGAAATCCCATCCGCCTATGCGTGGCCGTCCATCGGACTGCCAGAAAAGACCTGGGTTGCATTGGCCGGCGAACAGGCCGCGTTTGCGAAACAGGGAGCTGAAATCCGGAGTCACGGCGGCGCGTCGATTGATGAGTTGTTGGTGCCCTTCGTGAGAGTGACGAAAGCGTGAATGCCCGCAAAGACAGGATTGGCTTCGATCGCGAGCTGCGGCTGGAGTGGATGGACGCTATCGCCGCACAAGCTGCCAATGGCGCGGATGCCGATGCGGCCCGTGGTTGGCTGGATCAATACCTCGCGGATGCTCTGACCGGCGACAAGCACGGTGGGCCACGCGACAAGACAATCGTGAAGCTCTGCAAGATCTGGGTGTCGCCACCGGAGTCCTCTCGCGCGCTACGAGATCGGGCGATTGAGCTCCTGCCCGAGGCCGACCGTTCCCAACGCCTTGCGCTCCACTGGGGTCTTGCGATGGTGGCCTATCCATTCTTCGGCAGCGTAGCCGATGCAGTCGGCCGTCTCCTCGCACTTCAGGATGATGTTGAAAGGGTTGGTGTCCTCCGCAGGATGTACGAGGCTTGGGGCGAGCGCCCGTTTGTCAATCGAGCCACCCGAGCGGTCTAGAACAGCCTTATTCTGTGGGGAGTGCTTGCCGAAGGTGAGCGTCCAGGACATGTCAGAGCTCGGGAGACACGATTCACTATCACTGCGGCTTTGGAGTCGTTCTTGATCGAAGCTGCGCTACTCTGGATCGATAATCGTCCGCTGCCGCTGTCATCGCTTGTTTCATTGCCGATTCTGTTCCCCTTCGACATGTCCAACGCATCCACGACGGCCCGAACTTCCGGGCGGGTACGCGTCAGCAGAGAGGGAAGCAATTTGGACGTGGTACGCGCTTGCTGAGGCTGCGCATCCTCGCTCAATCTTCGCTCAAGCCGCCTATGAGGGCAGCCGGTAGCGTTTTCGGATCCAGCTTATCACTGTCGCTGAACGGACGATATGTGCGACGCTTAAGCCGCAAGTACACCGGTTCTATAATGCCCAATCCAGCCTTTTTCCGACACCGGTTCACTGCTCGGATGAGTGTCAGAAGCTGGCGCCGAACCGGCGCGTACGGCTCGTAGTCGAGCAGCCGGAACTCCTCCGCCATGTGCTCCGCCGACCGTCGCGGAGCCAGATCGACGAGATACGCCTTGAGCCGCTTATACGTCTCCCGGTCGATGCGCACCGACGCGTGGCCATTTCGATGGGTGACCGCGTAACCGCCGTGCTTGAACGGAACGCGGCGGATGTCGCGGAGTGCGAGAGCTTCCTCGTCGAAGAACGCGTGCTGGCCGTGCGTGGCGATTAGAACGAACATTCGTCCGAAGCGCAGGTAGTGCAGATTTGCGAGGCCGGCCTTCTTCCGTCTCGACCGCTCCCACTTCGATACGTCAATGCCGTACTTCTGGATCAGCTTGCGGTCGATGGACTCGACATCCTTGCTCACTGGTATCCGCCCCTTCACGTAAAACCAGTAGCCCCGCGCGACGTAGCCGACCGCGAGCTGCTGTATGAAGCCGGGCAAGGACGTGGCCACGCAACGATACATCTTTCTCCTCCACGCTACTCGTTGGGTGGGGCGTTGTTTGCGGCACAACCCCCCGAAAGCCGTCTACCGCGTCAACCTATCGCGCCGACCCTGGCCAACGCCGTCGGTTCACGCAGCGGCGACGTCACTCTCGACAGGACAGCGACCTGCCTTCTCGACAACGGCACTGCCTAATGCCGTTATGCGAAGTCATTCCTCTGCTGTCGCCTCAAGATTCGGCGCGCCGCCGTGTGCTCTACGACGCGTCGCCACGTACGCCGCACAACCGCCGACTGAAACCTGTCGGCCCGTCGCGTGCCTTCTGCAACCACTGCGGTTCGATCATCATGTCCATCCTCCTGCTTCAGCTCCACGAACCGGGCTCGCTGAACTCGTTTCTTGAGTTGAGGTTGCCCAATTCATAGAGGTAGCAAAAACTCAAATAACCCAATCAAAACGCTTCGTGCAGCACCGGCTGCACGTCGTCGTCGCGTCGTTGCCCAACGACACCCGCTCGCCAGAGCGGATCTCGTCAAACCACGTCGCTTTCCAGCCAAGAAGCCGGCCGAGCCCGGAACAAGCAGAACTTGTCCAGGCACGGCCGGCACGTCATCGAGACGGGATAATCCCGTCGCCGCTTTCGTCGTCGCAGTGCATCCAGCATCACCCGGACACGCGAACGATCTCGCCACTGCCTTGCAGCGATTCCGCTCCACCCTTCGGCGGACTTCTATTTGCGGCACACTCCCGCACTGCGGCATTTGAATCACCTGGCCGACCATCCGTGCGAACCGCACGGGACCAGGCACCGGGCACCACCCCGGCCGCCACACTGCATCCCGGATTAGTGGTGTTCTTCGCTCAATCGGTCACGTCGCTAGCCGGTGTGACCCGGCGGTCCATCGTCGTACGTCTCAGGCTCCCACCCGAGCGCAGTTTCCGAGCAGCAATCCGCTCGATTTCAGCAGGCCGAAACGAGAAGCACCCGCTTACCCGCCGACGATGAATCTTCGCAGTTCGGCACCGTCTCCAATCGAACTCACTGGCAAGCCCTTGCGGGCCTTTCATGGTTGAGCTTTTCGCCGTCCGCCGTTTCAGCGGATCGCCGGACCCGGTCTCAGGTCCGGTCGCGCGCGTCGCCGCATTGCGAACTCCCCACGCCAGCCGAGGTTGAACGAGCCTGTCGAGCCTTTCACCCGAATTGATCCGCATAAGCGGATTGTGGCCCGAGCCCCCTGGACAGGATTTGCACCTGCTTTGAAACACCACGACCCCGCCACCGGCTGATGCTTGCAGCCGTTGACGGGGCCTTTCTCCGTCGCCCCATTTCATTGATGGGAAGGAGCCATATCGGATAGAACGCCGGGATTGGTCCTCGATGGTGGTCGAGGGATTACGCCGACGAGCCTCCGTCGAGCCGGACAAGCCACTCTCATGGCATCCGGCTCTACGGGACGATGCAATCGCGGGTGGTGAATCCCGCAGCCTTAGCCGAGGTGATGAGCCTCGGTTTACCGGCACGCATCGCCCGCCTCGATGACGTCAGCTACGTTTTTCGTCGCTAACGACACGGGGACAATTGTCCCGTAACTCACCAGGATATCCGTCCACGGGTGTCTGCGCCACCCCTCTGCGGTTTTTTTTCTGAGAGTGCTTGACCCCGTCGCCCGAGTGCGTTAGCATACACGCGAACACCTGGAGGCTCATTTACCATGGCAGCAAATCCTGGCTCAGATTCCATTCCCATTGGCGAGCGGCTTCGAACCCAGAGGGTCGAGAAGCTCGGCAGAGGGCTCCGCGAAATGGCAAAGCTGCTGGACATCGCGCCTGCCCATCTTACAGACATAGAGAAGGGAAGGCGTTCTCCATCGGATGAGCTGCTCATGCGCATAGCCACCCAATACGAAATCGACGAGGCGGACCTTCGCACCGCATGGGCCAAGGCACAACGTGTTGTAAATGAAATTGCGACCCAGGATTCGACAACTGCGCGTAAAGTCCCGGAGTTCCTTCGAACCGCCCGCGACCTCTCTCCGGAACAGTGGGACAAGTTGATCAAGCAGGCGGAGAAGATGGGCGGCACCAAGCCAAAACGATCGAGGAAGTAGGCCATGCCGGCGCAGGTTCCAGCCAAGTTACTTGAATCCCGACGAGGTGGTCGCACAATCGACCAACGGGCATGGAGCTGCCTCGACCGGTGCCGGCGGAGACTACAGCTCGACGCTTTACCACTTCCAATTCCGGTGGACGAATGGATTGAGTCACCGATGGGTTTCCGATTCGGGTTCGAGGACCTCTCGCATCTTGGGCCCAACGTACTCGGTGCAGCTTTTCTAAATGAAGGCGAAATCCTAATCGACGATAGAGTGCTCGCACATGATGGGCGTTACCGCTTCACGTGTGCCCACGAGTTGGGGCACATGGTGCTTCATCGTTCAGTCCGCGAGCGCTTTCTGGAGCGGGATCTTGACGTAACGTTTTCGGCGGACCGCTATGAGCGACAAGCCGATCGTTTCGCAGCAGCGTTCTTGATGCCACTTCCAAAACTAGAGCGAATCATCGTGAATTCGCTCGATGCGCACGGACTTAAGCCGGCGGACTGCATCTACGAGCTCTCGCAGATGACAGTTGAAGCCGAATGGCTTTGGCGATATCGGGTGCTGCCAGCGATTACCGAACGATTTGTCGTTTCACTTTCTGCGGCAGTCTACAGGTGCAGCAGCCTGCAGCTGCAGATTTCCGAACCGCAGCGGTTGCTGCCGGAGTCACTCATTCCGCGCCTGCTCGAACGGGCGAGGTCTGGCGATGACGTGAAATTCGTTCAGGTGCGAGATGGCGTGCCAACGTATCGCAGTCTCTTCTCGGCGGCCGACGACTAGTTTTTTTTGCTTACTGTGTTCGCATGTTTGCGTACGACTAACACAAGGAGTTCAAGAATGGGTCGAGCCACAAACAAGAGGCCACAGCGCCAGTTCCAAGCGGGACCTATATTCGCCGCTATCTGGTCGGAACCTCGGAAGACCGGAAACGGCGAGAGCATGCGCTATTCGATTCAGATAGAGAAGAGGTATCGCGATGAGCGAACCGGCAAGTGGCACTCCACCTCCTACTTGCGTCCAGACGATCTTCCCAAGTTGGTCCTCGTTGCCAACCGAGTATTCGAAGATCTGTTCTTCAAAGCCCGAGATGAGCATACGCCTCAACGGAACTCGCAAAACGCTGGTGCATGATGACGATCCCAGAGGTTATTCAGCTCGATCTGTCCACCACGCCGCTCGCGGCCAGTGATGAACTATTTCCACTGCCCTCCGAGAATGAGCTCTTCGCAATCATCCTGGCGCTTTTGGTGGTGGAGGGAAAGTCGATTACGGTGTTGCATGCCGGCTGTATCGAGCTGAATGAGACCAACGTCGACCTCGTCACCCAGACTATCCTCCAGGAGTTCCCATTGTTCTTCCAGCGAGCGACAAGCGAGCAGGCAATCCGCTCAGCTCTTGGTTGGTTCGTGGGAATTCGAATTGCTGGTATTGGACAGGATCCGCTCGCCTTTTGAGCTGCTTCATCGGAGGTGCCGAATGGACCAGAATTCGACGTCACCACAGCTTCGGAGCTTCCAGGTACTGCCGATCCTGCCAGGTCTGCCGCCCGAACCGTGTCCTGAATTAATGACGGAGGAGGAGGCGATCCGGTACCTCAGACTTGATACGATAGCAGGCCTGCGGAACCCGAAGGAGACGCTCGCCCGCTATCGCGCCAACGGCATGCTCCGAGGAACGCAGGTATCGAAGCGGATCTTCTACCGTCGCGTCGAACTGGACCGATTCCTCGACCGCCTGACACACGAAAACCCGCGATAGGACTGAATTAGATGAATCCCAATGTGGCACTGACAACGCAGTCGGTCAAGGGCTCGAATGGCCGCAAGTACGAGTATTGGCAACTCCGTTGGTTTGGCGTCGACGGTCGCCGTTACAGCGAGAATATCGGCCGCACCGACAAGCTCTCGAAGCGTCAGGCCAACAAGCGTCGCCAGCAGAAGGAGAACGAACTTTCGGCACATCCGGTTCGGCGAGAGACCTCCCGGATACCGACGCTCGGCAGCTTCCTGGCGACCTATCTCGATTCACGTCGCGGTGAAATTGCACCACGCACGCACGAACTGCACGAACAAACCGCTCGTTACGTCGAGGCCTACTTCGGCGAAAGCCGACGCATCGACGAGATCAAGCGTTATCACGCTCGGGAGTTCAAGACGGCGCTCGGCAATGGTGACCTTCGGCACATCAACAAGCGTCAGTACGAATCTATGCAGGCGACGACCGTCGATCTGCACATGCGTAACGCGAAGACCATCTTCAACCGGGCGGTCGATGACGACCTCATCGAAGTAAACCCGTTCGACCGCCTGACCGGCGGCGTTCCGCCCACCGAGAAGAACTGGCACTATGTCACGCTGGAGGAGTTCGAGAAGCTCTTAGCGGCCGCTCCGAATCACTCCTGGAAGACGTTGCTGGGCCTATGCCGTTTGGCGGGCTTGAGACAGGGGGAGGCCCTCGCGCTGCGGTGGGGCTCGGTTGACTGGGTTCGCGGTCGGCTGACGGTCTGGGCGACGAAGACGAAACGCCGGCGGATTGTCCCAATCGTGCCAGAGCTTCTTCCCCTCCTTCAAGCGGCCGCGGAGGACGCGGCTGCAGACGCGAATCTGATCATCGAGGGCCTCGTCAAGCAGAATCTCTGGCGTGATTTTCGCGTCATCTGCAAGCGGGCGGGGATCGAGCCATACGCGAAGTGGTGTCACACGCTTCGGAAGAACCGCGAGAGCGACTGGATGGCGGCGGGTTTCCCGTTTCACGTCGTCGTCGACTGGATGGGGCATTCCGACGAAGTCGCCCGGCAGCACTATTTGCGGGTGAATGACGCCGACCTGGACGCCGCAACCCAGACGCAAATCGGTGCCGGTCTGACGCAAAAACTGACGCAAATCGAGGATTCAGAGCCCGAAACGGGTGATGAAGACGAACCGCAAATCTTTAATCTGGAAGAGTTTAGGAAAAAAGCGGGCGATCGGATTCGAACCGACGACGTCCAGCTTGGGAAGCTGGCATTCTACCACTGAATTACGCCCGCATTCTTAAGTCGTTGGCTCGAAACGACTTGCATGGCTAACGGTTGTTAGCTTTCTCGGCTATTTTCCCCAATTATTTCCCTTTTTCATGGGGTAGGGAACATGTCTACCGAGCAACTCGGAAGGATACTCCTAGTCCGGTTGATTGGCAAGGTTTAGTTTCTCGGCTGGTCTGTGGGCTTCATTCTGTCGCGGATTCTGTATCGCTTTCGCCGAAACTCCGTCTCAGCGAGATCATATACGCTGTGTTTGGACGTCTTCCGGATTTCGGACTCGGTATGACGCTGCATATAATGCGCTAACAGGACGAGCGCAACCGGGCCTATTGAGACAATTCTGGAAACGCACTTGCATCGCGCTGTGGCCTAGGGATAGGATATCTCCCGGGCCAGATGGGTTTTGCATTTCGCGGTCGAGTTCCTCTTTCAACGATAATGTTGTAGACGTGCTACCCTTGGGAAGGGTCTGCACATGAGCAGAGAGAGACGCCTGCAGGCGCTCTCTCTTTTTTAATTCCGAGAGGAGGACACGAGAATGTGGAAGTACATGGCAACCGCAGCAGTAGCGGCAGTGGTGTTGGCCTGCTTCTCCGGCGCACAGGCGGACACGTTCGGTTCAGGCGATAATCAGTTTGATATCGACTTCGTGCCGATTTCGGGTGATGCTGGCGACCTTGGTAGTTGGCCAGCGGGCAGCGGATACACGTTCACAGGCGTCAATCGTGAGAACTACCGTATGGGCACTTTCGAGATCACAAACGCGCAGTGGAACAAGTTCACGGCGGAGTTGAGTGTGCCGGTGACTGGCGACCCGTCGGGTGCCTATGGCGTTGCCCCTTACTGGACGGGCACGGACGTGCCCACGAACATGGTGAGTTGGTACGAGGCCGCGCAATTCGTAAACTGGCTGAACACGTCGACCGGCCATCAACCGGCGTACAAGTTCACAGGCACGCAGGGCGCGAGCGACTATGCCCTTGATACCTGGAGTTCCGCCGAGGCTGACCGCGGCACGAATCTGTACCGCCACAAGGATGCCTTCTACTTCCTGCCAACAGAGGACGAGTGGGTCAAGGCAGCCTACTGGAATGGCACGGCGCTCCAGACCTACGCAAACGCGTCGCCCGGCGACCTTGTCTCAGGCGTGCCTGATCCTACGAAATGGAACTATCACTCCTTCGACCAATCTCACACGCCCTGGAGCGTCGGTAGCGGGGCCGAGGAACTCAACGGCACGTATGACATGATGGGCAACGTCTGGGAACTGATGGAAAGCCCCCACGCCGACCCGAATTACGGAACCGATTCCTTCCGCACGCGACGCGGTTCGTCGTCCCAGTCCGGTGGCGTCAGCCATCTCCCGTCCTCCATGCGGACCAGTGATGACCCAATCAACCAGTACGGCGACTATGGGTTTCGTGTCGCCTCAGTTCCTGAACCGTCGGGTTTGGCGTTGCTTTCGCTCGGCGGCCTACTCGCAGCCAGACGCCGACGGTAGCAGTGGCAACAACCGAAACCTATTGCGGGTCGCTCCGCTGGAGCGATCCGTCTTCTCATCCCTACTGTTCACGCTCCGACTGGGTAGTTAGCCCAATTGTCGCCGACCACGCCACCCCAAAGACCCCCAGCCAGGCCCATCCGGGGCCGTATCACCAGAAATAACGGCTCCCATTTTCTCGCCCGCGAAATACAGGGCCGTAATAAACGTCTTTGCCCGATTCCTTGACTTTTGCCATACGTAAGCGATATTTAAACGGGGAGAGTCCCTGCGATTTGCCATACCTATACGACGTTTTCATATCAATACCACGAATTGCGTTTGTCCTGATTTCAGGTTCTTTTTGAAAGGTATTGATATGGCAGAATCAACGGAAATTGCGTGGACGGATTCAACCTTCAACCCCTGGTGGGGTTGCGTCAAGGTCTCCGTTGGATGCAAGCATTGCTACGCCGAAGGGGTGGCGACGCCTTTGCGCGGTCGACATTTCCGCTATGGCATGCCAATGCCATGGCGCGGAAAAACCTGCAGGCGGGGATTCCGGCGCCGGAATCAGGACACTACGCCAACGGCGGTGAGAGCGACGACCTCGACTGGCAGATTGAATCCGATTTCGTCGGACTCGCCAATCCCGGCCAGCCGCACAGCGCCGCCGAGATGGCGTTCCGCATCGGACACGTGATGAACTACGGCGATGGCGTGTACGGCGGCGTATTCGTGGCCACCATGATCGCCACGGCGTTCACCGCCGACTCGGTGCGGGCAATTGCGGAGGCGGGCCGGAACGCCGTGCCGGCGGGCAGCCTGTACCGCACGATGCTCGACGAGGTCTTCGCCGCCTACGACCGCGGGGAGAGCTTCCAGGCCAACCTCGCCGCGCTCAACGCCCGCTGGGGCGCCACCGATCGCTGCGCCGAGTGGGGCGGAGCGGCCGACCCGCTCAACATCGACGCCAAGATGAACGGGTCCTACATCCTGCTGGGGTTGCTGTACGGCCGGGGCGACCTGGCCGACTCCATGCGGTACGCCATGGCCTGCGGGCAGGACAGCGACTGCAATCCGTCCAACGTCGGCAGCGTGCTGGGCGCGTTCTATGGGAAACAGGCCATCGCGGCGATGGACCCCGACTGGCTCGGCGGGCTGGATCCCAACCTCGTCTTCCAGACCACACCTTACCGCCTGGACCAACTGGTCGATTTCAACCTCGAACTGGCTCGCGAGGTCGTGGCCTTCAAGGGGGGGCGTGCCCCCGTGGGTGGAACTTGGCAGCTTCCGGTGCTGGCCAGCAACGACACGGTGTTATTCGAGCAATGGCCGCAGAAGCCCAACGCGGCACCGCGACTCGTCACGGCCGTGGAGGTCATGGGGCGCACCGTCCGGGCGAAGGCCGAAGCCGAGGACGACGACGGCGTGCATGGCTACCAGTGGTTCTTCGGTGATCTGATCTTCGCGAGCGGGCCGGAGCACGAGCATGTTTATCGCCGACCAGGCCGCTACGAACTGGTGGCCTACGTCGCGGACCGGACGGGAAACACCAGCTACGCCGTCATTCCAGTCGAAGTACCTTGATCTGCGCGCGCCGGGCGCGCCCGGCACCAAACGACTACCGTTCGCGTTTCTCTCTCGAAACGTCCTGCCGGGGGCAGATGCGGCTTTCGGAACGGTTTCTGGCCATTTTGATGGGTCCAGTGGTGAGTCCGTATAGCGCCAGCGATGTGCGCCCGTCCCCTGGAAAACGCGGCACGGGGGCGTTACCTTGCGAACCTGCGGCGCCGCCGAACGAGATCGCGGCGGCGTCGCAATGAGGTGCTTGCGCGGGAGACAGGCTTGAAGCGAACGGCCACATCAGGCAGAGGACAACCTCACGGCGCCGCCGATTGGCGGCCTGTGCAGCGGCTCGGGACGCGCTTTACCGTTCTGGCGGCAGTTGCCCTGGCGGCGGTTGCCATCGTGACCTTCGCCGGATGCGGGACCGAAGTGTCGCCGCCGGAGGTGGACGCCGCCCTCGGCGCCGATGGCGTCGCCATGCCCGATGAGCGGGCCCAGATTCTGGCCCACGTGAAGCGCGACGACCTCAGCGAGCAGGAGGTCCGCGGCTGGATCGACTTCGCCGAGGACATCAAGGAGCACGCCAAGCGCGACCTGACCATCCTCGAACGCATCGAGCGGGCGATCGCGAATCCGTGGGTCTTCTTCGGATTTGCGGCCCAGGGCATCTTCATGATGCGGTTCGTGGTCCAGCTCATCGCCAGCGAGCGCAAACGCCGCAGCTACGTGCCCGTGGCCTTCTGGTACCTCTCCCTGGTCGGCGGGCTGATGCTCTTCACCTATGCCTTGCAGCGCCGCGACCCGGTGTTCGTATTCGGACAGGGCCTCGGCATCTTCATCTATGCCCGCAACCTGATCCTGATCAAGCGCCGCCAGGCGGAGCTGGAGGATCGGCAGGAAGAGCGGGCGCAGCGGCAGGCGAACCCAGTCCCGGTTGCGGCCGACAGCGTGGATACACCATGACGAGCTACCATTACACCCAGCCCACCCTCGACCTCTCCGTGATCGTGCCTATCTACAACGAGCGCGACAACGTCATCCCCCTGGCCAAGGACATCCTCCGCGAGGTCGGCGAGCTCGGGCAGTCATTCGAGGTCATCCTGGTCAACGACGGCAGCCGTGACGGCTCCACCGAAAAGCTCGACGAGGCCGCCACCCTCGATCCCCGCATCCGCGTGATCCACTTCGCGGGCAACCGCGGGCAGACCATCGCCATCGCGGCCGGCATGTACTATTCGCGCGGACGGGCGATCGTGCTCATGGACGGCGACCGCCAGAACGACCCGGCCGACATCGGCAAGCTGCTGGCCAAACTGGCCGAGGGCTACGATTGCGTCAGCGGATGGCGCAAGGATCGTCAGGACGCCGGTTTACGCAAGCTCCCCTCGCGCATCGCCAACGCCCTCATCCGCAAAGTCACGCGCGTGCCGGTGCACGACCTGGGCTGCACCCTGAAGGCCTACACGCGGCGGGCACTCGATCCGACGCAGCTTTTCGGCGAGATGCACCGCTTCCTGGCGGTCTACGCCCTGGATCGGGGCGGGCGGGTCACCGAGATGGTGGTCAAGCATCACCCCCGGACGGCCGGGGTGAGCAAATACGGGCTGAGCCGGACCGCCCGGGTGATGGCCGACATCCTCCTGATCCGCATCCTGCACAAATACCGCACCCGGCCTTCGCACATGTTCGCCAAGCTCAGCCAGTACATGTTCCTCGCCGCCTGCGGGTTTGGTGTGTGGTGGCTGGCCGCGGCGATCTACCACAAGTCCTTACACGCTGGGGCGTTACCGTTTCTCACCGCCGTCGTGCTCACGGTGGGGGCCATTAACGTGATGATCGGCGGGTTGGTCTGCGAACTGGTCGTCCGCACGCATTACGGCCTGGCGGGCAATCACCCGTGGGAGATCGCCCGGATGGTCAACACCGAGGACGCCCCGCAGGAGGCGCCGGCCGCGACCGCCTGAGCGGCGGAGACCCGGGTGCGAAGGCCCGGATTCAGAGTTGAACGCTCCGTCAGCGCGGGCTACCATCCCTCGGGGCCGGCTCTCGGAGGCTCCCCGGAACGGCTCGTTCCGAGGCCGGAAGCCGCGGCGGACGCCCTCGATCACCTGAATTTCCACGCGTGACCGCATGGGGACGCTGATGACGCTCATCGGGGCAACCGACGCAGAACTGATCGTCCGTGTGGCGGTATGGGGCGGCTTGGCCATTGGCGCCCTGATTCTCCTCGCGTTGGCCGCGCATGTTCTCCGAAAACGCCTATACTCAACATCGGACCGTATGAACGCGGCGCGGGGGTTCGACCTCGAAACCCTGCGCTCGATGCACGAAGCGGGCGCGTTGAGCGACGCTGAATATCGTGCACTGCGGGCGAATGCCGTTGCGGTTCTGCGGGCGGGAGGCGAAAGTGCGGCAACTTCAGCCGAGCCGAGCCGCAGCCGTTGAATCCACGGAGGGCGAAACGCGCTGGCGAAAGGTTCGCCGGTTTGTCGATATTGAACAGGGACGGCCGGGGCATGCCGACGGCCGGCCATAGCGTACCAATACGGAGCATCCCAGCATGGCAGGGACGAAGCGGAGCAGTGGATCCGAGGGCGGCAGCGGCAGCGGTGGTGGTGGATCGCGCGGTCGGCGGCAGAGCATGTGCAGCTTCTGCGGCAAGAGCCAGCGCGACGCCGGACCCATGGTCGAAGGCCCCAAGGACGTCTATATCTGCAAGTCGTGCGTCGAGTTGTGCCACAACATCATCCGCCAGGAGCTCAAGCGCAGCTCGACCGCCCGGGCGGTCGTGGGCGAGGTCCCCACGCCCCGGGAAATCTCCGAGTTTCTCGACAGCTACGTGGTCGGCCAGAGCCTGGCCAAGAAGGTCCTTGGCGTGGCCGTGCACAACCACTACCGCCGGCTCGAGTACACCGATTCCGCCACCGAAGACGACGTCGAACTGGAGAAGTCCAACCTGCTGATCATCGGTCCCACCGGCTCGGGCAAGACCCTGCTGGCCAAGACTCTGGCCCGCATGCTCAACGTGCCCTTCGCCATCGGCGACGCCACCACCCTTACCGAGGCGGGCTACGTCGGTGAAGACGTGGAGAACATCCTG
>NPIE01023062.1_pt1 | contig 15134 bp, 7 predicted proteins | sample 8637661 | NCBI WGS metagenome assembly NPIE01 (sample SAMN07420842, study PRJNA396082) | bioreactor metagenome | isolation source: sample BA12 brine-fed electro-methanogenic bioreactor BA | place: Japan: Kochi | collected 2016-12-09 | reverse complement strand
TGGATGGCATATTTGAAGATGAACGTTTTCCATTGGCATTTGACGGAGGATCAGGGCTGGCGGATTGAGATCAAGCGTTATCCGAAATTGGTTGAAGTGGGATCTAAGCGGGACGCCAGCCAGGTGAGTGGATTTTTAGGAAAAAAATTGAACGAAGTCCCTCACAGCGGTTTTTACACACAGGATGAGATTAAAGAGATTGTGGCTTACGCAACCGAACGGCATATCCGTGTGGTACCTGAGATCGAAATGCCGGGGCATTCACAAGCAGCTTTAGCAGCTTATCCCGTGTTGGGTTGTACCGGTGGACCGTATCGGGTTTCCCCTCATTGGGGCATCCATGCGGATATTTTGTGTGCTGGGAAAGAAAGCACAACGGAATTTATGCAAAATGTGTTGGCGGAAGTCATCGATCTTTTCCCAGGGGAGTACATTCACACAGGTGGTGATGAAGCACCAAAAAAACGCTGGAAGAATTGCCCGGATTGTTTGCAATTGGCAAGTGAGAATGGTGTGAAAAACATCAATGGGTTGCAAACCATACTCACCAACCGCATTAATCGCTTTTTGCAATCACGTGGCAGAATATTGATCGGATGGAATGAAATGCTGGCTGATGGATTGGATCCCGAAGCTGTGGTGCATTACTGGGTTGGGCGAGAAAAAACCTTGTTACAGCATATCCGCACCGGGCGCAAAGCGATCCTCTCCAACTTTGGGGCATATTACTTAGATCATAGCTACGCGCATAGTTCATTGGATAAGGTTTACCAATTCGAGCCAGTGTTCAAACAACTTGAAAGTGAATACCATCAGAACATCTTGGGGATCGAAACCCCGCTTTGGACGGAGTTTGTCCCCTCCCGCGCACGCCTGGATTGGCAGGTTTTCCCGCGTTTGCTGGCTGTGGCGGAGACTGCATGGCTTGCTCCTGAGAAGAAAAATTTGAGCAGTTTTCAACAGCGCATGCCGGCGTTATTAGCACAGTTGGATGATAAAAACATCGGCTACGCGAAATTATCTGATGCCAACCCACCTCTTCACAATAGAATGTTAGGTGCACTCACCTTAGTGCAAGCGGGTAAGAGGCAAAGGGAAATGTAGTGGTGGTGGCTGGTATTTTCCATTCCTGGATGTACCAATTTTTCAGTGGGCATTCGGCCAGAATTCCTTTTTATCTGGTCATTTACCCGTGTCTTTCCTAATCCCATCCGTTTTGGCTATTTCTGGGTATACCTACCATTCGCTTTAAGTTTTTTTATTTCCCGGTGGTATTTATGTTTTTGGCTAAATTTGTCAGAAGGTATATGCTAACCTGGCAGCAACTCAAATTATAAGGTTATCTCTTATAAAACGATAAACTTTCCATTTTTAAGGTCAATAGCTGGTGATTAGAACCAAATCCGCCTTCAGAATTCACAGATGGGACTTATGGTACAATTTAATTTAAGAAATAGCAATCCATTGAGGAGGTTAATTAAAATGGAAGTATTTGAAGCAATTCATACAGTTCTTTCTGTTCGGGAATATCAACAAAAACCTATTGCACCTGAAATTTTGCGTAAAGTAGTTGAAGCAGGATATTTTACTGCTAGTGCTAACAATATTCAACCTTGGCATTTTATCCTGGTTGATGACCAAAACACCATACAAAAACTAGGTGAACTTGCCCGAACCGGCCCTTATGTCGCTCAGGCAGCAGCAGCGATCGTAGTCATTATCGAACCGACCAAATATTCACTTTCTGATGCGAGCCGTGCTATCCAGTCCATGGTATTAGCTGCCTGGGGAGAAGGTGTTGGGTCGAATTGGGTTGGATTTTATAATCTTGAAAATATAAAACCATTATTGAATATTCCTGAAGATAGAGATGTTTTGGCAATCATTCCACTCGGGTATCCGGTAGAAGAAATTGGAAAAGGCAAGAAAGATCGAAAACCTTTTTCTGAAGTTGCTTCTAAGAATGTTTTTGGCCAGGGATTCTAACAATTCAGAATTAGGACAATACTGTTTGTCGGTTTTTTGTTGATAGTTTTTATCAATAAGCAAGTAGGTGAATTTTCACTTCTCCCGATTCACATTCCAAACTGTCCCAATCGGATAGAGGGCCGCTAGTCCAACCAGAATCGCGACCACCAAGCCGATCATCGCGAAGGTCATTAATTCTTCCACCATCAACGAAAGAAATCCTAAACCAACTGTCAAGGCGAAGATGACCAATGCCGCTATCAGGATTGACATTGAAACTTTTTTGGCTTTCTTCATGGAAGCACGGCGAGTAGCGCTCATTTGTCCACTCTGCCCGTTCAATAAAATCGATTGTGGTTTGTTTTCATCATCCAGATAGTAACTACTCCACATCGGCAGCAGAAATAATGTCCAGTTCTGGTTGGAAAATTCCGGGTTCCATTTAAATTCACGAATCTGATCAGCTGCACAGGCTTTTTTGGTTTCCTGCATCGCCTGATCCTGAAAGCGAGGTAAAGTATCTGGCCAGGCATCGTCTTTATCACGGGTGGGTACCCTTACCAATGTTTTGGTAGCAGAATTGCCAGCGAGGATACCTTCCGGTGAAATTTGCTGAGCATTATTAAAGGTATAACTTCCCAATGCATTCATCAGACGGCGATGTTCTTCCAATGCTGGGGCGGTAATATTCTGATATTGACGGGTCAGGCGTCCGAGGCGTTCTTCCCATCGGGTGCGAGTCTCAATCACTTCCTGGGTGTGCCATTTTCCCCCACTGAATTTCTCCTGATGGCTTTTCGCCTGGTAATAATAACCACATTCTGCTTGCCAGCTGGCTCTGACGTCACTATCTACCAACCACATCGGTAAATACACCATTTTTAAGCGTTGTTGTAAGTTTTGTAATTGTAGATCATCCGGTGCAAAGGGGATATTTTTGGCGAAGTATTGTAATTTTTCTAGCAGTTTATCCTTGGGAAAATTGAAGGGAAGTACCATTTCCGGTGGTTTGATGAAATCCTCCAGCATGCTGAAATCTTCGCTTTCATAATCCTCCAAAGCACTCACGTGGCAATGCGGGCATTCTCGTGTGGTGCTACCGGGTTTGACCAGATAGCGCCAATCGCAATTTTGGCAAACCACCAGTACCACATCTTTTCCCCAGCCCATTGCGGTGAGTGTAAGTGGTGTGGAATTTGTTGGTGCGTGGAAATCACTCATGCCTTGCCCTCCTTATTCGCTTTCACCAGAATTGTGATCGAAATAATGACACCCACCACGAACAAGAACAATCCTACAAATCCAAGCAGCATCCATTCCTCTGAGGAGATGGAGAGTATGATGCCAAGCAAGCCAGCCAGGATACCGGGTGAGAGAATTGCTGCGATAACCAGCCAGATCTTCTTCCAGTCCACTGGTCGTTGGCCGGAGATTACCCCAGTTTGACCATTCACCACAGCATGGAAAGTTTTTTGCTCATATTGGTAAGCAGCCAGGTAGACCGGCAAAAGCAGGTAACGCCAGCTTTCATCGGCAAAATCGAGCTTCATGCTGAAATTGCGCACCAAATTGGTGCTGGTTTGGCTCATGCAGGTGTCTTTGGTCTTCTCGCGCATTACTTCACGGGCCAACTCCCAGGCTGCTTCCAGCGGACGATCATACCCTTTGGCCTGGAAACCTGCCAGAAACGCCGGTTCATAACTCACAATGCTTGTTAGATTGTATTGATCGATATTACCTAAATGTAAGGCGCTCACCCGCTCGGTGCCGGCAATCAGTAAATCATCAATGGTTAACATGGCATTGCCGGTTTCCCAACGCCAGACGATTTTGGTGCGGGTTTTCCAGGACTTGGAACTGGAATCATAGTAGCGTTGGCTAACACGATGACCAACCTCCGCCTTCCAGGAAGCACTGGTATTGGCATGAAAAGTCCAGTACGGTAAATAAATGGGGGTAAATGAATCCAGACTGGCATATTGACGCAATTTCCTGGGTACCATCCAACTCTTACCCAACCACTCACGGGCAATGATCTGGCATTTTTGATTGTCGATTTCAAAGGGAATCAGGAATTTTGGGCGTAAGCGTTGCTGATTGGCTACTTCATGGATCACTTTGTTAGAGCCGCAAAACGCACAGGTAGCAGCCATGCTATCGGCTGGAATAGCAATTTCAGCACCACAACTTAAACAGCGCAAATCCTTACGTTCATCCCCCCAGCCATGGGATGCGATTGCTAAATTCGCAAGACTGAATTCCAAAGCTTCGGCTTGTGTGCCAACAATCTCTGCTTTAACTGCTTCTCTGTAACCACAATGTTCGCAAGCCAGACCACCCTGATCGATTGAATAGGCGGTTACCGCGCCACAATTGGGGCACTTGAATTCGTGAATAGGTTTGTCATCCTCTTTGGTTGATACTGGGGCGTAAATTTCAAACCCAGGGAGTTTTGTTTCAACAGCAATATAGTTGGGTGGAGGAAATTTTTCCATAGTGTCCTTTTAATTAAAAATCCTCATCTGTGAATTGTTCAAATTATTATTATATCCCTGACGCTGGTTCATGCCTTCCTAAATAGACGTCGGTTTTTCCATAAGTAGATCGTTGAAAACATAGCAAAAACCATAAAGAACAGGAAAAAAATTGTAAAACCTTTAAGCCCGGTTGTCATATCACGCACAAGTGTGAATGTCATTGAATAAAACCAGATCGTATTTGCCATGATCGCTGCAGACCATCCCCAGTCTTTCATTTTCCATAATCCGATGATGCTGAAAAGTAGGGTAAGGTTTGACCAGATCGCATCTGCGGTGGTGAACCCATGTAGCAGTCCGATATTGGCCTTCGCAAAGTAGGAGTCCATTTGAGCCGGTGCGGGTAATTGCCCGGACAAATGGATGTATATCCAAGCTCCCTCGGTGGTTATCCACCCAATAATGTTAACAATCGCAATCACTGTCACCAAAGTAGGTCTGCTTAATTTTCCATCATTCATTTCTTTCATAACAAACACCTTTTTAATCCACCTTAACCGGGGATGTATTTAATCACTGGTCAGATGGTTAGAATTGATTTCTTTGAATATGATTTTCAATACATGAATGGGAAAGTTCACAGGCGGTAAAACCGACAAAATTATTAATCCCACCAAAGGATTCCGTATTGGTCGCAAGTCAGTTGCCATCACGTAAGTAAAAATTAAATTTTTCCTGGTTGAAATTCAAAGGATGAATTGCTACTTAACTTTCCGGCAAATCAACACAATTACCACTTTCAAAAATAATTGAGTGATTGGCATTGGCAACCAATGCACACATCTGGTTAGCATCCTTCGGCCGCTGGTATATCGTATAACCGGTGAAAGGCCGTGGACCGCCATAGAGAACCCAGGGACCTGAACCTGGCATACCTGCCTTTTCCGGGCTTACTGTGTCCAAAAAAGAAGTGAACACGCATGCCTGGTAATACTTCAGTATAGCCAAAGGTTTCATAAGCCACTTCGTATTGATTGGATAAATTAAGGTTGATTTCATTGATCTTTACAAATAAATCCGGGTAGGTTGGGGTCAAAGATTTGGTAAGACACATTTAAATTCAAACGCAATCATTTGAAAATGTCATAAATTTCTCTAATTTGCGTAACTCTTTTTTTCCTATAGTGTTTTTGAAAGTGATAACCCCCTTATTGGTTATCTTGAATTTGATTATTCGTGCTGATAGATCAGCACCCCGGAATTTGAATAGCAACCCAACCCTGTGATCTTACACATCCTTGCAGGTTTATTTAGTGTTGCCCGTTACTTTTTCCGGGGAAATATCCTTTTCGTTGGAGGTAACAATGTTTGAACAAAAACCCGTAGCTATCGTTGGAATTGGAGCCATTATGCCCGATGCCAGCGATGCAAAACTCTTCTGGGAAAATATTCTAAAAGGTCACTATTCTGTCCGGGAAGTTCCGTCAGATCGCTGGGATACAAACTTGTATTTCAACAATGATCCAACCGTGCCGGACAAGAGCTACAGCAAGATCGGTGCATGGGTTAGTCAGTTTGAGTTTAATCCGATTAAGCTTCGAATCCCCATTCCACCTACTGTATTGGCGCAAATAGATCTCACGCAACAATGGGGAATTGCTGCCAGCCATCAAGCGCTCAGCGATTATGGCTACCCACAACGCACGTTCGATCCGGATCGAATGGCAGTGATTCTGGGAAATTCGAATGCGGGTGAACGTCATTATCGCAGCACCATGCGTATTTTACTACCGGAGTATGTGCAAGCTCTTACCCAAGCAGAAGTATTTAAACAATTACCTGCAGAGGTGCAACAACAGCTAGTTGAAAATATGCAAAACAATATTCGCAGCAAAATCCCCGAAATCACCGAAGATACGATGTCCGGTGAGCTTTCCAACATTATTGCGGGACGAATTGCAAATGTCTTTAACTTTAAAGGACCGAATTTTGTGACAGATGCAGCCTGTGCCTCTTCCCTGGCAGCCATTCAGGCAGCTATCCAGGGATTGAATACATATCAATATGACACTGCGCTGGCTGGTGGCGTAGACCGTAACATGGGGCCAGAATCTTATGTGAAATTCTGCAAGATTGGCGCACTGAGTGCGGATGGTTCACGCCCGTATGCAGAAGGTGCTAACGGCTTTGTGATGGGTGAAGGTACGGCTATATTCTTGCTCAAACGGTTAGCAGATGCCGAACGAGATGGAGATCGAATTTANNGAATTGGTTCCAGCTCAGATGGAAAAGGGAAAGGAATCACAGCCCCTAACCCAATTGGTCAACAAAAAGCAATAGAACGCGCCTGGAAAAATGCAGGCGTTACACCTGCCAGTGTTGGTTTGATTGAAGGTCATGGAACTTCCACCAAAGTCGGTGATGTGGTTGAAGTCAACAGCTTGAACGAAATTTTTGGAAAATTTGGATTACTTAACGGGTCAGTTGCGCTAGGTTCGGTAAAATCAAACATCGGTCACCTCAAAAGTGCTGCTGGTGCAGCTGGAATGGCAAAAGTGGCTTTTGCGTTAGACCAAAAAATTCTACCGTCTTCAGCAAACTTCCACAAACCTAACCCGGATATTGATTTTGGGCACATGCCCTTCTTCGTGAATACGCAGGCTCGTCCCTGGGAGAAACCAGCCGGTGAAATCCGTCGGGCTGGCGTGAGTTCATTCGGGTTTGGTGGCACCAATTTTCATGTGGTAGTGGAGGAACATGTACCTGGCTTACATTCTGAGCATAATCCGGTTTATAGTGTTCCAGCGGTTGCCAGTAAAGAGGTGAAACCTGAAACTTCTGTTTCTCCAGTTGCTGCAGTAAGTCAACCTGCTCCCTCCAATGAAGCTGTTAAAGAATTTGTTTTGGCTGCTGTGAGTGAAAAAACTGGTTATCCGGTGGAAATGCTGGATGTGGAACTTGATCTCGAAGCGGATTTGGGGGTTGATACCGTCAAACAAGCAGAGCTATTCCGCACCATTCGGGAAAATTACAATATCCCTCGCCGTGAAGATTTACGATTATCTGACTACAATACCCTTGAAAAAGTCATTGGCTTTGTCATGGAAAATTCCTCCTCAGAAGCGCAAACTTCACAACCAGCACCAGTACCAATAGAACCAAATGTGGAAACATCAACTCAAGAGAAATCCACCGAAACTGCCGTTCAATCCGCTAGTAGTGTCTCAGATGAAGAAATCACCCAGTTTGTCATTCAACAGGTGGCTGAAAAAACTGGTTATCCTGCTGAAATGCTCGACCTGGATCTTGATTTGGAAGCCGACTTGGGGGTAGACACGGTCAAACAAGCAGAATTATTTGCTTCCATCCGCGGTCATTACGGTGTAGCACGACGCGAAGATCTACGTTTATCTGATTACAATACCCTTGCCAAAGTCATCGAATTCTTTAAAGAGAATACTGGTAATACAGGGGCTACAAACACATCAGGAAACCAAACACCATCCGTGCCGGTAGAAGTAAAAAACCCAACACAACCAGCGCAACATTTTCGTGGGTTACATTTCCTTTCAGCCAATTCAACCAGTGAATTAAAAGATAAACTTCAAAATTCCCTTTCTCAAGCGCAAGCTGGAGACTTAGCTACCTCTCAACTTCCTGCCCCAGAACATTTATCACTGCCGGAACGGCTGGTGATTGATTATACGGACAGGGAAGAGTTCATCAAACGTGCTGAAAAAGCATTAAAAGCCTTTGATTCCGACAACCCCACCATGTGGCAGGCGATGACCGCCCAGGGAGTTCATCGTGGTAGTGGAAAACCAGGCAAGGTTGCCTTCCTTTTCCCTGGACAGGGATCGCAATACGTAAATACGTTGAAAGAACTGCGAGCAATTGAACCTGTGGTCGATGCGGTGTTCGTGGAAGCAGATCGGGTGATGGAACCGCTGCTAGGGAAACCACTCACCCATTATATCTATGCGGATGGTGATGAAGCCAGCTTAAAGGAAGCTGAACTCAAATTAAAAGATACCACCATCACCCAACCTGCTGTATTAACCGCCAATGTTGCTTTGCTCAGATTGCTGGAAAAATACGGGTTCAAACCGGATATGGTAATTGGCCACAGTCTGGGAGAATATGCTGCTCTGGTGGCAGCGGGTGTGTTATCTTTTGCTTCAGCCCTAGAAGTAGTGAGTGCACGTGGCCGTGAGATGGTGAAGGTATCCATGGAAGATAATGGCTGTATGGCAGCTGTTTCTGCACCGTTACAAGAAGTTGAACGCATATTGGAAACGATTGACGAATATGTGGTGCTGGCGAATATTAACAGCCCGGTTCAATCAGTGATTGCTGGTTCTACCAAAGGTGTAGAAATGGCCATTCAAGCTTTCCAGGTTGCCAACTTTCAGGCAGTCAAGATCCCGGTTTCACATGCCTTTCACACCAAAATCGTCGCCCCTGCCAGCCAACCGTTGCGAAAAGTGATTGATCGGATGGACATTAAAGCTCCTCAAATCCCGATTGCTGCCAATGTTACTGGAGATTGGTATCCTTCGGGTCGAGAAGAAATTCTGGATATGTTAGCGGATCAGGTAGCTTCCCCAGTGCAATTCATTAAAGGAGCAACAAAATTATACGAAAATGGTGCGCGGATATTTGTAGAAGTAGGTCCAAAACGAGTGTTGAATGCGCTTACCTCCGATATCTTCAAAGTTTATGCGGATGTGACGCTACTGGCTACCAACCACCCACGCAAAGGCGCTTTACCCAGTTTTAACGAAGCATTATGTGCTCTTTTTGCGGCTGGATTACCATTCCAGGAACAGCCAGTTTCTGTTTCCTCGATAAATCCTCCTTCCGCCAGTACAACCCCACAACCCAACGTTAGTAATGGTAAAGTCCCTCTGACAGGATCCGTAGTCATCAGTGGCGCTGGCTTAGGTTTACCCGGTAAAAATGGCTTGGTTTTTGCAGAAGACAACGTGCAACGCATCCTCAAAGGCGAGGTATTAATTGAGTCATTTCCAGAAAAAACCCGCGAAAATATGCTCAATAAACGGGTCACTCGTCTGGTAAAACAGGATGCTGGTGCGATGATGGTCGAAATTGACGATATTGATGCCACGGTAAAATTAGCAGGTCAGCGTGGCAAATTTGATCCGATTAATGAGTTCGGACTACCGGCGGATCGTGTCGATGCCACCGATATCAGTACCCAGTTAGCGATTGCTGCGGGAATTGATGCTTTGCGTGATGCTGGTATTCCACTGGTGATGAATTACCGCACTACCAGCAAAGGTACCCTACTACCCAACCGCTGGATTTTACCGGAAGCACTGCAAGATGAAACCGGCGTGGTTTTTGGTTCCGCCTTCCCCGGCTTAGAACGGATGACAGATGAAGCTGACCGCTATTACACCTATCAAAATTTGGTGACGCAGAAACAACAGCTTCTCGATTTGTTGAGTTCATTAAATGGAAGTGATAAGGCTGTTTCCAATTTAATCAATTATAAAATTGAATCTTTAGAAACTGAGATACAAGCCAATGATTATCACTTCAACCGACATTTCGTTTTCCGCGTGTTGGCAATGGGACATTCACAGTTTGCAGAACATATTGGTGCAAAAGGACCAAATACCTATGTGAATGCAGCTTGTGCCACCACAACCCATGCATTGGCGATTGCCGAAGATTGGATTCGCGCTGGACGCTGTCGCCGCGTGATTGTGATCGCTGGTGATGACGTCACCAGTGGAAATTTGGTAAATTGGATTGGAACTGGACTGATGGCGAGTGGTGCCGCTACCACCGAAGGGAACGTCCGCATGGCTGCCCTCCCCTTTGATCGCCGCCGTAATGGCATGATCATGGGGATGGGGGCGGCTGCATTGGTGGTGGAAGCCGAGGATGCGGTACGCGAACGAGGTATGCGAGGAATTTGTGAAGTGCTTGCCAGTCAGATCGCGAACTCAGCTTTCCATGGTACCCGATTAGACGTTTCACATGTCAGTCAGGTGATGCAACGAGTGGTCGCACAGGCTGAACAACGCTTTGGCATCAACCGAAATGAGATCGCTGCTCGTACCGTATTTGTTTCGCACGAGACTTATACCCCGGCACGTGGCGGGAGTGCTGCTGCTGAAATTCATGCTTTACGAGAAACATTCAACGATCAGGCAAATAAGGTCATTATTGCGAATACCAAAGGTTTCACCGGACATACGATGGGGGTCGGGGTGGAAGATGTGGTTGCCGTCAAAGCACTGGAATTTGGTATGGTGCCACCGATTGCCCACTATGACAATGATTTCGAACCCGATCCGGATTTAGGTGATCTCAACCTCTCGCGTGGTGGAAAATACCCGGTTGAATTTTCCCTGCGGTTAGGCGCTGGTTTTGGTTCTCAAATTGCGATGACTCTGTTGCGAAAGGTAGCTGGTGTGGGTGAACGTGTTAACCAAAACCAATATCAACAATGGCTTACGGATGTTTCAGGTTACCCAACCCCAGAATTGGAAGTCGTGCAGCATAATTTGCGGGTCAAACACACTGGTGTACCAAAATTCAAACCAGTGACCTCCAGCTGGCAGTTCGGTACTGGACCGCAAGGGTGGGCAAGTGATGCACCTGTAGCGATAACGCCATTAGAAGCAAGTGTACCAGTGATGACCACACCGGAGATGGAGCCTGTTGCCCAACCTGTGCCAATTGTGGATGTGGAAACTGGTTCAAATGGTACAAATGACGAAGTGACAAAGGTCGTTTTAGGTATGGTTAGTGAAAAAACCGGTTACCCAGTGGAAATGCTGGATATAGAGTTGGATTTGGAAGCTGATTTGGGGATTGACACGGTCAAACAAGCTGAATTGTTCCGCTCGATTCGGGAACATTATGGCATCCCAAGACGGGAGGACTTGCGTCTTTCGGATTACAACACCCTTGAAAAAGTTGTCCAGTTTGTTAATGATTCACGCACACAAGCAGAATCAGTTCAGGACGATTCTCAAACTCTTGCTTCAACAATGGAAAATCAGGATGAGGTTGAAATTTCCTCCACGAAGCTCACCCGACGAATCCCTGTTGCAGTCTTACGTCCGCGCCTAGATCTTTGTCTTCCTACCAACATAAAACTAGAGCCTGGCATGCGTGTGATAGTGGTCAGCGACAATGGAAAAGTTGTAACTGCTCTGGAGAANNTAAAAGAAAAACAAGTTGAAGTGCTGATTTTGAAATCCTCGAGCAAAGATGAAATACAAGAACAGGTTAACCAATGGTCACAGGAAGGTGAAGTTGCTGGAGTTTATTTTCTGCCCACATTATTAAATGAAGAAACGCTGGCAAAAATGACTGAAGAGAATTGGCAAAAAACCTTGGATGATAAATTTTATAACCTGGTTATTTTATTACGCGCATTACAAAATCTAAAGTTCCTGGTTGTTGCTACCCGTATGGATGGGGTACATGGTTTATCCAATTCAGGTGCCAATAACCCATTGTCTGGTGCTGCCACCGGATTTACAAAAGCAATTGCCAGAGAACGGGAAAAACTTTTTGTGAAGGTGGTTGATTTCTCAGAAAATGAACGCCCTGCCAGCCTGTCTACCAAGCTGATTGATGAAACGCTTTATGATGCGGCAGTTGTTGAAGTTGGCTGGTTAGGTGATCAACGCTTCACCATCGTATTGCAGGAAGCTGAAGTGAACCTAGAGGCAAGTAATCCCATCCCAGAAGGAGCTGTCTTTTTGGTGAGTGGTGGAACAGGTGGCATCACCGCTCCTATTCTTGAAGATCTTGCTCAACACACCAAAGGAAAATTTTACTTAATGGCTCGCAGCCCCCTACCGCAACGCGACAACCCGGAATTAGCATTGTTAGCCAATGATCCTGAACAATTGAAGTTTACAATTCTTCAACGTTTATCAAAATCCGGGAAGAAAGCAACCCCTGCCATTATCAATCAGGAGATTGCCGGGTTAGAGAGAGCATCCGCCACCTTGAAAACAATGGATGTTATTCGACAATTCGGAGGGCAAGCTACGTACATCCCATGTGATGTCACTGATGCTGAAGCTGTGGGTAAGGTTATGCAAAAAATACTAAAAGACGAAAAACAAGTGGATGTTCTGATCCATGCCGCCGGCATTGAAAAGAGCAGAAAGCTCGAAAGCAAGAGTGAAGAAGAATTCCAACAAATTGTAAATGTGAAAGCAACTGGCTTTTTCCACTTATTCAAAGCCCTGGAAAAAGCAAAACGATTACCAAAAGCGATTGTCAACTTCAGCTCGGTAGCTGGCAGATTTGGTAATGCCGGGCAAACCGATTACAGTGCTGCAAACGATTTGTTAATCCGACTGACCTCAGCTTTCCGTAATCAATTTCCTGGTATTCAGGTTGTGACGATTGATTGGGGAGCGTGGGCTGAAGTTGGTATGGCCAGCCGCGGACATATCCCTGAGTTGATGAAACGAGCAGGTATTGAGATGATTCATCCTGATCAGGCTGCTGCTTGTGTCCGGCAAGAAATAGAAGCTGGATCGCAAGGAGAGGTGGTATTGGCTGGTTCACTCGGAATTTTGGAAGATCAGCAAGACCCCACGGGTGGTTTGGACATTGAAAAAGCCAATAAGGCGTTGACAAATGGTCAACCAATTCACGTGATGCTCAGCCGAGCAAGTGGGCTAAGCTTGCGAGATGGAATTTTATTGGAAGCTGAGCTCGACCCTAACCAGGAAGCTTTCCTTAAAGATCATAGCCTGAATGGTGTACCGCTTTTACCAGGTGTAATGGGTATTGAAGGGTTCTCCATCGCTGCTAAACATGTGGCATCTACAATAGGATCGGCAAAAGGTGGTTTTCATGTAGATCAGTTAGCCAATATCCAATTCCTAACTCCATTCAAATTCTACCGTGATGAAGCTCGTAAAATTACCTGGAAGGCACAGGTTGTTCGCTTGGAAGATGGATTAGTGGCCAATGTTACGCTTGAATCGGACCTGGCACGTGCTCATAATCGAACTGATCACCTGGTGCATTTTTCAGGGCAGGTACATTTGATCCCCACAAACCTGCAATTGGAAAAATCACAAGGTAACGTACCGCATTGGAATGGAAAGCAAACACTGATAGCCGAAGACATTTACAAGCTTTACTTCCATGGACCTGCTTTTCAGGTGCTAGCAGGGGTGCAGATGGATGGAAAAACGGTGTTGGGAAAACTCAACCGTCAGCTACCTGGGATTTCTGAAAGTGAAAATGGTAACCCGAGAATTCCAATTTTGGTTGAGCTTTGTTTACAGACAGCCGGCATATGGGATATTGGTATTTCTGATACGCTTAGCTTACCAAAATCGATTGGCGCGCTGCGATTATATAACAACAAAGTGAATGGATTACCAATCTTCGCTGAAGTACATCCGGTTGAATTGGGAGATGGTGAACGGTATTTCGATGCCAAGGTGGTTGATAGTAAGGGACAGGTTTACCTGGAAATCGATCAGTATCGCACTGCTCCGATGCCATACAATCTTGAAAAAGATTTGTTAACCCCTATCAAAAACCTGGTTAAATAAGGATGGGAAGATCAGGCATGGATCAAGACGATCCATGCCTGAATTTTCAATTATGACTTCAAAAATATACTGGCTCATGTTGGATGAGGCTTCGATTCCAGGTGATACAAATTGGTTATCACCTGGCGAGTTGGAGCGTTATCAATCGTTTCGCTTTGACAAACGGAAGCAGGATTGGTTATCCGGTCGTTGGGTGGCAAAAAACCTGATTTTTGAATTGATTAAGGAACAAAATACATTTGAGTTAAAGGAGATTTCGATTGGTAACCATTCTGCTGGCGATCCTTTTGTGATCCTTCGGGAGGAAATTCTGAATGGGTCATTGTCCATCAGCCATCGTGGGGGAAAATCAGCCGCTGCATTTACATCCATCCCAAATATATCCATTGGGATTGATTTGGAATTGATTGAGGAGAAATCGGAAGGATTTATTGAGGATTACTTTAACGAAGGGGAAACAAAGGAAGTTATGAGTTTTGCAAAAATCGGGAAAAAGGATTGTTTGGCATCCCTATTATGGAGTGCCAAAGAGGCTTTGCTCAAAGCACATCAAATTGGATTACGCATCGATACCAGGGAAATGGAACTCCAAATACCAAGTGAGGATTCCTGTATGGATTGGTGCCCAATAGAAATATTGCGATGTCCGGCTGAAATGCAACCAATGACATTATATTGGAGACAGATGGATTATTTCCTCATTACGATGGCCATCAAACATTTGTCTCAGGGAGAGAAGTTTTCTTCAGGTTTGATTGAGCAAGTTTTCCTGTGAGTCAATTCATTCCTGATTGTCAGGTGGGTAATAGAGATGGAGATCATCTGTTAGAACTACTCCCTGATTAACTAAGCTACGGACACGAGCCTGGTAGGCTGCACCCATTAATATTTGCTTAGCAATATCCACCACACGGCGGTTCTCCATTGGTTCCAGGAAACTTCCCCTGACCCATTGGTTAAATGCCCCCATGGCTGGCCCACACCAGATTTGATAATCCATTTCCCGGCCTGTTTCACCCACCACAGACCAGCGTGAAGAGAGACCCAAATACCAACGGAAGATCAGAGCTAATTTATGATGCGGATCCTGATAGGCGCGTTCCAGATTTTTTGG
>NPIE01005192.1_pt1 | contig 15155 bp, 20 predicted proteins | sample 8637661 | NCBI WGS metagenome assembly NPIE01 (sample SAMN07420842, study PRJNA396082) | bioreactor metagenome | isolation source: sample BA12 brine-fed electro-methanogenic bioreactor BA | place: Japan: Kochi | collected 2016-12-09 | reverse complement strand
CATTAATATATTTACAGCTCCTAAACTCCAGTGATAAAGGCAAATTCATCGAAAGATGAACGCGCAAAGTCACCGGTCTAAAGGGGCACGCTACCCAAAGACAGCGGGATTGCCAGATACGGATGAGAGCTCATTTTCCTGTCTTCTTTCCCGCTCGCCCGTACCATTTGACTGGGATAAAGAAAACAACAGAAAATGCAGCGCCTTATACTTCCTACACTCCCGCGCACCCACCAATATGCGGCATCTGCAGGCAGCGCCCTGATCGTCGCCCTAGAGTCTCTCCCCGGTATTTCTCTTATCATCTGTACTGTGCTGGTTCTGTGCACCGCGAGAAACAGTGCTGCTACACCTGAGAATTCACCTGATCCAGCCGGCTATTTGGATATGCCTGCGGAATATGGTGCCGCTATCTTCCACATCAATCCGCAGAGCCCCAAACAGCTTTATATTATCGGAATCAGCCATCGGGACCCGAACAACGGTGCCAATGCCAGAACCACTGTCCGAACCCAAATTGAGATATTTCGCATAGGAGAATGGCTTAAGGAGAACAGACGTCTGAATCTGTTACTTCCGGAAGGATATTTTGCCGCTGGCAAAACCATGGCCTCTCCTGCACCCCCTGCCGTTCACGATGCCAATCAGTTGCGCCCCGTACTGGACAATGCTTATCTCCAGGAGAGCCTTGCTGTCGACGCACCAGGTGTGAACGCGGAAAAGCTCCTTATGCAGCATTACAATCTGCCTGCCCGCCAGGTGGAAGACAGCAGAATCTATAACGCGGTGCGCAGCAGTCTCGGCAAACTGAAAAGCGGTGGCGACGGATCAGATGAAATTGCCGGCAATAGAGCTGAACTGATATACCTTCAAAAAGTCAGGACTGCTCAGCTTCTGCAGACCATACCCGGGGTGATTGAGCGCGAAATACTTTGTGGGGCAGTCAGCAATCACTCCGCGCTCTTTACCATCGGGCTAAACCATATAAAAGATATTTTCCGCTATATCGAAAATGAAGGAATCTATATTGAGTCGCCGAGTGGTATTCAATCCGATAACCTTGCTGCCAACCTCAAGCTTCTGGAAAGAGGGTATGGCATCACCATCATCATTCCCCGCACTCTGGCTGATGATCATAAGCTTTTGCGGATGACCAATATCGATCGCATTCTCCTGGCTGACGGTGAGCATTCACGACAGAACCGGAACGACTTGCAAACTGCAACCGATCCGATTCAGTAGGAGCTGTCGATTCGACCCAATTCCAGCCAATTCCGAACAGAAGTATCGCTTGGCGTTCGCTGAACGTTGTAAAAAGTAAACACAGCCCTTTTTATCCCGACCGATCATCATCTCACGCCACCTAACAGAAGAGGGGCGCCGCAGGCGCCCCTCCATGCTGACAGAAATGAATGACAAACGGCAACGTCACTGGTGCAGCGCTGCCCTTTGCAGACAAAGAAGATTATCAGTTCTGGGTATCTCCTTTCTGTGATTCAGTCGGGTCTTGATCAATTTTCCAGGTTTGGGCGGGGTCGGCCGTGTCTCCTTTCCCCCATGCCGGGGCCACGCCATAGTGAGTCTCCAGGTCGCGCAGGTAGTCGCTGTCCGTAGCTTCTGCTGTCTGCTGCGGAACATTTTCGAGCTTAGACTGGTCGACGGTCAATCTGGCCTGATCATCACGAAATTCAAAGGCGCTCAGCGGAACTGCAACTTTCTCGGAACCTATGCCGAGAATGCCGCCTCTGGACAACGTGACGAATTGTACTTCACCGGACTGCTTATCAATCGTGATTTGTTCGATTCCACCAAGCTCTTCTCCCTCTTGGGAAACCACCTCCATACCTTTAAGCTCCTCGGCAGTTATCATAGGACCGGCCTGCTTTTGATCGGTCCGCTGCTGAGCCACACCTACCTTCTGCTCAGAGTCATATTTCATATCCTGCTGAGCTACACCTGTCTTCTGTTCTGAGTCGGCGTTTATACCAGCCTTCTCAGCGGCATAGAGTGGCATGCCGAAGGCCAATGCTGCGGACGTGATGATCGTGATTGTTGCTTTCTTCATGTTGTTTCTCCTTGATCGATGATTTTAGGTGTGTTGGTAACTGCAATCCTGCACCCATTCTGTCTCTACTCAATGGTCTATCTGATCAGACAACGGCTGCTGTCTTGCAGCTGCTACTCTCACTGCAATTACTGCGCCACTCTTCGAACATGCTTCAAGCGGCAGCTATCATCCTCCGATATAAGTAAATTTCTCAAAAGGTCGGGCCAGAATTCCCCTTCAATGCTGGTCATATTTGCCCAAGTGGTCATATAGGGCCTTTGCCCCGGATTAACCGCCGGCGCTTTCCCTACGCGACCCGATCAGTACAAAGAAGGACATCAATACCATCATCAAATGCCGCGCCGGCACCTTCGGAAACACGATTAATCGGTTCGAGGTGCCAGGAATGATTTACCATGCCTACCGGTCTTGCTCGGCAACCCTTTATTACTTCCCTGCGGCTCCTCGAATAAAGGATTGAGAACGACCGCTATCCCGGATCGTTTGGATTCTCACTGTTTCTTGTCCTCTTTTGCCTCGTCATCTGGGTGTTCCGCGGTCTTATCCTGGGCCGGCGGCTGGCCGTTCTCCATGTTTTCCAATTGAGGTTGCATTGCTTCTTGTCCTTGAGACCCGTTGCCGTTCTGCTGCAGGTCCGGTGTCGCATTCTCCTGGCTTTCGCTGGCATTGGACTGGTCCATTTCCTTGAGAATCCGCTGGCGTTCTTGCTCTACTTCTTCCAACCTGACCTTGGCTTCATCTCGTTCCTGGCGAGCTTGGGTCAATTCGTTTCTCAATTTTTCGATTTCCGCCTTGGCTTCGGCAATTTCTTTTTCGGCCTCTTCGAATTTCCCTTCTTGCTTCTGGACGGTTTCATCAATTTTTTCGCCGGCTTCTTCGGCCGGACCGTCACAGCCCGGCAGCAGAAAGACGAGGACACCGAGTGAAAGTACATACACGAGCATTCTTAGGTGTGTCATGACTGCGTCTCCTTATAAAATAGTTTGTGATCAACCCGCGTTGGCCAAGTGTGAATGTAGTCAGTCTGTCGACTGCGGATCTACCGATTATGCCTGGGAGAACACAATTTTATTTGCGAGAAACATGCCAGTATGGAACTATCGCCCGCTGCTCTGCAGGAAGCTGGCCTATTAGTAGGTGAAGGGATGAGACGAATGCTGCGATGTACGGCTATGTATCCGAAGAGGAATGCTCCCTGCCGACCGTATCGGCCACATGGGCGCCACCTCTGCCGAGGGGCTGTGGAGGGCCGGCGGTGGTGTCTTTTTTCGTCTGGTGTTCCATTTCGGCGTTCATTTCCGCTCCGAGGAGAACCGCCAGGGCGGAAATCTGGCCAACCCTGCTTCTTGAGACCATCCTGTCTCGTGGATACTTGCGGACCCGTTTCATTTACGAGAGAAGCGAAATACATGCCAGTATTTAATTTTCAGCATCAAACCGCTGTGGTCGCCGTTTCCCTGTGCCCTTGCCAAAAGTAAAGGGGGTGTTCCTTGCACTACCCTGTAGGGAGCACTCTTTGTGCCGTGCTCGCATTCGGCGCGGCTTGTCAAGCAACACCCCGTTTGATGGCATAAATACTATGCCGACGAGCCAGATGCCGTCGGGTGCGACCGAATGAACAGGTTATATCCAACCAGTGGTCATATGTGACCACGTTTGCCCAGTTCTCGATCTTCTCTTCGTTTTTCGTGGATTTAAGAAGATGGCAACCGACGAGGTGAGCAGGTAAATCATGCTGATAAAAGCCTATGGATTCCTCAAAACATGGTTGCCCGCGCTTCCGGAGTGTTCTTAGTGGGCAACCCTTTCCGCGGTGGCATGAAACATGCAAAAGCGACTATAATACTCCGTTTCGGTGGAAACAACTTCAGGCGGATATCCTCTCAACAAACAAGGAGAAGACATGAAAAACTCGATGATGCGAATTCTACTGATGCTGTTGGTGGCCTTTTTTATCACCGGTTTCTCTGCGGGATGCAATACCATGGAAGGCTTGGGAGACGACATAGAGGATGCCGGAGACAAGATCGAAGATGCAACGGATTGACACCCCTGACTAATTCTTCGCGCACCTTGAGCCGGCCGCAAGACACTGCAGCCGGTCGGCTCGTTTTTTTCTTCCCTCTTCGTCTTTTTCACAAGCAATTGCCACCGGAGACGATCGGCAGGACTCACGGCATTCTTAGAGAGAAAACCGGGACGAAGACGAGGTTATCATTTTTTGAATCATCAACGCTGGGACACCGGGTAATTCCAAATAATGAATCAAGATAGCGGTACCATACAGCCACCGGTTTAATATGACCATTTTCACGTCCCAACCCGTGCTGGCTCCATAGTCTTCCGTTACGTATTATCATCAGTAATATCATACCGATCAGCCGAACAACGGTCTGCGCCACAAAAACGGAATAATAATTGCAGTTCTTTTGGATACCGGTGTTTCGTGAATGTCTTCATCGAGCACCGATCCCCTCTCCTCGGGGATCTGGCGCGTGCGAAACAATTGTGGTTTTCGCCATCGTAACAAATTCATGTTGTACGGACTGAATGCTAATGAAAACCAGGAGTGCTGCAAAAGATTACCCTATCGTTTGCGTCGGCGGTTCAGCTGGCGGCCTCGAGGCCTATACGCTGTTATTAAAGAACATGCCGGCCGATATGGGCGTTGCCATCGTCATCGTCAATCATCTAAGAAGCGTATCCACCCTACTCCACGAGATTCTCCCGCAGCACACGAAAATGGTGGTGGAACTGATCACGGAAAGATTGGACATCAAACCCAATCATGTGTTCATCATCCCGGAGAAGCGTGATTTGCACGTTCTTGATGGAGAATTTCGCCTCAAACCCATATCAAAGCCCAGGGGATGGCCCGACGTGATTACGGTTTTTATGCGTTCCCTGACAGATAACTGGAACGGTAAACTGATTGCGGTCATCGTCTCTGGGCTCGATGGTGATGGTGCCGCAGCGTTGCGCGACATAAAAGAAGTCGGCGGTATCACCTTTGCACAGAAGCCCGAAACCGCCGGTCAGCCGGATATGCCCGAGAGCGCAATAGCAAGCGGGTATGTAGATTTTATCCTTTCACCTCAGGACATCGCCAAAGAAATTGTCCGAATTGCCCATTCTTAATCAATAATCAAGCGGAGGTTCGCTATGAAAATTCTTATTGTTCTTACGTCTCATAACCAACTTGGCAACACCGGAAAGAAGACCGGTTTTTGGCAGGAAGAGTTCGTGGCACCCTATTACGTGCTGAAGGACGCCGGAGCGGAGATCACGCTGGCCTCGCCAAAGGGGGGCCGGCCGCCGCTTGATCCGAATAGCGAACTCCCCGAACATCTGACTGAATCAACCAAACGCTACCGCGGAGACCAGGCTGCACAAGCTGAACTTGCCAACACGAAGAAAATCGCCGATGTGTCCGCGGACGATTTCGACGCAGTTTTCTACCCCGGTGGTCATGGCCCGATGTGGGACCTACCCGACAACAAGGCATCCATTGCACTGATCGAAGCCTTCGTACAGGCCGACAAGCCGGTCGGTGCGGTGTGTCACGCGCCGGCCTCGCTCGTCAATGTGCGGGGGAAGGACGGCGAATATCTGGTTAACAGCAAACGCGTGACCGGTTTCTCCAATACAGAAGAAAAAGGCGTGGGCTTGACCGCGGTCGTACCTTTTCTGTTGGAAGACCGATTAAAGGAACGCGGTGGCCTCTACAGCAAGGGTGACGACTGGGCTCCGTACGTCCAAGTGGCAGGCAAGCTTGTCACCGGTCAGAACCCGGCCTCATCGGGACCCGCAGCGGAAGAGCTGCTGAAGCTGCTTCGTTCTGCTTGAATTTCGAATTCAGAGAACAACATCAGGGGAGCTTGAAAAATTCGGAATTTCGTTCAAGATCGAGGCGTGCAAGAAAATTTTACCGCAGGCATAGATGATATTCCGAGGATAAAATTTGATTGCGCAACGATGAGATTGGGCGAAATGACAATTTTTCAAGGTTCCCTTTAGAAATCGCGGGACCGTTGCCCCCCATGCGCAGGAAAGCGCATGGGGGCAACGGTCCGGAACAACGGGTTGATGGATTGTCGAGGGTACGCATGAATAACAAAAACAGTCCTTCGAATTTCGGCGCAGTGGTCTCGGTACACGGCAGCGTCGTCGATATACGCTTCGATGTCCATTTGCCGCCCATCTACTCGTTGCTGCACGCACAGGAGGGGAAAATTGCCATCGAGGTTTTGGCTCAACTCGACGCACATCGCGTGCGTGGGATCGCGTTGACCCCCACCCAGGGCCTTGCCCGCGGCATGGCGGTACAAGACACGGGCGGGCCGTTGAGAACGCCGGTCGGCACGGGAATTCTCTCACGAATGTTTGACGTGTTCGGCAATGCGCTCGACCGCGAAGGGGAGGTTTCGAACGTGGAATGGCGCTCCGTCCATCGCGCCCCGCCGGCGTTGGCAAGACGTTCCACAAAATCCGAGGTCTTCGAAACGGGCATCAAGCTCATCGATGTGCTGGTGCCGCTCGAACGCGGTGGCAAGGCGGGTCTGTTCGGCGGTGCGGGTGTCGGAAAAACCGTCCTGCTCACCGAAATGATCCACAATATGATCGGCCACCACGAGGGAGTCAGCCTGTTTTGCGGCATCGGCGAACGGTGCCGGGAAGGCGAAGAGCTTTACCGCGAGATGAAGGAAGCCGGCGTTCTGTCGAACATGGTCATGGTCTTTGGGCAAATGAACGAGCCACCGGGCAGCCGGTTCCGCGTGGGCCATGCCGCGCTGACGATGGCCGAGTATTTCCGGGATGACGAGCACCGCGACGTGCTGCTGCTCATCGACAATATCTTCCGGTTCATCCAGGCAGGCTCGGAGGTGTCCGGCCTGATGGGGCAAATGCCGTCTCGATTAGGCTATCAGCCGACCATGGGCACCGAGTTGTCCCGGCTGGAGGAGCGCATCGCCAATACCGACACCGGCGCCATCACATCCATTCAGGCGGTGTATGTACCTGCGGACGATTTCACCGATCCGGCGGCGGTGCATACGTTCTCGCACCTTTCCGCCTCCATCGTGCTTTCACGCAAGCGGGCGAGCGAAGGCCTTTACCCGGCCATCGACCCGTTGCAGTCCAGTTCCAAGATGGCCACACCCGGCATCGTCGGCAAGCACCATTACGTTTTGGCCCAGGAAATTCGGCAGACACTCGCGCAATACATGCAGCTCAGGGACATCATCGCCATGCTCGGCCTCGAGCAGCTTTCTCCCGAGGACCGCAACGTGGTCGCCCGCGCCCGTCGGTTGGAACGATTTCTCACCCAGCCCTTTTTCACGACCGAGCAATTCACCGGACTGAAAGGCAAGCTCGTCAGCCTTGAAGACGCGCTGGACGGCTGTGAGCGCATCTTGCGCGATGAATTTAGAGACGAACCGGAGAGTGCCCTTTACATGATTGGCACGATCGATGAAGTGAAACGTAAACCAAAGGATGGGAGTGGCCATGAATCTTAAGGTTCTCCTGCCGTTTCGAATCTTCGCCGAGAAAACCGGTGTGACCCGCATCGTTGCGGAGACTCGTGCGGGCTCATTCGGAATCCTGCCCCGCCGGCTCGACTGCGTCGCGGCGCTCGCACCCGGGATTCTGATCTACGAAAACGAAATCGAAGGCGAGGTATACCTGGCCGTGGATGAAGGGGTACTGATCAAGACCGGCTTGGACGTGCTCGTTTCCGTGCGCAACGCCATCGCCGGAACGGACCTCGGCACATTGCGCGATTCGGTGGAGCGGGAGTTTCTGAACCTGGATGAACGGGAACAGAACGTTCGCTCGGCGCTGGCGAAAATGGAAAGCGGTTTTATCCGCCGCTTAGTGGAATTCCATCATGACTGACGAAACCAAACAAGAACCGTTGAAACCGAAGTCGAAGCTCAGCCGGGAGGTCGGCGCCAAGGCGGCGCGGAAGCTCCGTGCGCAACGCCATGTCACTCGAACCGTCTGGTTCGGCCTGGGCATGATGGGGCTGATCGGCTGGTCGGTGACGATTCCAACGCTGCTTGGCGCGGGGCTGGGTTTCTGGCTGGACCAACGCTATCCGGAAGGCCGATCCTGGACACTGGCCCTGCTGGTTGCCGGCCTTTCGATCGGGTGCTTGAATGCGTGGCATTGGGTGACCAGGGAAGATCGGGCCATGCGGGAGGAACAGGAGGATGACGATGAATGAAACGTTGCGACTGGTGCCGGTGTTGGTGACGGGCGTTTTGCTCGGTGCGATATTTTTCGGCGGCCTTTGGTGGACGGTTCGCAAGGGCGTTTCATCCCAACGGCCGGCGCTTTGGTTCTTCGGCAGCCTGTTGTTGCGGATGAGCGTCACCCTGGCCGGATTTTATTTTGTTGCCGGTGGTCATTGGGACCGGTTGCTGGTGTGTCTCCTTGGCTTTGTGACGGCACGCCTGGTCGTGGCGCGGCTCACCCGCCCGCCGGTCCAACCCCGAAACGAGCCGGCACAGGAGGCCTGTCATGCGCCTGAGCCCCGATGAGATCATCTTCTGGCAATTCGGCTTTCTCAAGCTCAACGCCACCATTGTGTTCACGTGGGTCTTGATGTTCGTACTGGCCGTCGGGTCAAGACTCATCACCCACAAAATTTCCACCGGTCTCACGCGTTCCCGCTGGCAGAATCTGCTGGAAATCGTCGTCACCCTGACCGAGAAACAAATTGAAGAAGTGGGCCTTCCCCACCCGAAAAGATATCTCCCCTTTTTGGGCACACTCTTCCTGTTCGTCGCCCTGTCGGCCCTGTGCACTGTCTTTCCCGGCTACGAACCGCCGACCGGCTCGCTCTCGACCACCACGGCACTGGCCCTGTGCGTGTTTGTGGCGGTGCCGCTGTTCGGCATCGTGGAACGGGGTTGGGGCGACTACCTCAAGTCCTATGTGCAGCCGACGTTCATCATGCTACCGTTCAACATCATCAGCGAGCTTTCGCGCACGCTGGCCCTGGCCGTCCGCCTGTTCGGCAACATGATGAGCGGGGCGATGATCATCGCTATTCTGCTGACCATCACGCCGTTTATCTTTCCGATCGTGATGAAGGCGCTCGGCCTGCTCACCGGCATGGTGCAAGCCTACATCTTCTTTATCCTCTCCACGGTTTACATCGCGGCCGCTACCCGCGTGCGTAAACCCAGGCCTGAAGCTGATGAAACATGAACGATGACAACAAAGGAGATACACTACCATGGATAGCATGACGTTTATCGCAATAGCATCCATTATCACCGCCGGCTTCACCACCGGCATCGGCTGTATTGGCCCGGCGCTGGGCGAAGGGCGCGCAGTATCGACCGCGCTGAGTTCCTTGGCCCAGCAGCCTGACGCATCGGCCACCATCACCCGGACGTTGTTCGTGGGGTTGGCGATGATCGAGTCCACGGCCATCTACTGTTTCGTGGTCTCGATGATTCTCGTTTTCGCCAATCCGTTCTGGAATCACATCATCGCCCAAACCACAGGAAGGTAAACCGATGTTAATCGATTGGTTCACCATCGCTGCCCAGGCACTCAACTTTCTCATCCTGGTATGGTTGTTGAAACGCTTTCTCTACAAACCCATCCTCAACGCCATCGACGAGCGGGAAGAGCGGATCGCCAGGGAACTTGCGGATGCCGACGCAAAAAAGGCCGAAGCGCACAAAGAGGGCGAGGCGCTCAAGCGCAAAAACAAGGAGTTCGACCGGCAGCGGGAAACGCTTCTGAGCCGGGCGAAGGAGGAGGCAAAAGCCGAACGTCAGCGTCTTCTCGATGAGGCGCGCCAGGCGGCCGAGGTTCTGCACGCCAAACGGCAGGACGCCATGGAACAAGAACAACAGAGCCTGAACGACGAAATAACCCGCCGGACCCGGAAGGAAGTTTTTGCCATCGTGCGAAAGACGCTGACGGACCTCGCCGGGACAAGTTTGGAAGAACGCATCAGCGAGGTGTTCAGGCGCCGCTTGGGAGAGCTGGACGATGAGGACAAGAAAGGTTTTGCCAGGATCCTGAAAACATCGTCCGATCCGGTCCTCGTACGCAGCGCTTTTGAGCTGCCGCCCGAACAGAGAGCCGCGATCCAGAATGCGCTCAACGATTCCTTCTCGGCTGAAATCGACGTCCGCTTCGAGACCGCACCGAACATGATCAGCGGCATCGAACTCACCGCGAACGGAAGAAAGGTCGCCTGGAGCATCACGGATTATCTGACGTCACTGGAAAAGAGCGTCGACGAATTGCTGAGAGAATCGTTCAAACCCAAAATCAAACCGGAATCTGAACCTGAAACGCAAGCCGGGCCCAAGCCGAAGTCCGGAACGCAACCTGCTGCTCCCGAGGAGGCCGAATGAGCGGGCCGGCGCATTCTTTACAAAACGGCTTCGACCGCGCGTTCGCCGCTCTCAGCCGGGGCCGCGAAGCCTTCAAGCCGCAACTGACGGCGCAGGAGGTGGGCACGATTATCGGCGTCGGCACGGGCATCGCCCGTGTCTCGGGCCTTCCCGGCGTCGGCTTTGATGAGTTGGTGATGTTTCCCGGCGATGTGTTCGGCATCGCCTTCAACGTGGACCCGGAAGAAATCGGAGTCGTCCTGCTCGGCGAATACTGGCATCTCAACACGGGGGATTAAGTGAGGCGTACGGGCCGGGTCATGGATGTGGCCGTGGGCGACGGATTGCTGGGCCGCGTCATCGACCCGCTCGGCCGCCCCCTCGACGGCAACGGACCGGTGGCCGCAAGCAGGCGCCTGCCCATCGAACGGTCCGCCACGCCCATCATGGATCGGGCGCCCGTCACGGTGCCGCTCCAGACCGGAATTAAAGTCATCGATGCGCTTATTCCCATCGGCCGCGGTCAGCGAGAGCTGATCCTCGGCGACCGGCAGACGGGCAAGACCGCCATCGCCGTCGACACCATCCTGAACCAGCGCGGCAAGGATGTCCTGTGCATCTATTGCGCGATCGGCCAACGGGGTTCCGCCATCGCGAAGGCCGTGGCCACCTTCCAGCAAAAGGATGCGATGGCCTATACCGTCGTGGTCATCACCGAGGGCAACGATCCGCCTGGCCTCGCCTACATCGCCCCTTACGCCGCCACCAGCATTGCCGAATCTTTCATGGAAGCGGGCCGCGATGTGCTGATCGTTTACGATGACCTCACCCACCATGCCCGCTCCTATCGAGAGCTTTCCCTGTTACTGCGCCGTCCGCCCGGCCGGGAAGCATTTCCCGGCGACATCTTTTATATCCACTCGCGGCTGCTCGAGCGTGCCACCCACTTGCGCCAGGAACTGGGCGGCGGCTCGCTCACCGCGCTGCCCATCATCGAGACCGAAGCGCAGAACATTTCCGCCTACATCCCGACCAATCTGATTTCCATCACCGATGGACAGATCTACCTCTCGCCGTCGCTTTTCGAACTGGGTGTCTTGCCCGCAGTCGATGTCGGCAAGTCCGTCTCACGTGTCGGCGGCAAGGCGCAACGAGCCGCTTACCGTGCGGTAGCCGGCGACCTCAAGCTCGCCTACTCGCAATTTGAAGAACTCGAAACCTTTGCCCGCTTCGGTGCCCGGCTGGATGAAGATAACCGCCAGGTTATCGCGCATGGGCGGCGCATTCGGGCATGCCTCAAACAACCGGAATTCTCCCCGGTGTCCATGCCCGCACAAGTATCCGTGCTGCTGGCGTTGACCGCAGACCTCTTCGACAACGTACCGCTTGATCGAATGACGGACGCCGAGCAAGCCGTGCGCAAAGCGGCGGTGGAGATCCCGGCGGAGGTGAGCGCGCGATTGGAGACCGCCGACACGTTGAGCGACGAAGATCGCGAAACGATCATTAAAATCGCCCGACAAGCAATCGCACCGTTTTCACCCGAAGAGGAAGGAAAATCCGATTCTGAACCCGAACAAGCCCCTCGGAAACAACCCAAGCCGGATAAGCCCAAGGGGGCCCCCAGGGAGCCGTCATGAGCGACACCACGGCGAGCCTGCGCCGAAAAATCGACAGTGCCGAAAATCTGCAGTCGGTCGTCCGCACGATGAAAGCCCTGGCCGCTTCCAGTATCTGCCAATACGAGCGATCGGTGCGTGCGTTGGCTGATTACTATCACACTGTGGAGCTGGGCTTGGGCGTCTGTTTTCGGGACGCCGGTTCATCTGCAGTGTTGTCCGGAGAAACAGAACGAACAAATAAGGGTCTGCTCAGCGCAGTCGTATTCGGCTCAGACCAGGGGCTGGTAGGCCAGTTTAATGACGTGGTGGCCGATTATGCGGTCAAGACGCTGGCGGCCCTGACAGACAAAGCCTCCGTCTGGGCGGTCGGTGAGCGCGTCCAGGCACGCTTGGCGGACGCGGGCCTGCCGCTTTTGGGGCTCTTTACCGTGCCGAATTCCGTCAAGGCCATCACCCCGCTCGTCGGCCAGATTCTCGTGGAGAGTGAGGCGCGTCGAAACCGGGGTGAGGTCACCGAACTGTACCTCTTCTACAACCGTCCCGCGTCCGGGGCGGTTTACACCCCCGTCAGTCAGCGACTGCTGCCGTTGGACGAAATCTGGCGACGCGAACTCGCCGAGCTAGCCTGGCCAACGGAGAATTTACCTGAGATCATGGGCGGCAAAACCGAGACACTGCGGGCGCTCATCCGCGAATATCTTTTCGTTTCTCTTTTCAGGGCATGCGCCGAATCCCTCGCCAGCGAAAATGCGAGCCGCCTGGCCGCGATGCAGCGCGCCGATAAAAACATCGACGAACTGCTGGAGGACCTCAACGGGACATTTCACCGACTGCGCCAGAGCGGCATCGACGCGGAACTGTTCGAGGTCATCTCCGGCTTTGAAGCACTGACCGCAGAGGAGAAATATTAATGATAGAAGGAGAACAAGAGATGAACAATAGAGCTAAAGTTGCATTAATCACGGGTGCCGGTCAGGGAATTGGTCGGGCCATTGCCTTAAGGTTGGCGAAGGATGGAATTGACATTGCTATTGTCGACCTCAAGAAGGACAAAATGGATGCCGTCGCCAAAGAAGTGCACGCCTTAGGCCGCAGGGCCACGGTTTTCGTTGCCGATGTAACAAGTCGCGACCAAGTTTATTCCGCAGTTGACCATGCCGAAATGGAACTGGGCGGCTTTGACATCATGGTTAACAATGCCGGGATCGCTCAGGTCCAGCCGTTGGCCGAAGTCACGCCGCAGGAAGTGGAAAGTATTTTCAAGGTAAACATCGAGGGCGTTCTCTGGGGAATTCAGGCCGCGGCCAAGAAATTCAAGGCTCGAGGACACAAGGGGAAAATCATTAATGCGTCGTCGATTGCCGGTCACAATGGTGTTTCGTGAATGTCTTCATCGAGCACCGATCCCCCTCTCTCTGGGGATCTGAGGCCTGCGGGATATCTGTGGTTCTGTGTCTGTGAGGCGTGGTGCGTAGGTACACGCTTGGGGCGATTGGCTATACCTCCTGCTGAGTAGCCATAATTGTGGTGCGGTCTAACTTTTTTCATGGACGCGGAAGGGCATACGTTGCTTGAAAGCGAAACAAAGCAAAATTCAAGGGGAATAAAATGAATGATTTTTTTCAGTTACTAAAAAACGAGCATGTTGAGATCAGGGGAATTTTGAAACAGCTTGCAAAGACCAGAAAATCGAAGAATCGGGAAAAATTATTCCAGACACTGAGAATGGCGTTAATTCCTCACATGAAGGCCGAGGAAAACACTTTTTATGCACCTCTTTGCAAGAATAAAAAGGCTCGTGAAGATGCTATGGAGGGGATAGAGGAGCATCACGTCAGTGAGATGGTCTTGAAGGAACTTGAGAACATGCCGCAGGACAAGGACCAGTGGAAAGCTAAAGTAAAAGTATTCAAAGAAATCGTTGAGCACCATATCAAAGAAGAAGAGAGTGAAGTATTTAAGAGTGCAAAAAAAGCTTTCAAGAAAAACGAGCTTCAAGACATCGTGAAAAAATTTGAGAAGGAAAAGGAGAAAATAAAAAAGAGCTTGAAGTAATAGCTTAATCGTTTCATCGAACGCTTCGGAACGTATGACCGAGGCAAACTCGGCGAAATCCCGCTTGGGGACCTATTGCGACGGCAAGCGGAATTATCCTGGCCCACTACTAAAAAGGGGTGAATCATGGTAGGTGAAAAAAGACCGCAGCACCTTGAGAAGCTGCCGGGAACACAACCCCGTGAACATTCGAAACTGCTCGTTTTACCGGAAACGGCAGACGGAAACTACCGGAGACAGGGCAAACTCCTGGACAAGGTAGCTCTCGTCACCGGGGGGGACAGCGGCATCGGCCGGGCGATGAGCCTTCTCTGTGCCAAAGAAGGTGCCGATGTGGTAATCGTTTATCTGAACGAGCATGAGGATGTCGAAGATACCCGGCAACGTGTGGAGCGCATCGGCCGCCGGTGTATCACCATCGCCGGGGACCTCGACCATCCCGAGTTCTGTCGTCTCGCCGTTGCCAGAACCGTCGAAATCTTTGGCCGGCTCGACGTACTCGTCAACAACGCCGCCGAACAGCACAGCTCCCATTCCATTCGCGAGGTGGCCCCGATGATCTGCAGCGAAACTTCGTAACCACTATTTTCACCATGTTTTCTCATTTGTCCAGGCGGCACTGGCCCTTCTGAAATCAACGGGGAGGCACCATAATAAATAAACAGCGCACAAATCCAATTGTACATTGCTCTCCTGGTAGCCACTGTCATACTGCTTGCTGCGACGCTCTTGCCCATGTTTCGGCATGAAGCCTGGTGGGTGCGCTCTTTCGATTTCCCCCGGCTGCTGTTGTGCTGTCTCCTGCTGGTTCTTCTGCTCCTGGAGCTGCTTGCGCTCGACGTGCGGGAGCCCATGACAATCGTTCTGGCCACCGTCACCTTTGCCTGCCTCGCTTATCAGGCCTGGTGGATCCTGCCGTATACGCGGCTCTTTCCGGTGGAAGTGAAGATGACAAAAAACCGCAAGAGTCCGGCCAGAATCCGCCTCATCACCGCCAACGTACTGGCCTCGAACCGCAATACGGAAAAATTGCTGGAAATCGTT
>NPIE01015989.1_pt3 | contig 15167 bp, 12 predicted proteins | sample 8637661 | NCBI WGS metagenome assembly NPIE01 (sample SAMN07420842, study PRJNA396082) | bioreactor metagenome | isolation source: sample BA12 brine-fed electro-methanogenic bioreactor BA | place: Japan: Kochi | collected 2016-12-09 | reverse complement strand
GCAGGTCACGGACCATGCCCCCACAAATCTTTTTTCTACCCCTTAAAATCTAAACCCTACAGCGCTTCCAGCTCATCCACCAGTTTGCTAACCACATCAAAACCACCCTGCCAGAAGGCTGCATCATAAATGTTGATGCCCGCTTCTTCCAGCACTTTAACCGGGGCTTTCGATCCGCCCGTTGCCAGAATCTTTTTGTAACGTGGGATGAAACTTTCACCTTCCTGCTTGAACTGCTGATAGAGAGAGAGCACCAACAACTGACCGAAAGTGTAGGCATATACATAGAAAGGAACATCGTAAATATGTGGTATGGAAACCCATTCCCACTTGAATTCATCACTGACATCAATCGCATCCCCAAATTGCAACTTCAAATTTTCCAAATAAGCCTCCGCCAACTCATCCACCGATGCCCCTTTTTGGATCATTTCATGTGCCTGGCGTTCGAAGAGCGCAAAAAACGCCTGGCGCATAATGGTGGCATAGGCATCATCAATCTGGCTGAAGAGGATATCACGGCGTACATTCTCATCGGTTTCCAGCTTGAGCAAATGATCCACCAGCACCATCTCACCAAAGGTCGATGCAGTCTCTGCCAGCGGTAAATTGGAATGATGGGTCAGCACACTGTGCTCTTCTGCCAGCATGCTGTGAACTGCATGACCCAGTTCATGCGCCATGGTCGAAACATCATCGGCTTTACCCTGGTAATTGAGACATACCCAGGGGGTCAAATCCGGGCCGGATGCCCAACAGAATGCTCCACCTCGTTTGCCTTTGCGCACTTCGCTGTCGAGGTGATTCTCAGCGAAAACGCGTTCTGCCAAGGTTGCAACTTCCTTATCAAAATCCTGATAGGCATCCAACACCAGTTTAGTTCCGGTCTCGAATGGATAGGTTTTGTCTGACTTTACTACTGGCGCATACAGGTCATAGCGACGCAGGCGATCGACACCAATCAGGCGGGCTTTCAGCTGGAAGAAACGCTGGAATACACCAACATTCTTCTGGCAGACATCCAGCAAGGTGTCTACTACCTCATCAGGGATGTCATTAACCAGGTTGCGGGCTGCTATTGGCGATTCATACTTTCGCAAACCAATTTGTTCGTTACGCCAATCACGTACCAAAGCCTGGTAGATCTGCCCCAAAATTGAGCCATCCTTACCATACACACGGTAAAGTTCCTGATAAGCACGAGCGCGCAAATCGGGATCGGCGGTACGCACATACATCATCAGTTCGCCACGTGTCAGCTCCTTCACCTCGCCATCCACTTCCACCTTGAAAACATAGCGGTTGGTGAGTGCAGAATACACCATCTGTAAGGCACTTTGCCCGGTCACATTCTTAAGGTTGATAATCTTTTCTTCTGATTCTCCCAGGGTGTGTGGGATGAACAAACGCATGGCTTCTAACCAGTAGGTATAGTCGCCACTCTCAGCCATCAAAGCCTGGGCTTTTTCCTCCGGCAATGCTTTCCACCAAAGGTTGAAGAATAAAATGCGGTTCATCAACTCAGCGGTTGATTGCTCTACCTTTGCCATCAGGTTTTGTGCTACCTGGTTCTGGGTGTTTTCTGAGAAGTACAACCCAGCAAAGGTATAAATCTTTTGCCCCAGCAATGTTATTTTCTCAATCTCTTTCACAAGCGAAAGGAAAGTTGCCAGTTCAATGTTATCCGACAATTCTGAACGTCTTTTTTCAAGGGCTTCAACTAATTCTTCCAGCTTTCCAAAAGCTGCTTCCAATTCAGCCGATTTTGGTCCGGGAAATAAATCTTCCAGACTCCAACGGGTTTGTTGATATGTCATGATTCAAGATCTCCTTTTCTTGATAAATATTCTCTTAACTTTTGTCGTAACCGATCAATTGGATAGCGTTTACCCCTGGTTTCATCAAAGTAATACCACGCTGTCCAGCCATTAACCGGACCTGATTTTATCTTTCGTCCTAATTGGTGTATCGACCCACGGTTTCCATTCATCATCAGCGAGCCATCCGCCATCACCTGGGCAGTCACATCACTCTTTTCACCAAAGTAAAGCGTGGTGCCAGGCTGCAGAAAGCTATTCTCGATCAGTTCCCCAAAAGGAACCCGTGGCTCACGACGTGGGTTGGTTTGCGCAAGCAGGAAATCTTCTCCGAGTGGTGTTACCCCCGCAATCCGCTCAGTAGCGATCTTCACATACGCTTCCTCACGCTCAATGCCAATAAAACGCCGGCGCAACAAACGCGCAGCTGCTCCGGTTGTCCCGCTGCCAAAAAACGGATCTAGCACCAGATCGCCTTCATTGGTGCAGACCTGCATCACGCGGTATAACAGTGCTAACGGCTTTTGGGTGGAGTGCGCTCGTGATCCGTTTACCTTCAGGCGTTCTTTGCCACCGCAACGCGGGAAATACCAATCACTGCGCATTTGCAAATCATCGTTCATCATCTTCAGGCTGTGGTGATTGAAAGTATAGGAAGCACCTTTTTGCTTTTGTGCCCAAAGCAGTGTTTCGTGAGCGTTGGTCAGGCGCACTCCGCGGAAGTTGGGCATGGGGTTGGACTTGACCCAAACGACATCATTCAGAATCCAGTAACCCAGATCTTGCAGGACGGAGCCAACCCGGTAAATATTGTGATAACTGCCGATGACCCAAAGGGTGCCATTTGGCTTCAGGATACGTTTACAAGCAGAGAGCCAATCCCTGGAAAATTGATCGTAAGTGGCAAAATCGTCAAATTTATCCCACTCATCATCAACAGCCTCCACCTGAGTCAGGTTCGGACGCCATAACGCTTGCCGTAATTGTAAATTATAGGGAGGATCAGCGAAGATCATGTCCACTGAATCAGATTCCATTTGATTCATGACTTCTATGCAATCACCAAGAATGATCTGATCTTCGTCTGAAGTGGTCTGATTCATATCCTTTATTTTACTTGAAAAAACGCGGACAACCGGCTTTTGTTTTATCAACCTTTGATTTAATATCAAAAAATCCAACATTATTTTTTTGTTTCAAATTCTTACGTATTTGTAGGTTGACTTATTTTTTTTCCACCCTAAAATTGAGAATAGATATTTAACTTTCAACATCTAAATCTTTTCTATTTGTTTTTATTTTTATTTTGGAGGCTCGATGAAGCGCAAATTAATAATCCCAATTCTAGTAATAATGTTAGTATCCATTTCTTGCAATCTCTCTAAGGAGAAACTTTCGAGCGAAGATCCCGTAGAACCAACTCGTGAAACGGTTGTACAAGAACCAGTCGATCAACCTGAACCGGCTGAACCTGTAGAACCTGCCGCTCCTGTCAGCGAAGGATCAGCAGCTACTACCATCGATGAAGTGCAACCGGCTGTGTTTCAGTTGGTAGCCACTGGTACCTATAACGATATAGAACAAGGGTTAATGCTGAATTCTGAATGGGGTGGCACGGGATTTTTCATTCATCCTTCCGGTATTGGAGTCACGAATAACCATGTTGTGGCCGGGGCCGCTATTTTAAAAGCTTATGTAAACGGCGAAACTGAACCCCGCAATGTCAGAATTCTTGGCACCTCTGAATGTGCTGACCTGGCAGTGGTGCAGGTGGAAGGCAGTGATTTTGCCTATCTGAATTGGTATGAAGATGAAGTGAAAACAGGCCTGGATGTGTACGCGGCTGGTTTTCCACTGTTGGAGCCGGAGTATAACCTGACCAAAGGCATCATCTCTAAGACAAACGCTGATGGGCAAACTTCCTGGTCTTCGATGAACTTCATCCTCGGTCATGATGCTAAAATCAATCCCGGTAATTCTGGTGGCCCATTGGTTACCACCGATGGCAAAGTAGTTGGCATCAATTACATGACCCGATCGTCCTATGATCAGCAATTTGCTATCCCAGCCAGCCAGGCAATACCAATTGTTAACCAGTTGCGATAACGCCAGAACGTTGCCTCTCTTGGGTTAGATGGCTATGCAATTGTATTTGGACCTAACAGCGAATACCCTGGCATCTGGGTTAATTCCGTTACCACTGGCAGTATTGCGGATAAAGCGGGTATTAAACCTGGTGATATCATCCACGAGGTTGAAGATATTCTGGTTGCCACCGATGGCACTATGAAGGATTACTGTGACATTCTCAAGAGCCATGATTTGTCTGATGAACTGAAGGTTTTCGTTTACCGCTGGGAAACCGATGAATTGTATGAGGGCTCGTTAAATGGTCAGCAACTTGCATTTTGGGGATATGCCGGGTTGGCGGGCGAAGCTGAGGAATGGGTTGACGAAGGCTACACCGAAGATTACTCGGGTGAAACCGTCGCAAATGAAGCCTTCCGCGTGGAGGAGTTTGATGGTGATATCAGTTGGTGGACCTACTTTTATTTCGGCGAAGACTATGCAGATTTTAATGTCTATCAAGATTACGAACGCATGATTTTTGAGATCAATGATGATGATACTTATGTCTACCTGACCTATGATGAATATTTTTACGACGATGTGGAAATAAGTACACTCATTGAAAATCGCGGTGTTAACACCAATGATATCAGCCTTATTTGTCGCTATGATGAAAACCGTGGCTGGTATGAATTTAATGTTGGTAGTAATGGGATGTACACCGCTTATTTTTATAATATGAATACAGGGAAATACGAAGAAATTGGTAGTGGTGGTTCCACCCGTATCAAAACCGGAAAAGAATACAACGAATATACCATGCGTTGCCAGGGAAACACCCTCACCTTGTGGATCAATGGTTATGAAACAACCACAATTAGGAACAACAATCTCAAAGAAGGTTTAATTGGAATTGGCGCTTCCTCCTACAATGTTACCCCTGTCATCGTAGAATTTGAATATGTGAACATTTTATATCCGTAAGAATTAACAAAATTTAGATCAAAAAACTGGTTCGATGTAGATTGAGCCAGTTTTTTAAATTTTAACTCCTTTCTGATTTTACAAATTTTTATAAATCTGTGGATGTCTTCTAAACAAGTCAATTGTCATTTTTCTGTAAACATTATCCAGGACGAGTCCCTCCCTCTTGAACCTTTTGCCTTTCTCTACCAACATAAATTTCCGGTAAAATTAACCTAACCCAAGTTCGTTGGAGAGATTATGTCCTACACCTGGTTATTATTTGATGCTGATGGAACCTTGTTCGCTTATGATGGTGCTGAAGAAGAAGCACTCAAGAATGTCTTTTTTCATTATGATTTACCATTTAATGAGGAAGTTGCTTCTCGCTACAAACAAATCAATCATGTCATGTGGGATCGGTTGGAACAGCAAACGATTACATTGCTGCAATTGCGCTGGCAGCGTTTTGCTGATTTGTTTGGTGTACTGGGAATCTCTTTAGATCCAAGAGCATTTAGCGATACCTATCTACATTATTTAGGGCAGGCAGCTAGTCTGATTCCAGGTACCCTGGAATTTCTGTCGCTATTGCATGGAAAATACAAGATGGCAATCATTACCAATGGCATCACCGATGTACAGCTTTCCCGAATCAAGATCGCGGGTTTGGACCGCTACTTTCCATTTGTGTTTACTTCAGAAGCAATAGGTGTTTTCAAGCCAGCCAGAGGATTCTTTGATGCAGTATTTGAAGGGATTGGGAACCCACCCAAAGAAAGCGCTTTGGTCATTGGGGATAGTCTCAGCTCTGATATGGCTGGAGGGGTCGGCTATGGTCTGGATACTTGCTGGTACAATCCGAATGGAGTAGAGGACAATACAGGGTTATCAATCACTTATGAAATCCGTGAGTTGTCTGATTTATTGGCTATCTTAAAGATCCAACATCAATGAGAGTTTGCTTCTAACCTGATTTGGATAGAATTAAATCAGAAATTGTTGGGTTGTCTGCTCCTTTTTTGCTGAGTCGAATAGTGAAAGTTCAGGATATCCCTGAAGAAAGTGAAGTGTAAAATGAAAGTTCTCTTCATCGGTGGTAGCGGTAATATCAGCACCTCTGTCTCACGCATAGCGATTGAACGTGGAATTGAGTTAACCTTGCTCAACCGTGGCAAGACCAAAGCAGAAATCCCTGGTGTTCGTTGGTTGACAGCTGATATTAATAATCTGGCTCAGACACAGGATGTGTTGGCAAAGGAAACCTTTGACGTGGTTGTGGATTGGATTGCTTATACCCGGCAGGATATTGAGCGTGATTTGGCGCTCTTCACAGGCAAAACCGGGCAATTTGTCTTCATCAGCTCGGCTTCTGCTTACCAGAAACCACCCAGTAGTGTGATCATTCGGGAGTCAACGCCGCTTCATAATCCGTTCTGGCAATACTCGCGCGATAAGATTGCTTGTGAGGAGCTGTTAGTGCAGGCATACCGCGAACAGGGATTTCCGATCACAATTGTGAGGCCCTCGCACACCTATGACAAATTCATCCCGATCGCGGTCGGGGATTGGGATAAATTCACCATCGTAGATCGGATCCGCAAAGGCTTGCCGATCATTGTGCATGGGGATGGCAGCTCACTGTGGGCACTCACCCATGCCGAAGATTTCTCAATCGGGTTTCTGGGGCTGCTTGGGCGTCCGGCTGCGCTGGGGCAGGCTTTCCACATCACCTCGGATGAACGTCTGACCTGGAATGATATCTATCGCGCGATAGGGGCGGCAGTGGGAGTCCAGCCGAACATTGTCCACATTGCATCGGACTTCATCGTCAAAGTCGCTCCGGATTATCTGGGTACATTGATTGGTGACAAAAGCTGGAGTGTGATATTCGATAACAGCAAAATCAAGAGCTACGTACCCGAATATCAAGCGGTGATCCCGTTTCACCAGGGAATCAAACGCACAATTGCGCAGTTTGAAGCTGATCCGCAACGCACCCAGGTCACGCCAGAAGATCATGCGGAGATCGAGCGGATTTTGAAAGCGTATGGGGTGTAAGGGCGTTCGGTAAAACGAATTAATTAAAAATTTCTTTGTAGGGGTGGGTTCCAAAACCACCCTATTCTTTGTAGAATTTATCCAAATTCCACATTATAGGATTATTTTGAATGTATTCGACAATTTGGTCGTAAGATTTCTGATCTCTGATTATATGCTCGTAATAATCTCGTTTCCAAACTGGATGACCAGGTGATTTTCGTACGCGATTTATTTTGCGGGTAGAAAAAGTTTTGAATTGTCGAATAACTTCCGACAATGGGGTTTGTTTTACCTGATTGTTTGGGGCGGGTTTGGAACCCGCCCGTACAGTATCAATCCCAACATCGTGATAAATGAATTGTGAAGGGATAAAATCATACCATTCATTTTCAGGATCAATAATATGGATAATTCCATGGAAATGATTGGGCATGATTACAAATTCGCCTAATTTAATGCCAATAATGTGGTTAACTAAATCCTTCCATGTAGAAAGGACTTCTTCTCCAAGAATATTGAGATTCATTTTAGAAAATTCTTGTAGTGCAAGTTCCGGATTGTTATTAGATGACCAACTTGTACGGGCGGGTTCCAAACCCGCCCTTAAGCTGACAATTTTTCCAAATAGATTAATATGATTATGTGTGCAAATTGTGATAAAGTATGACCCTGGTTGAGAATAATCATAATCCTTTAACCGTATTGATCGGCGATGATGTTCTTCTGGATTGAAAGGCAAGAATTGTCTCCAAAATTATAATTATGATTTATTTTAGTACAGGTTAAAAAGGATGGTCTTAATTTTGGGAGTTGTTGTGGGGGCGGGTTTGGAACCCGCCCGTACGTATTCTAATTTTACAGAACCCGCGCTCATAGAATCCACGAGGATAAAATAAACAGAATTTTACAACCTAAATTTTATTAACCAAAACTCCGGGCAAATCACGTTATACCTATATATACAAATCGCGTTTGTTGTAGACCCAGTAGGCGGCAATGAGAGATAGAACCACGATGCCAGCTGATACAGCCAGATAAGCTCCATTTAGCTGTCCGGATCTGAATATCTCACCCGCATCATAATAGTAGAAGGGGGTGAAGTGTTTGAGGAATTCAAAATTCTCATTCATACCCGCTATGATGGACATGAAATAAGTTGCCAGGATGATACCCATTGCTGTGGAGCCAGATTTTTTATAATCCTTTAATGCACACCCTAATAATAACCCAATCGCCAGGAAGATCAGTTCGATCATAAACATGGCTTGCATTTCCAGTGCCAGAAAATCATAGAATGCCTGGTCAGGGTTGTAAGTTTGCACAGCCACGACAGAGAATCCCCACGTGATCAACACAAACAAGATACAGTTGACCAGGGCTGCCAATGCTTTGGCAGTTACAACCCGGCTACGAGAAACTGGTAACACCAGGGAAAATTCCACCGTCTTATCTCGTTCTTCCTTGGAAATGATATCACTGCCCCACATGGCAGCAGCGAAAGCACCCATCAGACCAAAATAGAGAAACATGATGCCATAGAACCCGTCCAGCGTTGTTAGATTGAAAGCGTTCATATTCATCGCTTCCATTACAGCGGGCGGCATGGTATCCAGGATTTTAAGTGTTTCCGGATCACCTGCAAAAGCAGAAAATTTGGAAACCGCGATCAGAATTAGCAGGACAATGACGAAGCTCCAGATGAGCAGGGATTTTAGATTGGCTTTTAATTCACGTAGAAAAATGTTCATGAAATCCCTCCTTATGAAACCGCATGAATATCGCGATGCAGGTATAACCAGTATCCTGTAACCAACGCAATGACTGTGATAGCAATATTGATTAAAACGAGTGGGGTATTAAAAGACCCATTATTGACAATGTATGCTGGTTCGAAATGCTTGAAAGGGGTAATGTATTCCAGTTTGATATCCCCGAAAACACCACTGAAAGCACTCAATACGTAAGAACCGAAAGCCAAACCGAGGGAATAAGGCGTTACGCTGCGAACACGTTTTACCAGCAATGAGATCATCAGTCCAACACTGAAGAAAAAGAGCTGGAAAATGATCACACTGAATAGAAGCAACAATAGCGTGGATAGATCATACGCTTTACCTTCGGAAAAAATGGATATCGCGGTGAACATACCGATCCACATGACCACATCCGTCAGTAGCATACTGGTTAATGCAGCCAGCAATTTACTGGTTAGAATTTTAGATCGGCTGACAGGACGAGTTAAAAGAAAATCCGCTGTCATTTCGGTTTCTTCTATCGAGACCAACCCAAAACCATAATTGCCTGCCTGAATTGCCAGCAGGAGTTGAATGAACAAAAAATAGAAACTGATGTATCCCAGCACTGTATGGTAATTCATATCATTCATACCAAAGGCGATTAGTAACTCTTCCGGAAACTTTTCTAAAACCTGGTTCATCATCTCAGCCTGATCTGCAAATACAGAGAAGAAGGAGAAGAAAACAAACAGGAGTGCTGTAACTGACAGTGACCAGGTGATCACTGATTTGATCCGAATGAGTAATTCGTGTTTGAAAATCATTTTATTCATGATGGTTGCCTATTCGTAGTAGTGCATGAAAATTTCTTCCAGGGTGGGCTCTTCAATGATGACATCCTTCAGATGGAGACTGCTAACCTTCTTCACCATAGCGTTGATATCGCCTTTGAAAAAGAAATTGACTGATCCATTTTCCATTTTCATATTCGTTACGCCTGGGGTATCAAAGAATTCTGGGGTAAGGTCATTGGCGGTTACACTGATTTTTTTATAGTTGTTTTGTTGTAGGGTGCGAATATCAGATATTTCCACCATGCTGCCTTCACGGATGATGCCGACGCGGTTACACAGGCGTTGTACTTCGCCCAAAATATGCGAGGAGAAGAAGACAGTGACTCCTTGTTTATTTTCTTCCCGTATCAGATCGAAAAACTTGCGCTGCATAAGCGGGTCGAGACCACTGGTAGGCTCGTCAAGGAGGAGAAGCTTGGGGTTGTGAAGCAGACCCTGTACAATACCAACTTTCTTTTTGTTACCAAAAGAAAGGTCACTAATGCGGCGGTTCATTTCCAGCTCCATCAGGTCAGATAGATACTTCATGCGTTCGGTAAAATTACCGTCATAAAAACTAGCGGAGTAATTAAGCAAATCGATGACTTTCATTCCTTCGTAATAAAAGACCTCGGAAGGTAAATAACCGATACTGCGCCGGATTTCGGGACCGTGTTTGGCGACATCAAGCCCAAATACCTTGCCTTCGCCTTTGGTGGGGTGAATCAAAGATAAAAGTAGCCGGATGGTGGTGGATTTTCCTGCACCATTGGGGCCAATGAATCCAAAAATTTCACCTTCCTCCACATTGAAAGATACATCCACGATCCCGCGTGACTTTCCGTAGAACTTGGTCAGATGGGAAACCTCAATAATGCTCATTGTTACTCCTTTGAATAAAATAACACCCCGTAGTCAGTTGATTTTTCAACCAGCTGGACCCTGAAGGTGCCATTGAAAAAACTCGATAAATCGAAAAAATTTTAGTATATGAAGTTTATATGGATTCTTTCCCGGTGTCAATCAAAAAAATCAAAAATCGCCTGGAAATTCCGACATCGGAAATTTATGAAAATATGGGATAGTACACATGATAGAGCGCAGCAGGATGAAGCTTGAAAAATGTAAACCCGGTCTATCGAATCTGTTAATTTCAGGATTTCACAACTATGGTATAAAAGGAATACATCTTATCAAAGGAAGACTCATGCAAATGATTAAACAAATCAAAACTTGGAATCCAGCTTTACGTGTGCGACACAACCATGCACTGGAGCATGCAACTCTGCAAATTTTAGCTGAAAAACATCACCCATACAATTTGGGAGGACTCTCCGATACGCGTGGTTTTTGGGTGTTCGGGGAAATTGACCCAGAAACGCTGTTTAATGCAGCAGAGGAAGCACGCAAACGGCTGAACAAAGGTGAGCATCAACTGGNNACTGGCAATTCACCCACACTGTGGAACAAATTTTGCGGCAGCTGGTGTTGTTAGTGGCGTCTTTGCCTGGTTAGCAATGTTGGGGGTTAAGAAAAACTGGAATGATCGATTCGATCGATTGGCAACCGTGATTACTTTGGTAACATTGGGAATGATCGTTGCCCAGCCTTTAGGACCAAAATTGCAGAAAGCGGTTACCACTGAACCCAACCTGGGTCAATTGAAGGTAATCGAAGTAAAGCGAATGAATGATCAGGGAATGCCGACTCACCGTGTGCTAACGATAGGATAACTTCAAGCAATGTTTGCTGCACCTTCTTCGACTGAAAAAAAACCACTTGTTTATTTATTCTTCGGTAATGACGAGTTAGCCATGCACAAATTGGTGCAGGGATTGGTCGAGAAAGTTCTGGAAGGCACTATGGGGGATATGAACATTACTCGTTTTCAAGAGAATCCCCGCGTGGAGGAGGTGCGCGAAGCGGCTTATGTCATGCCACTTTTCAGTGATCGCAGATTGGTGGTGGTATCGAATGCGCTTGAATGGATCAAAGGAAACCGCAATAAAGATGCGATCATTCAAATACTTTCGGGGCTGCCGACCAGTACCGCTCTGGTTATCCAACTTAATCTTGAGATTGAGCGTGGTAGTTGGAAAGATTTTACAGCTACCCATTGGTTGAGAAAGTGGATTCAGGATCAACCTGCTCATCGCGTTTTCCAAAAAGAATGTGTGATTCCTGCGATAAGTCAAATACCATATTTGATCATGAGAGAAGCAACTGAGAAAAAAGGCGAATTTACCTTAGAAGCAGCCCAAGAGTTGGTTCGTGCGATTGGCAATGATATGATGGTGATTAGCCAGGAAATTGAAAAGTTGTTAACCTATGTGAATTTTGAACGCCCGGTTACTGCAGAGGATGTACTTTTGCTTTCACCGGATGTAGCGCTGGTTAGTGTCTTTGATATGGTGGATGCCATTGGTGAACGTAACATACCAAAAGCGGCCCAATTATTGCATCGTCTATTGGAAACAGAAATGGCGATTCCTTTGTTTGGAATGATTATTCGGCAGTTCCGTTTGATCATTCAGGCTCGTGAAGTACTGGATGATGGTGGTAATAAGATGCTCATAGAAAAGTCGTTAAAGTTACATCCGTTTGTTGCGGAAAAAGTGGAAAATCAGACAGCTTTATTCACCATGCAACAACTTATAGATATTTACCATCAATTATTGCTTACCGATGAAAACATGAAAACCGGTGTAATGGATCCCAAACTCGCAATTGAAATGTTTGTCAGCGAAATGGCGGTTGTGTAATCAGGCATTATTCTTGCAACCAACTATCCATCAAGACCCTTAATTCTTTAAGGTGATTGTTGGGAATGAATCTTCCCCAATCAGAAAATCTTTTTCAGAAGAAGAAAAAGGATGGAAAAAATGCAAAAAACGCGCTGGTTAATTACAATTCTATTTTTATCAAGTTGGTTGTTAGGTGTTACACCTTATGATACGGTTGCAGCACCACCACCACCTCCTGCCGAAGAGGCGGTTGATAGCACACCGGAACAAAAGACTTTTGACGCAGGTTTGGTACAGGCATTAGAAGATCGCTTGCAGCAAATCGCTATGTCAAAAACCGAGGTGCTGGCTTTTGTACTCTACGAACCCTATATCGATCACGTGATTTACTCCGAAGATGGCGTGACCGCCTTATTATGGTTGGGTTTGCGTGATCCTGATACTGACGAGGTTTTGGAGACGGAGCCAGGGTTAGCAATTGCCAAAGTGGATAGTCTTCAAAAATCGTTGGATGGAACGGAAAATTGGGATCTTACTCTTCAAGCGGATATGGATTGGCAGGAACAATTCAATTCCCTCCCCGCTGATCTACTTACGGAAGATTTGAAAACAAGATTTGCAGAAGCTTCGACAGCAGAAGCCAAAGGTGGGACTGTCTACCGCGGTTATAAATTACCTTGGGCAGGTGGGGTTGCCCATCGCATCACCGGTAGTATTGGCCATTTTCTAATTTACAATTCTTGTAGTGAGACATCCTGCCGCTATGCATACGATTTTTCCAGCCGAACAGCTACCACACCGGCGACCATGTTCCCATTATTGGCATCCAAAGGTGGTACGGTTTATATGTTTAAGGACTCCCAACCAAATGGTGATCCCACATCCCCCGGGAATTACATTGTAATCAAGGATGAATCTACCAGCCCGGTGACCTACCAGTTGTATTTGCATTTGGCACAGGGAACAATTCCTGCTGCTTTAAAACAAAAAGGAGCACCAGTTTTACAAGGTCAATTTATTGGAAATGCAGACGACACGGGAGCGAGCACAGGACACCATTTACATTTTCATGTTCACACCAATCCTGCATCTTATTGGGGATCCTCAGTGGATATTCGTTTCCAAGATGTGGACACTAATGACGGCACACCTCGCACCTGTGATGAAGTGGATCGCTTTCCCAATTATGGCACCCAATGTCACCGGGCAATTACAGGCGTTCGCGAAGTCAACCAATATGTATCCGGTAATTATGGCGCATTCCCACCCAGTGGCGATCTGATTATGCCAGCTCATGGAGAGGTGATTAATAGCACTACATTGTTGGTTGGCGGTTGGGCAAAAGATGATTTGGGAATTTCCAAAGTTCAGATCATGGCGCGACCCAAAGGCGGAGAATGGAAAAATGTTGGGTCAGAGTTATCCGGAACATCCTACATCACAGAGATCAGTTTGTGTGATGCCAGTTTGCCAAATGGACCTATTGACCTGGCTGTAAAGATCATCGATATGGAAGGGAACCAGATCACAACCGTTAACAACCCGAAAACGATTGTCAACAATGCCCCGTGTATACAATTACCTCCTCCAACCTGTAACCCAAGCGATACCCAGGTGGCATTATTCACTGGGAAAAATTACCAGGGAACCTGTAAGATTTACAACATTGGCGATTACACCACCGGAACCAGCCTGGGCACCGGAATGGATAACAATGTGGAATCAATTCTTGTTGGTGCCAATGTGCGCGCATTACTCTACGATCTTGATTACACCCGATGGTCATCCTTACCAAACCCATCCCGCACTGAAGCGTTTGAGGCAAATGACCCCTATCTGTTTGATAATCGTATAGGTCTTGACATGGCTTCCTCCATGCAGGTTCAATTAAGATCAACCAAACCATTAGCACCAATTATTTTTCCGATTTTTAATGACTTGAATCGACACACAGATTCAACAGGATTAAGTTCTGCTGAATCCTATGTGGTAGATTTTGCAGCACGTGGAGCATCCGAATACCGTGCGGAATTGAAAGGGCCAAAAACAATTAGTTTAGCCTGGACAAAGCAAGTGGGTTGGTCAATTGGATCGTTACCAGCCGGTGATTACACTATCTCCGTTTGGGCACGCAATTCAGCTGGAGAAAGTTTTGCCAGCCGATCCTTCAAAGTGCTTGCAGAGAGTTTACCAGTTGTGTCTACCGTCACAGCCCCGGTTTCCTTCGATTTCGAATCCAGTGCGCAAGGTTGGACAGAGACGCTCATGTGGCATCGCATTAAATCATCTGTAGAACAAAGTGCAAACCGGACTTATGTCTGGTTATTCAATGATAGTTTCCCCGGTTCGGCTGTTGTTGGCAACAATATTAACGATGCAAAAGTTGGTGGTGGTGGTCTAACATCTCCTCCAATCAATATCCCAACCGATGGAAAAACCTATTACCTTTCATTTGATTATTTTTATGAAACGGAGAGTTTCTTCTCGTATTATGATCAACGCTGGGTGCAAATCTCAGTTAATGGTGGTCCGTTTGAAAATCTCTGGCAACCATCTTTGGATCCCACACGAACTGATCTCACCAGCCCGTCGTTCAATCTATCCGCCTATGCTGGAAAGACCATTCGAATCCGTTTTCATATGGATATAGTAGATGCATTCTACCTGGAAGGTTATGGATGGTTTGTGGATAATGTGAGAATAAATACTATTGCTCCTGTTACCTGTGTCAATAATGCTGAGCCTAACAATACTTTAGCTCAGGCAATGAGTTTACCAGCCAGTGGCGAAGTCTTCTCCAAGATTTGTCCACGTGGTGATCTGGATTATTATCGCTTCAGCGGTACGGCTGGAGAAGATATCGTATTGGATATCGACGCCATGGATTTTAGTTCAGAATTGGATCCTTACCTGATGTTTTTGGACAACAAAGGCAACTTGCTGGCGGAGAATGACGATGCC
>NPIE01003582.1_pt1 | contig 15182 bp, 14 predicted proteins | sample 8637661 | NCBI WGS metagenome assembly NPIE01 (sample SAMN07420842, study PRJNA396082) | bioreactor metagenome | isolation source: sample BA12 brine-fed electro-methanogenic bioreactor BA | place: Japan: Kochi | collected 2016-12-09 | reverse complement strand
TACCGGACTGGCTACCGGCTACTGATTAAAGCTACCAGTATTGAGAAACATCTTTCATTTTTGTAAGAATAAATTTTGACACTGTCGTTATTCCGGAGGAAATACCTGTTATATGGAGAAAAATTTCTTTATTATTTGGGGAAGAAGAAGAATGATATTTCAGATCTGAAAAGAATGAGGAGATACATGAACAAACGAGCCATTTTTGAGAACTATCCGAGGAACGATGCTTCTCAGTTGATTCCATTATTGCAGCACGTCCAGTCTGAATTTGGATTTTTACCCGAAGAGCAGATGGAAAACGTTGCGGAACACATCGGAATTCCAATCAGCCGGGTCTATGGCGTAGCCACGTTCTATAACCAGTTCCGTCTGAAACCCCTGGGCAAATTTGTGATCAGAGTGTGCCGCGGTACGGCCTGTCATGTGAAAGGTTCTTTGGATATTTTACGTATGCTTGAATCCGAACTGGGAATCAAAGCCGGCGATACGACTAAAGATCTGCTTTTCTCTATCGAAACAGTGGCCTGCATCGGAGCGTGCAGCATTGCACCGGTCATGGTGATTAATGACGAGTATTTTGGCGGATTGACTCCCAAATCCATCCATAAGCTGATCAAACAATTCAAAGACAAAGGATAGACCCCATGAAGGCTTTTCTTGATATTATAAAAAATGAGGATGCATCAATCCGTGTTCCCCATGAACACTTTATTGACTGCATTCATGAATCATACCGGGAAAACATTAATTCCCAAATGCTGAAGGATCTTAAAGCGTATAAGGCAGAATTGACGTTTACGAATTTATCCAAACCGGTTATTATTGTTGGCATGGGTACTTGCGGACTGGCAAACGGCGCCCAAAAAGTGTTTGACACATTTAAAGAAGAACTGACAACCCGAAAGATTGATGCGCAAATTATTTCTACCGGATGTGTGGGATACTGTGCCGAGGAAGTGATTGTGGATGTCAAACTTTCCGGCCGTCCCCGGATCAGTTATTCCCGTGTGAAACCCAAAGATGTGCCCAATATTATTGAAACAACCCTCATCAACAACGAACCGGTCAGGGATAAAGTTCTGGGGATCTATGATGACAGAAACAGTCAATCCTGGGACAATCTTCCCGTTATTGACAATATTCCTTTTTTCAAAATCCAGCAGAAGATTGTTCTTGAAAACTGCGGCGTTATCGATCCGGAAAGCATTGATCAGTATATCGTAAAGGGCGGATATAAGGGGTTGAGTAAAATTCTTAAATCAAAGAAACCCGAGGATGTGATTGATGATGTGTTGAAAGCCGGTCTGCGCGGACGTGGCGGCGGCGGTTTTCCCACCGGACAGAAATGGAAATTTGCCCGTCAGTCACAGGGAGAGAAAAAATATCTGATTTGCAATGCTGATGAAGGTGATCCGGGCGCTTTTATGGACCGGGCAATTCTGGAAGGTGATCCTCACAGGGTTGTAGAAGGAATGGTTATTGCCGCCTATGCCATTGGCGCCGGTGAAGGATATATCTACTGTCGCGCCGAATATCCCCTTGCCATTAAACGATTAAAGAAAACCCTGGCTGATGCAGAATTATACGGTCTTCTCGGTGACAATATTCTCAACAGCGGTTTCAGTTTCAAATTGAAAATCAAAGAAGGTGCCGGCGCTTTTGTCTGCGGCGAAGAGACGGCATTGATCAATTCCATCGAAGGGAATCGGGGAACCCCCCGGCCAAGGCCTCCCTATCCTACAACGGAAGGCTTGTGGGGAATGCCTACCGTTATCAATAATGTGGAAACCTTTGCCAATGTCCCCGTGATTATTCGCAAGGGATCTGATTGGTACTCTTCTGTCGGCACTAAATCCTCAAAAGGGACCAAAATATTTGCCCTGTCCGGGAAAGTGAATAATGTGGGACTGGTTGAAGTGCCCATGGGTACTACACTCCGGCAGATTGTCTATGATGTGGGAGGGGGTATACCCGACGGACGAAAATTTAAAGCGGTTCAAATTGGCGGACCGTCCGGCGGCGCTCTTCCGGAAAGTGTTATAGATACACCTGTCGATTATGAAAATCTGAAGGGAATCGGTGCCATGATGGGATCAGGCGGGCTGGTTGTCATGGATGAAACAACCTGTATGGTGGATCTGGCAAAGTATTTTATGACATTCATTATGTCTGAATCCTGCGGGAAATGTATTCCCTGCCGTGAAGGGACAAAACGCCTTTATGAAACCCTGGACCGGCTGACTCGGAGCTATAAGAATGAAAATGATCCGGAAGAAGCACTGCTCCGTTTCCAGGGCATGGTATACCTGGAAAGACTGGCAAAAGTCATCACGACCACATCCCTGTGCGGATTGGGACAGACAGCAGCCAATCCCGTTATGAGTACGCTCCGGTATTTCAGGGATGAATATGAAACGCACCTGTACGAACGGAGATGTCCGGCCGGCGTCTGTAAAGAGCTGCTTACTTATAAAATTGACACCAACAATTGTACGGGCTGCACGATTTGTGCCCTAAAGTGTCCTGTCGATGCTATTCTGGGTGAACGGAAAAAGGCCCATTACATTGTCACGGATAAATGTACCCGGTGCGGGCAGTGTATGATGAACTGTAATTTTAATGCAATTTATGTTGAATAAATAAACGCAGGAAAGACCATGAATATTAAAATCAACAATATGGAATACTGGGCAAATCCGGGCGAGACGGTTCTCGAAGTGGCAGAACGGGAAGGAATTCGTGTTCCAACTCTCTGCTATTTGAAAGGCTATTCTCCCACCGGTTCATGCCGTATGTGCATGGTGGAAGTGGAAGATCAGGGACGCCTGGTGCCTTCATGTGCATTTCCTGTCTATGAAGGAATGCAGGTCAAAACCAATTCTCCCGAAGTCCGGAGAGCCAGGAAAACCATTATCGAGCTTCTGCTTGCAAATCATCCTCAGGACTGTCTGGTCTGTATCCGTAACGGAAACTGTGATCTTCAGACGCTTGCTGCCGAATACGGCGTGAGAAGTTACCGGTATGTCGGTCAGCGCCGAAAAGGCAAACTGGATCTGGCCAGCCCGTCTATTGAGCGGGATCCGGAAAAATGTATTCTCTGCGGCCGCTGCGTGCGGGTCTGTCATGAAATGCAGAATGTTGGCGCTATTGAAATAATTAACCGCGGATTTAACAGCACCGTAGCACCGGCAATGGACCGGAGTCTTAATACGGTTGCCTGCGTCTATTGCGGTCAGTGTATTGTTCACTGCCCCGTCGGTGCCCTTCGTGAAAAAAGCGATCAAAAGAGAGTCTGGGAAGCCATTAACAACAGCGATAAGCATGTTATTGCCCAGATAGCCCCGGCTGTCCGGGTTGCAATTGGCGAGGAATTCGGACTCGAACCGGGTGAGATTGTTACGGGCAAAATTGTCGCCGCCCTGCGGAGAATGGGTGTGGATACGGTGTTTGATACAAATTTTGCTGCCGATCTGACGATTATGGAAGAAGCAAACGAACTGATTGAACGCTTGACGAAAAAGGGTACCATTCCCATGATCACGTCCTGCAGTCCGGGCTGGGTTAAATACCTTGAACACTTTTATCCTGATCTCATGGGCCATCTGTCCACATGCAAATCCCCCCACGAAATGGAAGGGGCGATTATCAAATCCTATTATGCAAAGAAGATGGGCATCAACCCGGAAAAAATCTTTGTCGTTTCCATAATGCCCTGTATTGCCAAGAAATTTGAAGCGCAGCGTCCAGAATTAGGCAAAGAATATCAGGATGTGGATGTGGTTATCACAACCCGCGAACTGGCACGCATGATCCGGTCTGCCGGATTGGATTTTTCCCGCCTTCCCAATGAATCGTTTGATGATCCTCTGGGAGAAGCAACCGGAGCCGGAGCCATTTTCGGGGCTGCCGGCGGCGTGATGGAAGCGGCTCTGCGGACCGCCCATTTCATGCTCACGGGTAAAGATATGTCTGTCATCGATTTTTCACCCATCCGCGGACTCCAGGGTATAAAGGAATCCGTTGTAGAAATCGGCGGATTGAAATTGAAAATTGCTGCCGTCAGCGGATTGAAAAATATTGATAAATTGCTGAAGGATATGCGGACAGGAAAATCGGAATATCAATTCATTGAAGTGATGGCCTGTCCCAACGGCTGTATCAACGGCGGCGGGCAGCCCCAACCCAGCACCCCGGATAAAATCCGCAAACGGACAGAATCCATTTATAAAATTGATCAGGGACTCCCGAAACGCTGTTCGCACTACAATGAATCCATCAAAAAACTCTATCAGGAATTTCTGGAAAAGCCGGGAAGCCATACAGCCCATGATATTCTTCATACCCATTATACAGAACGTAACCGGTATTAATAATATTTAAAGGTAAGAAATATGAGCAAAAAAATACTCTTAATTGATGATGATGCAGATCTGATAAACCTGTATCAACCCTTCCTTCAGAAAAACGGCTTTGACGTGGAAGCTGCCTATAACAGCGAAGAAGGAAAAAAACTCTTTAAATCGTTTAAACCGGATATTGTTTTTGCCGATCTGGTTATGGAACACTTTGATTCCGGTTTTGTTCTGTGCCACTGGATGAAAAACCAGACAGAACGGGAAAAAGCGCATATCGTAATCTTTACATCAACCGGACATGAAACCGGCTATCGTTTTTCCACCCAGACGTCTGAAGAAAAAAGCTGGATCAATGCGGATGATTATCTGGAAAAACCGATTTCACCCAACGACCTTCTTCAATATATTAAGGATAAAGTTCTGAAAACAAAGTGAAAATACTTGATGCCCGAATTCTGATTATTGATCCGGATGCAAATGTTGTCCGGTTCCTGAAAAACCATCTGGGAAGCCAGCACGCGATTGATACGGCTGACAACGGAATTGACGGCATTGCCAAAGGATCCTCCTCAGAGTATGATATATACTTCATCAGTATGTCCCTGCCGGATATCAGCGGCAGGGATGTACTTCATGCCATACGGAAAGTCCATGAGGAATCCATCTGTATCATGATGTCATCCAAACCGACCATTGACTCAGCCGTTCAGACTACCCAGATGGGGGCTTATAACTATATATCCAAACCCTTTGATGCAGAAAAAATTGTCCCGGTGGTCTATCGGGCTTTGGAGCGGCGCTGGTATATTCTGGAAGCCAGGCGTCTTCAGAAAGAAAGAGAAAACAATCTTGCCGAACTGAGCGTGGACAAATCGCGTCTTTCCACCGTTATCCATTCCATTGACGACGGCATCCTGGTTATCAATCAGAATAAGGAAATTATTTTTTACAACCCCCGCTTTCTGCAGCTTATTGATACTGACCGGCAAATCATGATCGGAGATTCCATGTTCCGGTATCTTCCGCAGAATCTGCAGAAACAGATCTGTGAAATTCTCCTGGAAGCGGAATCCAATCCGAAAACCGGCGCTATCCGGCAGGAACTGGTTATCAAACCGCCTCTTGAATTGGTCGTGATGGCCAATACGGCTCCCATTTTAAGCGAAAACAATCAGCTCCTGGGCGTTGTATCTGTCCTCAGGGATATTACGGAAATGAAACAACTTGACCGCTCCAAATCCCAGTTTGTCAATATGGTTGCCCATGAATTGAAAGCACCTCTGGCTGCAATCCACAGCTATCTTAAAATGATCATTGACAATGCCCTGGGAGATGATGTTGTTACATATAATATGTATCTGAAACGATCCCTGGAACGGACATCTGCACTCACAGAACTGATCAATGATCTGATGAATATTTTCCGTATGGATTCTACCGGCGTTAAAAGAAATCTGGAAATAATTGAAGTTGCTGAACTTCTTGAAAATACGGTTGAATTATTTAAAGCCCAGATGGATGAACGGGAAATTAAAGTCAATCTTGCATTGAAACACGGACTCTTTATCAAAGCTGATGCTGAAGAGATCCGGCGGGTTTTTACTAATCTTATATCGAATGCAATAAAATACAACAAATACGAGGGAAGTATCCACTTGTCTTGCACGGAAGACGGCCGATGGGTAAAGATTTCAGTTCAGGATACAGGCATCGGTATGACTCCGGAAGAAAAAGAACGGCTTTTTCAGGAATTTTTCAGAGCGAAAAACCCTCATACGCGTGAAATAACCGGAACCGGACTGGGACTGGCAATTCTGAAAAAAATTGTGGACGAATACGCCGGTCGCATTACTGTAGAAACAGAGTATGAAAAAGGCAGCACGTTTACGGTTTTTCTGCCGAAAGCGGTTCCGGTAGCCGGTCCGGTAGCCGGTAGCCAGTAGCCAGTAGCCAGTCCAGTAGCCGGTAGCCAGTAGCCGGTAGTCAGTAGGTTGGTTGAGAGGGTCCATGTTGGTTTTGTGGTTTGGCGGATTTGTCGTTGGTTGTTTGATGGTTTGTTTCAGAGAAAGAATAAGTCCTGTGTATTGGCGGATTTGTGGTTGGTTGATTGTGGTTCGTTTCTAATAAAGAATAAGTCCTGTGTTTTGGCGGATTTGTCATGGTTGATTGATGGTTTTTTTTCTAATAAAGAATCAGTTTTGTGCTCCGGCAGATTTGTCGTTGTTTGATTGTTGGTTTTATTTTATATTTAATATTATATGGGTATTATAAAATGACTATAAAGTCTTTCTTTGATCTATACGTTTGGCAGGTTTCTCATGATTTTGTTATTCATGTGTATAAAATTACACAAAACTATCCAGAGGACGAAATGTATGGACTGGTCTCTCAGTTCAGACGGGCAGCTGTTTCTATTCCTGCCAATATTGCTGAAGGATTTGGAAAGGGTTCAAATAAAGAGAAAATTCACTTTCTTACAATCAGTCACGGATCTCTTGAGGAATGCCGTTATTACGTCATTTTATCCAAAGATTTAGGGTACATCCAAAAAAACGAAGAGACAATTTTGATGGAAAAAATCATCCAAATAAGCAAAATGCTGTCTGCCTGTACAAAATCTCTTCAAATCAAACAGAATTGACGCCCCCTACCGGCTACCGGCTACCGGCTATTGGTCCATTATCAAGCTCAGGGCCGTGGTTAATTTCAGGACATTCTGATTGGCTGTCCGAAGGTCATTCGCCAGTTTGCACGCGATGTTTCTCATGATGATCACACCGATGTGGGGATGTTTTAAAACCAGTTTTTCAAGATCGCCGTTTTTAATAATACCGATAACACACGGTTTTTGGGCTTTGACATTTGCGCTTCGGGGGATTTGAGGCTGTATCAGACTCATTTCACCGATAAAGGGGTGGTTTTCATGGGTCAAACGGATGAAGGTCTTTTCCCGGGTGTCTCCGCCTCCTTCTGTCAGGGGATATGTCAATGCCTGGGATATCTCCACCTCACCCTCCAAAAGCAGGAACATGAAATCTCCCGTATTTCCTTCATGGATGATCTGTTCGTCCGTTTTATACTGACGGATCTGAATGATGGGGTAAAATGTTTTTATCTCATCCTGGGAGAGACCATTGAAAAAAGGATATTTGTCTAAGGCGTTAAAATAGTTGTTACTCATGGCATCACCGGATCAGTACGGCAAGATCATCTTCGGAGATTATATAATCATCATCAGGATTCAATTGGAGTCTGATCCTGTTTTTGTCTCCGAGTGAATGACCTGCCATTTTCAGTTTTCGTTCTATAAAAGCATCAAGCTGACTGGAATCTGCAGACAGAAAATCAGAAAATGACACATTCTTTTGTTCTCTCACAACGCCGATCAGCAATGCCTTTTCTGTTTGCCTGAAATGTTCCCATACCTCGCGGAATGTTTTTCCTGTCAGCGACCCCGGAATCTTCTTCCGGTACATGGATGGATTTTCTTTATGATTCAACAGTTGAAAATATGCCTGGGGAATTCCCGGCATTAAAACGGAAGAAGCCAGTATAAATCCGTTGTATTCATCCCTTACAATGACTTCATCTGCATTTGCCCTTTTTAAATGAGCCTTGTTTTCGCTGTGATGGATGAAGGCAATAACCGGTATTTTTGCTGATACGGATTTAATGGATAATGTCGCCAGGACTGTTTTTTCGTCCGGATCGCCCTGTTCATCTGTTTCATTCGGGATAATGATGACTGACCGTGCATCCTTAATGTTTGCCCTTTCCAGCACATACTCTTTTGTGTAGTCACCCCGGACATACTGAATGTCTACGTTCTTGTATTGATAAATGATGTTGTTCACGTCCTCTTCAGGGATATCATTGATCATGACCAGGGAAACGTGACCGTGTTCCTTAAAAAGCGATATGATGGATTCAATCAGATCCACGGCGTTCTCGTTCCAGCCGCATATTACAATGTGATCTGAACTCTTTATTTTTTCCAATCCTTTACCCTCCCTGATTTTTCTGGCAACAAATGCAGATGATATGGTGGCTGTAAGCATGGATACGATTGTAATTCCGCCGAACATAATGATTACGGCAACCAAGCGGGGCGTCCCGCTTCCCGGAACAATATCACCGTAACCCACGGTTGTTATGGTAACAAAAGCCCACCAGAGAGCATCCTGATATCTTTCAAAACTTTGCGGGTCAATAAGAAAAATGACCAGGGAACCGGCCAGAGGAACGGTCAATAAACCGATCAGTATGGGTATGTAGCGCTGGTGGGACAAAAATCGACGGATGTTTTTCCAAATGTTCATGCGTGTTTTATATTGATTTTGAGGAATTTACAGAATATTACGTTTAGATAATAAGCAATAATGTTTAAGCGGTTGAATTGGCATTACATATCATACATCCGGGTGGAATCCATGACAAATCGCCGTTTTTCATGATCTTCCAGTTCGCTCAGATTGGAAAAGATTTCCTTTATTTCCGGAATGTCCGAATTGGCGGCAATTTTTTTGTAGATGCGGATCAGACAGTCATCCAGCTGAATGGCTGTCCGGATGATATCTTCTACGGTAATATCTTCCATGATATCGATCATTTTTGCAAATTCATTCCGAAGGTCATCACACAGTGTATATTTAAACCAGGTATCCTTTACTTTGCCGGAGATGTTGGCTTCGATTCGGCTGATATTGGCTTCCAGCTGTTCCTCGTGGACCGTCAGGTATTCCAGCATCATCTTGATTCTGATCTGATCTGTTTTATCATTGAGCTTCTTGTAATATTCCGAGAGTTTGTGATGAAAATCTTTGGCATAGTTCAGCACATCCTGTGCCTGTTTAAAACTGATCATTGTATTTCCTCCTTTTGGGGCAGGGATGCTCCAAGCTTTTCAATTTCATGGATTTGTATGATACCCTGAATATGGGCATTCAATATGGAATTGATGACGGCCTTAGCCAATATGCTGACGTGGACCGGCGAAAATTTAGACGGGAATGTCCCGATCACCGGGACCCGGCTGCCCAAACGGGTTAATGCGGCGATCACTTCCGATCCTTTTCGGCCTTCACCGTAAACCAGTCCGGGACGCATGATGACAGCCCGGATTTTTTGCTCCAGCAGATAGGATTCAGCTTCTCTTTTTGCCGTGATATACCGTTTCAGAATGGGAGGAGCATCACTGGCGGAAATCATGACAAAAACCGGGACCTGAGCTGTGTACGCAGCGGATGCGGCAACAATCACGCTTTCTCCGTTCAACCGCTCAAACGTGATATTGTGATCCGGCTTCTCGCGAAGGATGCCGATGGTATGGATAACGGCATCCGCGCCTGTTAAATATCCCGTCCAGCGGTCTGTATTGAAAATATTCGCCGAAACCCAGTTTACACCCGACATCCAGGCTTCCTTATGATCCGGATATCCCCGCCGGGAAATGGAAATTACGTCAAATCCCTGTGAGACAGCGGTTTTGCAGATCTCCAGCCCGATGAAGCCATTACCTCCCGTAACCACTACTTTCATATGTGATCCTGTAACTTAGTAACTTATATATTAAAGATAAGATTTAACCTGTTTAATGGCAAGACTCACTTTTAAACGGCTGTCAAAAGCTCCCGGTCCTGAAAAAATTTTCCACCGTTTCAATACCGCAGGTTCGGACTGCTGCAAGGGGACCGTTATAAAGGATTTTCCCTTTGTCCAGATAGATGACTTTATCGGCAATGCGGTGAATGCTGGCCAATTCATGGCTTACAACAAGTATTGTCATGTTAAATTGTTCTTTTATGGTCAGGATGAGCTGATCCAGGGATGCGCTGGTTACCGGATCAAGGCCGGCTGACGGTTCGTCGCAGAACAGAATTTCCGGATCCAGGATAATTGCCCGTGCCAGGGCAGCCCGTTTTCTCATACCGCCTGACAGTTCTGAAGGGAGCAGATATTCCGCTTCGGACAAACCCACCCATTTGAGTTTAACCGCAACATTCCTGGCAATCAGATCAGGATCCATGCGGCTGTGCTGTTCAAGGGGAATGGCAACATTGTCCCTCACCGATACGGAATTCAGTAAAGCGCCATTCTGGAACAGCACACCCATCCGCCGAAGCATGCGGTCATGTTTACTCTCATCGGCTCCGTCAAACGGTTCGCCGAAGATATGGATGCTCCCTGATGCCGGTTTGATCAAACCGGTTATTGTCTTAAGCAGGGTGGTTTTTCCGCATCCGCTTTCTCCCAGAATAACCGTGATTTCATTGGGGAATATATCAAGGTTGATGGTGTCCAAAACGGTTTTTTCCCCGAAACGAACAGTGATATCTTTTATATTTATCAGCGGCTCGGACATGGTTTTACATATAAATAAGACTGAATAATGCGTTTAAAACAATCACGGCAAAAATGGAAGCAACCACGGAGGACGTTGTGACTTTTCCCACGCCTTCAGCGCCGCCTTCCGCCTTAAAGCCGTAAAAACTGGCAATGATCACAATGACCCATGCAAAAAAGACACTTTTACTGAGTCCGATCAATAAATCCTTCACCTCAAGAATACTCAGGGTTTCATTAAAATATGAGACATATGTGAGGTCCAGATAGGTCATGCCGATAATAAAACCGCCCAGAATTCCCAGGATAATGGAAATCATAACCAAAAGAGGCATACAGATTGTAATGGCCAGAAATTTGGGAACAACCACATAACGGATGGGATTCAGAGCCATCATTTTCAGGGCATCCAGCTCTTCCGTGACTTTCATGGTGGATATTTCCGCAGCGAAAGCTGAGCCGCTCCGTCCCGCAATAATGATTGCTGTCATCATGGGGCCCATTTCGCGAACCATAGAAATGGCGATCAGATCAGCCACATAGATTCCTGCCCCGTACTGGCGGAGTTGTGCTGCCGATTGGAGGGCGATGATCAGTCCCAGAACAATGGACAGCAATCCCACAATTCCCACTGCATTGCTGCCGATGTAGACGATTTGCTGGGCAATGGCGCCTTTCCGCCGTCCTTTTGAAATAAAAATACCGTAAAATGACCACAATATGATTTCGGATGTGAGGTAAAGGATATCAGTGACTGTATCCTTAAGCGTTAATGCAAAATTCCCCACGCTTTCAAAAAATCCCGGGTGTTTGGGAGGAAGGGGGATTTTTATGTCGCGGGAAGAAAAACGGTCAAGGGCTTTCTGAACCTTTTCAGAGGCATTTTTAAAGGGAATATCCGGAAAAACGTCACTGCTGAGCCAGTCCAGAAAAACCACGCCGCTGCTGTCAGTATATATTAACTCCTTTAAATCGACGGCCTGAACGGCTTTTTTTTTGTATCGGCGGACTTGTTTTTCCAGTTGGGGAACGGTTTGATGGGTCAGGTCGCCCACAATGCGGAGTTCGTCATTCTCAAAAATTAGTCGGGCAATTTGTTTAACCATTGGATATTTTTTCCTGACACGATCCGTTTACCGGGCAAAATAATTGATCCTTAGGAACAGGGCATGGCGATTCACGATATATTCTTTTCCTGTTTCATCCTGCTTGTTCCGCAATCTCAGGCGGTAATCAACGGATATATATTTGAATAATTTCAAATTCAGCACATTTTCCCATTCTATGGTAGCCATTTCATCACTCCGGAAAGGAAAGAGAAAATCAGCATTTGTATAGTACGTCAGATTAAGGGGAAGCTGAAAATTTCCGATCACCGAAACTTCCGCACCTCTTTTCTGCAGGGATTCCTGAGCTTTAAAAAGTTTGTATGTCACACTGTTTTCAGTTACTTCCTCTTCAGACAGGAGATGGACATTATTGTAATAATCCTGCCTTAATCCAAATCCGGCCCTCACATTCAGGTTCACTCGTCCTGTGTTGACCGCTCTGACGTTAATCCCCACACCTTCTTTCAGGGTCAGGGGCATGAAACCGGTTTTTGTCTTAACCTGTTTAACCCGCAAGCCCTCTTCAACGGTTAAACCGTCGAGATCTTTTTTTCTGTAATTAACCGGCGATGAAAAATAGGCATATTCATTCAACAGGTGCGTCTCTACATCGAAGCGTCCGTAAACCCCGGTATTTTTAAGAAAGTAAAGGATCAGCGTATTTCTGAAATATGTGTCGTCGTTGGATATTCTGAATCCCGTATCGGAGGTCCTGGTTGTTCCCAGTTCGATCAGGTTTCTCAGGGTATAATTCACCGGAAAGTTATCGTATGTGATTTTATTTTCAAATTGCGTATTGAAGACAAGCGTCGTTTCGTGTTCTGTCCGGATTTTTTCATTGGTGCTGTTGATGGATGCATTCCCGTAAAAAGCGCTGAGAAAATGCCAGTGACCGATGGTTCCCGCTTCTTCATCTTCTTCCAGGACCCCTGCACCGATAAGATTTCCCGGCGTACCGTCCGGGTTTGTGGCAACCACGATGGTGATTTTCTGGAATTCCCCTTCATTCAGATAAATCGTTGTAAAATTGCTGTACGAGTTAAAGGGCTCGTTATTGATCGTAATTTTATATCGCCCCGGTTCAACCATCCAGATTTGCTGTTTTTCCCCGTATTCACGGCGGGCGGGAACGCCGATACCGTATGTCATTCCGTCCGCATCAAAAATTTCATAGGGGACTTTTACCACCTCCTGCCGTTCATCGATGATATTCACGATCAAACAGCTCCAGTCCGGCTGAACAATGGTTTTATACCGGGGATAGATCTGTACGTTTTCTTTGACCATGAGCTGACGCCTGCTGCCTGATCCGTATTCAAGAGTATATATTCCTGAAGGAAGGGAAACGGACTGGCCGGGAACGCCGTCATATTCGGAGCCGTCATTATTGTAAATTTTATAGGGCGGTTCATTATCAGCTTTGGAAATTGCCGGAAGGAGAAGCGCACCCATGCCTTCGCTTATCTCTTCATCAATTTCCTGAAGCAGGGAATCTCCGGGAAGTTCCGCGATTTCCGGTTCCGGTTCGGCTTCCTGTGTATAAAACCTGAGGACTTTAAAAAGGAATGCATCCGTTTCTTCCAGGATAATTTCATTGATCGTCTGAACGAACGTTTCGACTTTGTCATCCAGAATCTTTTGTTCACGGCTGACGTTATGTTCAACGAAACGGTTTCTGGCCTGTGTTTCAGTGAATTGAAAATTCATGTTGATGGATGCGGTTTTGCCCTCGGCCCCTCTGTCATACAGCTCAATATTGTTGATTCTCACCGAAATCTCACTGTCCGGCCGCTGGTCCAGATATTCTCTCGAAACAAAGCGGAATAAATTGTATACACTGACTCTTTTGGTAATCAGTCCGGGCAGGAACTCAGTCGGACGCATTGCCCACAGGTCATTTACCGAATATGTAATGCGTGGACCGGAATGGCGGATCACGATTTCCCGCTGATTATAAATGGATGGAATTATTACATCATTGATCCTCACGGACATATCGAGAGGTTTGGTTTGAAACAGGTCCTTATTCTCCGTATGGGGGAAATATTCCATCACATAATAATTCTGGACTACAGCTTCACGCGTATAAGTGCAGGCATGCATTAAAGGAATAAGAAGAAGCAGAAAAAAATACTTTTTCATTGGTTGGCCCTGTGCTCTTATCGTTTTGTGCTTCGCAATAAAATGGAAGGATCATCACTGATCTGCCGGGAGAACTGATTCAGAAAATCGGCGGCTTGTTTGATGGATTCCAATGAACTGATAACATCCTGGCGGGACCGGAGAACCATCAGATCCACACGGGTTATGGTATTATTCAAATTGGTAATTGCAGTGACGGCTTCATCCGAAATGCGTGCAAGATCTGCCCCGGACAGCTTCTCATTGATTTGGTTCAGCGTATTTGTTACATCGTCAGCCAAAGATTTGATATCGGTTGATGCAAGATTTTCGCTGAATATAATCGCATTACCTATGATCGTATCCAGTTTTTCCAGACTGGCGCGGGTGGAGGTTACCAACGCTGCCAGGGACAGGGTTGCCGAATCAATATGGGAAAACGTATTGAGAAGAGGCTGACGGTTTTCTTCGAGAAGATTCTCCGCCTGATAAAGGATATTCTTTGCTTTCAGCTGATTATCGTAAGCCGTAAAGGTAATCAGATTATTCAGGAGAATTTCAAACTTTTCCGCGATTTCTTCTGCTTTTCCCGTAATGTCATCCAGGTAGGATATTCCTGCATTGATCGTAGAACCGGGTTCCAGAAATTCCGATTCATTGCTTCCGCCGGTGAGTTCGATCTGTTTCAGACCCGTAATGCCGATGCTTACCAGCGTTGCCACCATATCTTCTTTGATGGGCGTTCCTTCCTTGACGCTGATCTGCACCCGAACCTGATTAATGTCATCCTTATCGATCGTAATATCGTCAACCTGGCCGATGGTAATACCGTAAAATTTCACAGAACTTCCGGTTTGCAAACCAATGACGGAAACATCCCTGTAGTTGATATAATACACATCTCTTTTTTGCATGAGTTGATTCCCGGCAATAATAACGAAAGAAACGATCAGCAGGGAAATGGAGAAAATCAGAAAAACGCCCAACCGGATTTTTTGTGCTTTGCTGGCCATCCTGAAATGTCCTGAGTTTACAGCTTAGATTTAAACATTTTTTTAAAAAACAGCCGGCACCTGACTTGTGTCATTATTGACAGAACCTCTATCAAACCGGCAATTCAACATTAATTGTACGTTAAGGTTTATCAGGGGGAAATGCGAGGAAAAACAGCGGTAAGTCCGGTAGCCGGTAGCCGGTCGCCGGTAGCCAGTAGTCAGTAGGGTGCGTCGATTTTGTTTCAGTTGATATAATT
>NPIE01000574.1_pt1 | contig 15193 bp, 20 predicted proteins | sample 8637661 | NCBI WGS metagenome assembly NPIE01 (sample SAMN07420842, study PRJNA396082) | bioreactor metagenome | isolation source: sample BA12 brine-fed electro-methanogenic bioreactor BA | place: Japan: Kochi | collected 2016-12-09 | reverse complement strand
TCCTCCTCTTCCGACTTCTTCTCAGCTTCCGGTCCGGCTCCATTGGATACAAATATCGCCATAATACGTCACCTGCTTGATTAAACAGAAAGTAATTGAGAACAGATAAATTGATAAATTTAACCCTCACCAGGATGAAAATTGAGGGTTCCTCTACCTTTGCGGCATTTTTTTTCGGATCCAAAGATTCTTATTCAACCCCTCCCCTCAACTACGTGAAAAGGTCGATGAGGTGGTCGTCGTTGCTGGCGGGCCAATCGAAAGGATCGACGGACCTTTCTGCCCTCTGATGAATATCCGAGATATGGACCATCGTCCTTCATGGCTTGTTATTAAATATTATTAAATACTCGTGAGTTCTATATCTTCAGAATATGAAGGATGGTGCATTGGAATGATTTTAGGAGAGAATCTCGGCAAGCTGAAAGAACATTTAGAAAATCTGGATATGGATGAGCTTATGCAAATGGCGAAAGAGATGGATTGGGCCGCTCTTGCGTCACTATCGAGGCGATCGGAGCTTGAAGAGCTGAAGCGCAGTCTCAACGAGGACGATCTATTGGAGACGCTGAAGCTATTGAAAGGGATGGATTTGGATAGGCTGATCGAAAGCTCGAAAAGTTCCGGCCGCGAAGAATTGACCGAATTTCTGAATGGGCTCGACTTGAAGAAGGGGATGGTTGCCCTCGGGCTGATCTTATTGGCCAGGAGAGGGCTGAAGCAGCTTGGCGGTGGAGCGAAAAAAGAAGAAGTTGAGCCCGAAAAGACCCGTTCAGGCGATACCCATATCGAGATCGAAACGAAAGCCGATGTCGATAGTAACGATGAGATCATCGGGTCTAAAGGCTCTGATAAATACCATCGGTCGGACTGCCACCTTGCGAAGAGGATTTCGCCGGAAAATTGGGTGATCTTCTCGGACGTTATGGAGGCAGAATCCCGGGGGTACAAGCCCTGCGCCTTTTGTAACCCTTCGTAACCCTTCGTAGACCTTCCGTCAAATTCACATCTTTTTGAGGTCCAGACCCCAGGTCGATCGGCCTCTCGCTGCCTCGAATCTAGCCGATAGATCCAGCTCGAACCTGGCCACCTCCCCGTCAGGAAGGCTCGCATCCCGGACGCCCCCGTCCTTTAGAGATAGAAGAGCCAAGTCCCTAGCATCGGCCGAAAAAGGTCCTGCGCGGGGCGAAGGCGAAATTTCGCCTGAAGGGGACTCGATCATGATCCCGAGAAAAACTTATACGTTCTGGGGGCGGATTGTGCATAATAGACGGAAAATAAAGCTTCAGCCTCTCCTTCTTTCGCCGATCAGCGCCTCAAATCCGATCAAAACATCCTGCATCTCCGAGGAGATGGCTTCTTGACGTTGTTTGCGGAAGCTGATGGAAAGCTCGTTCAGACGATCTTCTATGTTTTTTTCTGCCGCCTGCATGGACGAAAGCCTGCTGGCGTTCTCGCTTGCCAGAGACTCGACGAAAGCCCGATAAAGAGATGAAAAGATGTGCTCTCGCACCAGAGAAGAAAAGAGTCGATCTGCGTCCATCGAAAAGGTGGGAAGAGATCTAGAGGGCCACCTTTTCTCTGCAAGGCCGTTTATCCATTTCATATCGAGAGGGAGAAGATGCGCCAAATGAGGACGAAATGCCGCCGATGGACCCGATTCAGGCCTGTTGTAAAATAGGACGATCTTATCGACATCGCCTTCCAAGTGCCACTCCTCGATCTTGACCAGAACCTCTGCCATGACCTCTGTAATGCCCAGACTATCTCCAGAAAAAGAGAAGTGTGCTTCGACTGGCTGCCCTCCTTCTTCAAGGTGGGAAATTACGCGCTCACCCACAGCAACGGCTCTTCTTTCTTCGTGTCCCATCTCGTTCATCTCGTCAAGGGCGTAGCGCGCAATCTGCTCGTTGAACTTGCCGCACAGCCCCTGCTCAGAGCCGAAGATCACAGCGCCCAAAGTTTCCCTCTTTCCGGAGGAGAAGGGTGCTGAAAATTTCTTTTCGTTCATCATTACAACTTGAAGCCCCATCTCGATGGACCTGGTGTACTCAGCGAGAGACTCGACCGCCATCTCGTATCCGCGGATGTTCGTCGAGGAGATGACCTTCATTATTTTGACGACCGACTGCAGCTCTCTTGCGTTTTTGATCTTTCTTTTCACCTTTTCGATCTCTTCCATAACCTTCCTCTCACCTTTCAAGAGCATTTTTAGAGGTCTTCAGAATCGCTTCGCGATCCTCAGAGCTGAGCTTTTCACCTGATTTGATCTGCTGGCGCAGTTCCGGCAACCTTTCTCGAAAGGCTTTTCTTATCGCGTCCTTCGCAGATGCCACTTCCTTGAGTGAGACCTCGTCCAGGAGTCCCGCCGTCGCCGCCAGGAGAACCGCGATCTGCTCCGGGGCCGGAATCGGCTCGAACTGGGGCTGCTTCAGCACCTCGCGGATGCGCTGCCCCCGTTCGAGGGTTTTTTGGGTATCCTCATCGAGCCTGGTTCCGAACCTGGTATAGGCCTCCAGGTCTTCGAACTGGGTGTATGTGAGGCGCAGGTCGCCAGCCACCTTGGAATATGCCGGAAGCTGACTTTTTCCACCCACCCGGGAGACCGACTGGCCCACATCAACGGCTGGCAAAATTCCCTTTCCATACAGCTCGGGGGAGAGGTAAATCTGGCCGTCGGTGATGGAGATGAGGTTAGTGGGGATGTAGGCAGAGATGTCCTGGGCCTGGGTCTCGATTATCGGCAGGGCTGTGAGGGTGCCACCGTCTCTCAGGTGGGTGGCCCTCTCAAGGAGCCTCGAATGAATGTAAAAGATGTCCCCGGGAAAAGCCTCTCTGCCGGGAGGGCGGCGGAGGAGCAAAGATAGCTCTCGATAAGAGCGGGCGTGGCGGGTTAAATCGTCGTATACGATCAAGACGTCGCGTCCCCTCTCCATGAAGTGTTCCGCCATGGTGGTGGCGGAATACGGAGCTATGTAATTCAAGCCGGGCGGATCGTCGCCGGAGGCCACGACTGCTGTGCAGTTTTCCATGGCGCCGTACTTACGAAGATCTGCGATCGCCTTGGCCACCTCTGACTTTTCCTGTCCTATGGAACAGTAAACGCAAGCTACATCTTTGTCCCTCTGGTTGATTATGGCATCTAGGGCGATGGCGGTCTTGCCGGTTTGACGGTCGCCGAGTATCAATTCGCGTTGGCCGCGGCCGATCGGAACCATGGAATCTACCACCATGACCCCCGTCTGAAGAGGGACGTTCACCGGAGCCCGATCCATGATCGCCGGGGACTCGCGCTCGATGGGCCTCTTTTCTGATGTTTGAAGGGGTTCGCCTTCGTCTAGCGGTCTTCCCATCACATCCACGACTCGCCCCAGAAGCTCCTCGCCCACCGGCACCTCCATCGCCTTTCCGGTCCGGTGCACCACCTGCCCGGCTCTGACCTCCTCACTTTTGTCAAGGAGGATGACCGCCACCTCTTCAGGGTCGAGGTTGAAGGCGATCCCGACCCTATCGCCGGGAAATAAGACGACCTCTTCGGACTTGACGTGGGGCAGTCCTCTGATACGAGCGATGCCTTTGCCCACGAAGGATACGACCCCGATCTCCTCGAACTTCAGCTCGAGCTTTCGGCTTTCCAGGGTATGGCTTACGACGCTGAAGGCGTAGTCCAGGGCCTCCCTGACCGCCTCGTCGCCCTTCTTCATCTCCATCCTTTAACCTGCTTTTCTTTTGGAGCACTCTGCTCAAGCATATGCGAAAAATCCGATTCCAGGGAATCGAGATAGCCTGCGATGCTCCAGGAGATCTCTGCGTTTCTTGCGCTCATCTCAATCCCGGAGATCAGCTCTTCGTCGATCTCGAAGTGGACTCTCACTTCGGTGCCGGTTTGATCCCGCAAAACCTCCTTGATCTTCTGTTGCACGTCCCCGGGGATCTCAAAGGCGCTTTTCACGACGATCAGCTCCTCAGGATATTTATAAAACTCCTTGAAGGCCTCTTTTTCGGAGGCTTCCATCTCTTCCAGGCGCTTGACGAAGGTCATGACCATCTGACGTTCCAGCGCCTCGTCTGCCAGGTCTCGGAAGGCGCGGCGGCATATGGCGTATACCTGCTTGCCGGTGCGCTCTCTCAAATCGTCGAGAAACGACTTCTTCTGGCTCTCCACCGCCTCGTACCATTTGGCCTTGCTCTTCTCAACCTCCTGCTCCGCTTTCTTCATAAGGTCGGCCTTGAAGTTCTTGGCGTCCTCCTTCGCCTTGATTACCATCTCCTCGTGCTTTGCCGAGATCTCCCGCTTCTTTTTGCGATAGGATTCCCCCTCCTCCTCGGCCGCCTTCTTCTTCTCTTCGACCTCCTCCAACCGGGAGGAGATCTCTCGCTCCCGCTCGTCCATCAACTTCAGGACTGGAGCGTACAGGAAGTGCTTCAAGAGCAGCACCAGTATCAGAAAGTTCACAATTTGAGCTGCGGTGGTGAAATAATCGATCTGCAACGTCATCCACCCATTCTCGTTACGTAGTCCCAGAACGGATTGGAGAAGATCAGGATTATGGATATCACGAAACAGTAAATGGCGGTGGACTCTATCATTGCCAGGCCGACAAAGAGCGTCCGAGTTATCGTGTTTGCCTCATCGGGCTGTTGGGCAATGGCGCTCAGGGCGCGGGAGAGTGCCCAGCCTTCTCCTATCGCGGGGCCAATCGAGCCTATGGCGATGGTCAGACCAGATATAATTATGGAAGTCATACCTATCGTATCTAAAGCAGCCATATCAAGTTCCTCCGTCAAGTTCCTCTTCGTTTTCAGGTTCGATTTCGCTTGCCTTCTCATCCGAACTTGCTGATACAATGTATACTGTAGCCAGAACCGCGAAGATATAAGCCTGGACCTGACCGATCATGAGCCCAAATAGGTCCATTATTACGGGCAGGAACAGGGGCGCAAGGGTGATTATAACGGCGACGAGCAGGGTTTGGCTCATCATGTTCCCAAAGAGCCTGAGGGCTAGAGCCACCGTTCGTGATATCTCTCCTATGATGTTGAAGGGCAACATCAGTGCCGTCGGCTGGATGTAGCGCTTGAAGTAGCCAGAGGTCCCCTGCTGTAAAATCCCAAAAATTGGAACTGCAAAAAAGACGCAGATGGCCAGCGCGGCTGTGGTGGATAGAGAGCTTGTAGGCGAACGATAGCCGGGAACGATCCCCAGGATGCTGGACAATGAGAGAAAGAGGAAGAGGGTGCCAGAGAAGGGGATATAGGGGTCCGAATCTCTGCGGGCGATCTCTCGTAGCTCTGTTCTCATGTAGCCTACGATCGTCTCAAGCATAACCTGCCTGCGGGAGAGCGGGGGTTTTGTGTAGAGATGGCGCGTCGACGCCAAGGCCAAAAAAACCAAAATTCCCATCACCAGCCACGTGAATACGATCGTCTCATTGATGGTGAAGACTCCCCATTTCCAGAGCACTGCCTCGTCGGGGCTCAGTTCGATCATTTTAGATTACCTTCTTCTGGGGATGGCGGCCCAGACGACAGACCATTGCGATCTTCGTAAAAATGAAACCGGCAAGAGAGAAGGCCAGCCCCTCAAGGCCGGTTCCGATGATGAGGTAAAAGCCGAAAATGCAGACTGCAGACCTTCCGAGGAAGCTTCCCAGGGTCAAAAGCTCTGGCCTTTGAGAATCGGGAAGTCGCCTTATCGTCAGCCACAGGCCGCCGAAGTAGAAGACTCCAAGCCCTATCCCAAAGGTGAAGCTGAATATCCACAGGAGAAGTTCATTCATCCGGCTTCACCCCTTCGATCACCTTCTGCTCCTTTTTGACCCAGTACCAGGCGTTGGCGCATCCCACGATCAACCCCGCGGATAGGAAAACGAGGGTCCAGGAGATCGGCCCAGGATATCTGGTGTCGATCCAGACTCCGATGGCCACACCAATCAGAGTGGGAACTGCCACCGACCACCCTATGATGCCCATCATCCCAAGGCCAAACCAGATCCCCCTGGCTCTCTCCCTCCTGGCCTTAATTTTGCGCTCTTCCTTTGCGCCTATCTCTTCAGCAAAATCTTCACTATCTTTGTCCATCGTCTCTTCCCGTGCTATATCTTTTCAAAGACGTTCTTCGCAAAATCTGCCTCGAGCTTTGCCAAAATTGTGCGAGTCTTCTTCTCTCTCTCGTCCAGCGCCCGAAACTCCTCTCTGACGGTCCTCTTCAGCATCCCCAGATCCTTGCTGCGTATCGCCCTTCTCGTCGAGACCATGACATCGGAGGCACATTTGACCAGAATTCCTTCGTCGATGGCTAGAAACTCTTCCCCCTCGTCAGACTGGAAAGAGAATATCCCAGGCACCAAAGCGGCCACAAAGTCGATGTGCTTGGGAAGTATGCAAAAGAAGCCATTCTCAGCCTCAGCAACGACCTTTTTCACCTCTTCGTCGATGAGGATCGTCATGGGGAGAAGAACCTTCAGCCTCATTCTTTTGCTTCCTCGATGCTCCCTATCATGTAAAGCGACTTCTCTGGGTAGTCCGAGAACTCGTCGTTCAGGATGCGCTCACAGCCATCGAGCGAATCTTCAAGCCCGACCATCTTGCCCTCCTGCCCCGTGAATTGCTCGGTTGTGAAAAAGGGCTGAGTCAAAAACCGCTCCAACCGGCGGGCCCGATTCACAGTTTTTTGATCGTCCTCTGACAGCTCCTCAAGTCCCAGCATTGCGATGACGTTTTTTAATTCCTCATACTCTGCAAGCGTCTTGCGTATCCTTTGGGCTGTATTGTAGTGCTTTGCTCCAACTATGGTGGGGCTCAACATCCTCGACCGCGATTGAAGAGAGTCTATTGCCGGATAGAGCCCCTGGCTCGCCATTTTTCTTGATAAAACGATAGAAGCGGAGAGGTGGCCGAAGGCGTGGGCGACGGCAGGGTCTGTAAAATCGTCAGCAGGGACGTATACCGCCTGAACCGAGGTGATGGCTCCCGTCCTGGTGCTGCAGATCCTTTCTTCGAACTCCGCAAGCTCAGTTGCCAGGGTTGGCTGATATCCCACCCTCGACGGCAGCTGCCCCATGAGCCCCGAGACCTCGGAACCCGCCTGAACAAAACGAAATATGTTATCGATCAAGAGCAGCACGTCCTGCTTGACATCGTCCCGGAAATACTCGGCCATGGTTAGGGCGACATGGCCGACGCGAAACCTCGCACCTGGAGGCTCATTCATCTGGCCGAAGACGAGGATCGTTTTGTCCAGGACGTTCACGTCTTGAATCTCTCGGTAGAGTTCTTCGCCCTCTCGAGACCGTTCTCCGATCCCGCAGAAGATGCTGATCCCCTCATATCTGCCCGCTATGTTTTTGATCAGCTCCATGATCAAAACGGTCTTGCCGACGCCGGCACCTCCCAAAAGCCCGGCTTTGCCGCCGCGTTCCAGTGGCGATAGAACGTCTATCGCCTTAATTCCGGTTTCGAAGATCTCGGAGGTGGTGGTTCGCTGAGATATCGGTGGTGAGTCCTGGTGAATAGAGCGGAACTCTTTCACCTCAGGGCTTTCTTTCTGATCTATCGGCGAGCCGAAGACGTTGAAGACTCTGCCCAAAAGCTTCTCCCCAACCGGAGCCATCAAAGGCTGGCCGGTATTCGTCACCAAAGAGCCGCGAGCAAGTCCCTGGGTGGGCGTGAGAGCGATCCCTCTCACGGTCTCGGAATCGAGATGGATCAACGCCTCGATCACGACCTGGCCATCGTCGCCGGCCTTCAGCACGCTGTTGATCTTCGGCAGCGACTCCGTGAACCGTGCGTCTACAACGCTGCCCCGGACGGAGACCACCTCTCCCCGGTTTAATGATGTCAAATTTTCGTTTCACCCCGGACCCGTCGTCATTTATATGGCCGGTTTAGGCATCGGATTCATCTCACCGTTGGCCTTCCGCCCTCTTTTCCACTCGCGCCGAAGTGCTCTTTGATCTCCAGCTCCACCTCAAGCTTCTTCTTTTTGGCATCTTCCTTATAGGAGATCTCCAGGGTTACCGGCTCGTCGGGATCGAGCCGGATCTGTCGTTGAGCGAGGTCGATCTCGACCTTCCCTCCCTTCTCCAGGGTGTCTGCCAGCTCCCGGAGGAACGCCGCTGCCTCGACGAATTTCAGGGGGTACTCCACCTCCACTTCCTTGGACTTCTTCTCTTCCTCGGTCTTCTCCTCTTCTGGCTTCTTTTCAGCCTCTTCTCTGGTTGCGGTAGGTACTACTATCGGCATTTAGATCACCCTTTGATTGAACAGATAATTATTTAGAGCTGCATAATTAATAAATTTAACCCCGCCTCGGAGTCGTCGGCTTGATTCTGCGCCAATCGCAACGGATCTACCAAACCATTCTCTGGGCGGCCTGAGGGTGAGGCGGATCGGCTAGAAGGTGGAAGCTTGTGGCTTCCAGGCTCTTTATTTTTCTGCTCTCAGGTTTCTATGATCGTCTGCAGCATTCGTCTTCGACGCTGGTTCATGACGTCCTTCATTATGTACTCCCGCCAGGTTCTGTCGCCTTTGGCCTTGGATAGATGCTCGAAGTCCTCGTCGTCGAGGTTGATGGTGATGTATCTCATAATTTTCCTCTCCAGGTGATCTCACCTGGTGGTGTAGCCGCCGTCTATGATCAGCTCCGAGCCGGTCACGAATTTGGCCTCGTCTGAGACCAGGTAGAGGACGCCGTAGGCTATGTCGTTTGGCTCGCCGATGTGGCCGATCGGGTGGATCGAGTCCAGCTCAGCCCTCAGATCCTCAGCAGGGACGTCCAGCTTCTCGGACTGCTCTTTGAGAAAGTCTTCGACCATGGGGGTCCAGATGAAGCCGGGGTGGACGGAGTTCACCCTGATGTTGTCTTTAGCGTAGAAGAGGGCCCCTGTCTTGGCCATGATCCTGTTGGCGGCCTTGGTCGCGTGGTAGGCGGGGACGTCCGAGGCTCCGACTATCCCGTATATCGAGGATATGTAGACTATATTTCCGCCTCCGCTCTTCTTCATGTAGGGGACGACGTACTTGGTGCAGAGGAAGGCTCCAGTGACGTTGACGTCGAAGACATTTTCCCACTCCTCTCTCGAATATTCGTGGATGGGCTTGTTGGGGCCGGAGATCCCAGCGTTGTTCACCAGAACGTCTATCCTGCCATACTTCTCGTAGACGGCCCGCGCCACCTCCTCAACCCGCCTCTCGTCGGTCACGTCCAGCTGGTAGTACTCTGCAGCTCCGCCCGCAGACCTGATCTCACCGGCTACCCTTTCACCCTCTTCCTCCGTCCTTCCGGTGATGATCGAGATGGCTCCTTCATCTGCCAGGACCTTTGCTATCGCCTCGCCTATGCCGTAAGTGGAGCCGGTGACGATCGCCGTTCTCCCTTCCAGTCGTCCTTTCTTGCTTTCTTTCATCTCATCCCCCACCCTCATGAGTTCCAGGTAACAACTTTACTTTTTCTTCCATTCGCCGCTCTCTTCGTCCTTTTTGTAAACGTTCTTCACCGCAGCCCAGGCTACCTTGTGGGCGGTCTCCTCACGAGATGCATCACCCCGCCGCTCTTCGGGGTCGGCATACTCGTCCCAGGCGTTGTTGAATGCTTTCATGTAGATCTCCTGGGCATGGTTGGGCAGGTTATCTCTGACGCTGTCGGGAAGCTCGTCCGGGCTTTCATAGGGCATCTTTTTTCACCGGAATTATATTCTATTTTATGCTAATTGAACCTTTCCTCGCAGTTTTGAGGATGGGGCCGGATGGAGGAGTCTATGGAACCGGAGATTTCAACGGCCTCCTGAAGATGCCGAGGGGCCACGGAGCAATGTCAGAATCTTTTTATGCAGGATTGATTATAACCTCCGCCCGGAGGTTGGCTCGACGAGATCGATCCCGGCTTTGATCCTTGTGGTGCTTCTGCTGGCGGTTGGAGCATACGAAGGCGGCCCGGATTCTCGCGAAGTAGTCTGTGCCAGCGAGATCCTGGCCAAGATCGAGCGGGGCGAGCCTGTCGAGTACGACGGCGTGATAGTCGAGGGCCTGGACATGTGCTAGCTACCTTTATTCGTATCTCCAACAATTACAATCAGCATCTGGCCCATTCCATCCGGGAGGGCAAGATTCGCATTTCCAACAATTACAATCAGCATCTGGCCCATTCCATCCGGGAGGGCAAGAGGAATATCCACTAAAGGTAGAAGGGTTTTGTGTACCTGTGCTGGCGCCTTCAGAAGTGATTCTAGATTCATCTTCCAGGATACTAAGGACGGAAGTGCTATCTGTGCTTGTGTTAATAGTTGGCTCTACTGTTTCTTCGCTCGGATCGACATTTAAACCTTGGATCTGTGTAATGTTTTGTTCTGCTGTTTGCTCAAAATGAGGAATAATTGGAAACAGCAATTCACCTGTTGCTACACCGAACTCATCATCTGCTTGAACAATCACATAATAAATCGGGCTCGAGTTATTCGCAAAGATAAATCGCCCTTTTGATGGTGTTCGATCGGGAAAACTCGGCAGAGATATTTCAAGATCTCGAGTCAGATTATTGTAATCAAAAACCACGATCTTTGAGGCATCCTCATTGCTACTATAGGTCTCTTTAGGTATGACGAGTACTTTGCCAATAATTGCAGCATGAGCTAGTGTCTCTATCACATGTATGCCTGATAGTCTACCATTATAGGTCATATCCTTATCCGGATTAGACGAGGCACGGAATATATTGCCACAAGCTGTGAAAATGCGATTTCCGTCCTCGGACATCCACAGGTTGCTGCACATCTCATAATCTCCATGGTAGGGAGAGTCTTCCCCAATTATTGGTTCTCCTTCAGAAATATCGATCTTTTGAAGGTCTTGAGGAGAAAGGCTTGGATCCAGACTGTAAAGGCTATTACCATCTGGGTTCAATTTAATAAGGCTTTTTTCATATATGCTGGAAGAGTATCCAAATCCGCCTGAACCTAGGACTTCATCGCCCGTATTTAAATTAACTGCATGAAGCTCTACCCACTGATCGCGGTCAGGCACAACGTATATCCAACCATTCCCGGCAAGAACAATATCGAAGGCTTCTGCCGTCAAATCGAACGTTTTGATCACGCTGCAATTTTTCAAATCTATATAGGATATCAGGGCATCATGACCAACTGCCGCAAAGAGGCCATCCGGACTAACCGATACGCATATTGGTGTACGCAATAATGGCACGGTTATATCACGATTATTGCTTAGATCGAAGATATGTAGCGCGTTTTCACTTTCTGGAACCATGACTATTAAATTCAATGATTTACTATATTCAGAATCTATTACTCTGAAATCAAGGGGGGTAATAACCCCGATCTCATTTGATGATAACGCTGGCATGGTTATTAAACCGCATGCTAAAATCAAAACCGATATCATCAAATGGGCTGTTCGTTTTTGTGTATTCATAATTGTCTACTCTCCTAAACGAAAAAGAGTTATTCGATTACGCAAATTTAAACATATCGCAATTTATAATCCTTCTCCATCGAGGGGCCATCTAAGCTCAGCCAGCTTCGTCCCTTCAATCCTCTCTCCGCCAGGTGTAGGGTAGCTCTGATGCTCGCCTTCCAGCCATGACTGCTCGGACGAAATAAAGCGGAAATAACTGCGCTGCGGCATCGGCCCGAGACGATCCCGCGCCGGACGGAGGCGAAATCTCGCAGTCCCTTCAATGACCTCACCCTTTTTTCATACATTTGATCCTCCTAACCACCCCCGGAACTTTCGCGAGCTTTCTATATCCCATCTGCCGAAAAAGCCGGATACTTGAAGCCATCGGAGAAAGGGCTTTTTAGCAGCTGTATCAAGGGATCTGACATGACCCGCCCCGAAGATCAAGCGAGGGCAGCCGCCACCATCGAGGCCCAAAACCTGGAGGAGGCCAGGGGAGCTATCGCCGTCAGCTGCCAGCTCTTTCTAAAACGGCTCGACCGACTCGAAACGGGCCACGCGAACGTCCGGACGGCCCAGGACGCGGGCAGATTCGCCAGGGCCCTCTCCATGTACCTTCTAGCCTCTCTGCCCCTCAAGCCCGAAGCCTGCCCCTTCTGCGTCCAGCACTCTGGCGGCAACCGCTGCCAGTGTTGCGGCTACGCCGAGACCCACGGCGGGAGGTGCGACGCCGAGACCAGCGCCTTCGGCCAGCTGGTCGAGGCGGTCATCGACCTCGCTGGCGAGATTCACGCGATCCGGGAGAACCCACCCGCCGGGACCGTCGATCCCCAGGTTGCGAAAAAAGGGCTCGCGGCCTCCATCGCCCGATCGAGGAAGGCGGCGGAGGACCTCCTGGCCGCGATTGAAGAGGACACCGTCTCCGGGCTGATGGAGGCGAAGAGAGGCTATATCGAGGCGATCCTGAAGGCGCTGCCCGTCGATCTCATCGGCTCTTCAGAGGTTTTTCGGTCCCTCCATGAGGTTCGGGCGAAGCTGGAGCGGTACTGGTGAGCCTCGATAAACTATAAATCAAACTTCAGCCAATATATAGCGAGGGTGTGACCATGGACATAAAAGAGACTCTCCGGCGGTATCCGTGCATCGTCGTCTTCAGCCTGTTCCTGCTGATCATGCTTATAATAGTCTTCTACACCAAATGAGGGGATGGATTTTAGCGGTCCCCGCCGACATTTCCGGGGATGTGATTTTTCCTAATTCCCTGAAGGTCTTATATTAGCCCCATCGAGACGGCGAGACCATAGCGGACGGGACCACTATAACTTAAAATGAATACCCCACAGCTTGTTGCGGTTGGGATGGCCACAAAACCGTCTTAAGGATTGTTGCAGCTACGTGAATAGTTGAGCCGAGAAAGGTGATGTCAGACGTAATCAGCAATTATGTTGAGACACAAGAAACCCCAGAAGAAAAACCGGCTACGGACAGATGAAGCGCACCCTGCTGCAAGCATGCCCCGCTGCTTGCAGCAGGGGTGCGCTGTTTGACTAGTGGGAAGCTATTCCGAGGACCACCGCCAATTTGGTCCATTCCTTCGGAGAATCGGAATTTAAGAAACCGCCCCCAATATTTTACTAACCTATGGCGCAGCTACTCCTCGTATCGAGGCATGCCTTTTTGTCGCCATTCGAAATTAATTTTGGGGTTAATTAAATATTTCTTTGCATACTCATCGAGGGTGTAAGTCTTTCCATCTGCGCCCTTCCATAAGTTGCCAGATTGTGTTCCGGGCGAAAGCCTCGCCTCGGGGCCTGTAAAGATTATGCAGGGAAGCCAGGTTTTGGGACCATCCTCAACAACTTCAAAATCACCTTGAGGGCCATTAATAAGCCCGCAATTTTTACACCCAAGTAGTATCTTCTCACCACGTTGCTTCTTTGCTTCGATGAACTCTCGGCGAATTCTCCATGGATATCCGCATTCTGCACACTTCCAATACCAATATTCGGTCATATTTTCACCCTGTGATATTTAGTATGATCTACAGACATATATGTTTTTTGTATCTGATCAGCCTGTTAAGGTTTGAGATCTTCAACGATTGATATGGTATCTCTAGCTATTTATTCTTAGTAAATACTGTAATTTAACCATCGATGGCGTGCGCGCCATCGATGGTTAAATTCAGTCGGACGGCAATTTATTATCCCCTGATCCCTCCTAAGAAAATCACGGGTCGGCTATCGTTGATATTCTTACCAGGTATATACGTCTTCAGCGTATTATCACCTGTTCTGTATATCTCCGAATATCTGCCTACTGGGATCCCCTTGAAAATGACTCCAAATTTAGATTCATCGAAGTCGTCGTCAGCTTCTGATTCCCATGACGCGCCTCCTATCTCTGGAACTCCAGCACCGACTGTCTTTTCTGATTCAGCACCGGCAGTCTCTTCTGATTCCCATGACGCGCCTCCTACCTCTGAAACTCCAGCATTGGCTATTGTTTCATTTTGCAGTTTTTGGAGCCAAGTATCAGCTGGTGGTGGAGTTTCGGCTGATTTAGCTACTCTGTCGAGATCTTCGAGCATTCTACTCGCATTCCACCCAAAATCTCTTTCCTTTACCCCACCATCATCAGACAACTTCGACGTTAAAACAACGTTTCCAGTGGCCTCAGTTTCTACAATTCTATTCTGTTTTTTATCGTCATTGTAACCGTCTTCGTCGGTTATCGCTTCGGATAATTTGGCCATCTTCGCTTCAATTTCGTAATCTGTTTCGACGCTGTAACCAGATTGACTTATGGAACTCAGAGCATTAATGTCTGAGCTGGAATGTATTGAAATGAAATGCTCCAGCCCACCTGAACTTCTCACCTGAGCATAGTAGCGATTTTTTCTCTCTTCCAGATTGCTTACGAGATGGTACTCAGAGACCAGTGTTGTCGATCCTTCCTCTAAGTTCAAGTTTCTCGAGTAGTTCTGTTCACCATTCCCAACAACGTCGTCCTTTGCGCCATCAGTAGTCGTTTTTGCAGAAAGATTGCCGTTACCTGAAACAGATACTTCTTGCACGAAGGTAAGAGCATCTGCCGCCCCGCAGATCGTTATCAAAGATACTAACATGATGATTTTCAGCCTCATGGGTGCGCCACCCTCCAACGTTTGATTTGTTCTCCTATTCAGCCCTCGAGCAAGACAAATTTGGTCGGATCAGCAGCCTTCTGCTCGATGACTCTGTCGGCTAATTTTTCAACAATGCACCTTAAACTATATATTTTTATTGTCCGGTTCTGGAGAGAAGTATGCGATGATGGATACGAAGCGACACCAATAAAAGGACGAGACGATCACCATACAACCTTGTTTCAACGTCTATGCAAAATTGGCTGCAATATATCCATTTTATTTTTATCGTATACCCCGCAGCTCTGCTGCGGGGATGAGCATATAACTGACAAAACGTTGCTGTGTTCACATATTTTGACACGATATTATGCGGTTTATAGTGCAACGTGTTTGGGGACCGGCCTACAAACCAGAAAGACTAAGGCGGCGGCCCGAAGCATACCCCGCCCTTTAGGGCGGGGTGCGCCGCCGCAATTTGATTTGCCGTAGTCGTCAGATCAGAATGGTGGTGTTGCTGAATATCCTCTCACCTCTCCGCAAGTCTAATTAGTCTAGAGAGGATTTCGAAAAACCTAATCAATGGTTAAGTTTATATACTATTATAACTATATAAACTTACATGAGAAACTTAATAGACTTTTCCTTCATGCA
>NPIE01001892.1_pt1 | contig 15197 bp, 16 predicted proteins | sample 8637661 | NCBI WGS metagenome assembly NPIE01 (sample SAMN07420842, study PRJNA396082) | bioreactor metagenome | isolation source: sample BA12 brine-fed electro-methanogenic bioreactor BA | place: Japan: Kochi | collected 2016-12-09 | reverse complement strand
GAGCGGGAGAAGATGTAGCTTTCCACCTTCGGGAAATCCTGTCCCAGCGATTCCTGGAGCAGGGCGGTTTTTTTCAGGAGGTTCCTGTAAACGGCCGGCCCCACGGGCTGGCCGGTGAACTTGCATTCCGCCGTAGCGAAGCGGTTCTCCTTTACGGCGGCGATGTCGATTTCCTCGTTTTTGTCCCATCAGCGACCGGTGCGGTCGAAGCCTTTTGTGTTCTCAAGCCAGCTTCTGCAGATTTTTTCGAAGGTCATCGACGCGTGGGCGGCCATCTGGGGCCGGATTTCCTTCAGGAGATCCTCGCCGCGCTCCCTGTAGATGAATTCCGTGGCCGTTGAGATGAACCGGAAGTAAAACCGCAGGTATTCGTCGTCAATGAAGTACAAAGGGGTCTTTTTGGGCCGCTTCAGCGAGAAAGGGAACTCTTTTTTTACGAGGTGCAGATTGAGCAGGTTCCGCAAATACGTGGGCAGGTTCTGGTGCGGAACCCCTGAACGCTGCGCGATTTCGGCGGATCTGGTTCTGCCGGCGGCGATGGTTTTGAGGATTGTCAGGTACCTCGTGGGGTCTTTCTTGAACTCCTCGAGGACAAGAAAACGGCCTTCTTCCACCAGGAATTCCCCGGGCGAGAGAACTTTCTCCAGAAGGGCGCGGTCGAAGGAGTCGAACCCCGAGAAATGCTTGAGGTACAACGGGATACCGCCAGTGACGGACCAGGTCAGGACCCTGTCTTCCGGCGACATTTTCCCGATGAAGCCCTGGGCCGACGAAAAATCCAGGGGGAGAAGATGGTATTGCCCCGTCCTGCGCCCGTAAAGGGGGCTTTCCCGGGAAAGGGCGATCCGTTCCATCATACCGATAAGGGATCCGCAAAGCGCCATGGTCACAGGTGTTTTCGAAAAGACGCCATCCCACCAGCGCTGGAAAATGGAAAAAAAGCAGGGTCCCGCTGTGGTATGTACTGGAATTCGTCCCAGACAATGACCGGATTGCCCTTTTCCGTCACGAGCCGTTGCAGCAGGCCGAAGAAATCGTCCCACCCGGGGATGGAGATTCCTTCAGGCAACCCGAGCCTGGCAATGACAGGTTCCGCGAAACGGCGCACCAGCTCGTGAGTGTCGCTCAGGTCCGCTGTGAGGAAGATGGCGTCGGGGAAGGTGTTTTCGAGAAGATAGGTCTTGCCGACCCTCCTTCTTCCGTACAACACGAGAAGCTCCGCAGATGTATTGCGGGATTTCTCCAAAAGCCAGGCCGCTTCCTTCTGCCGCCCAATCATGGAGAGTCTCCCTCGCTTGAATATAGAAGCTATAAATACAGAATATAAATTTATAGTTTATATGTTCTATATTTTCGTCAATGGCAAAACCAGCTCTTCAGGTCTTCTCTGGTGGGGATGTCTGCCGGGCATCGCGAAAACGCAAAAAGAATAAACGTCAGACCCTCTCAAAAACCATGAAGCCGACCCCTGAAGAGGTTTCTTCGGATGGGAAGATCCCGACGACCTGTCCTTTCACACCAATGAAGATTCAGGGTGGTGGACGGCACTTTATTTCTGTATGGTCTCCTGCTGACCGACCAGTGTGATTCCGGGGAGGAATCCCCAAACCCCGCAGAAATGGTTCAGATGACGCAAAATCGAAGCCCCGGGGATTTTCCCCGGGGCTTCGTTCAAGAGGGGGTTGGAGGTGCTCGTGAAGCAAAAGGAGAAGGATGTAGTGTGTTTCCTGCGGCTTTTTCGTTGCACTCTTCGCGGTCCACGCTTACTTTATGACCGTCGCGTTTAGGGGGAATCGGCAAAATTGCGGAGATTTGCATTGGGGGAAACTGCGGAAAGGGGCCGTGGGGGGTTTTTGGGCGGGCCTGGCACCGGGATGTGGCCTGGGAAATACCCGATTCGAAGATCGGGCCTGTCTTGAATTTGCCTTGTCGCCAGCCTTAAGTGGTGCCCTTAAGGATGAATGTATCGGCTCCGTTTGACACTGTGAAAAAAAGAGCGTATTATTTTTTATAATAAACGTAACACTAAAATCGATCGCAGGAAAGGTGTGATACGTGTGCCCCGCTACAGGAAGTTATGCGCAAGTCTTGTTTTGGCCCTCGTTGTTTTTATTTGTAATCCAGCCTTTGCCCATTTCCAGGTGATCCTTCCCGGTGATGCGATTGTCAGCGAGGAAGATAGTCGGACGGTTTCCCTGGATCTTCAGTTTACCCATCCTTTCGAACAATATCCCATGAACATGGAGCGACCTTCTTCCTTCGGCGTCCTGGTTCGGGGGGAGAAAAAAGACCTGCTCGGCAGCCTGGAGGAATATGCGCCGGCAGAAGGCGTCAAGGGCTGGAAGGCGGATTATGAGATCAAAAGGCCTGGTGATCACATTTTTTATGTGGAACCTGCCCCTTATTGGGAGCCTGCAGAACAAACCTATATTATCCATTATACAAAAACAGTTGTTAACGCCTTCGGCATGGAAGAAGGATGGGGCGAGCAAGTGGGGCTCCGGACGGAAATCATTCCCCTGACGAGGCCTTACGGTCTCTGGGAGGGCAACCTTTTCAGGGGCCGGGTCCTGGTAGACGGCAAACCGGTGCGAAACGCCGACGTGGAAGTTGAATACTTCAACAAGGACAAAAAGGTGGAGGCTCCGGCGGATCCCTTTGTCATGCAGGTTGTCCGTACTGATGACCAGGGTGTCTTCGCCTATTCGATTCCCTGGGCCGGATGGTGGGGGTTCGCTGCTTTGACGGAGGCTCCGGAGACCATGACAAGCCCGGAAGGCGAGGAGGCCCCCATTGAGCTTGGGGCCGTAATCTGGGTGCATGTGGAAGAAACGAGGTAAAGAAAACCTTGCATATTTCTGAGGGTGTCCTTTCTGTACCAGTGCTTGCTGTCGGGGTTTCCGTCGCTGCAGCCGGCACGGTCTATGGAATCAGGAAGTTGCCATTCGAGGCGGTCCCTCGATGCGGGATCGTCTCGGCGGCATTATTTGTGGCGTCCCTGATACACATCAATCTTGGGGTAACGAGTGTTCATCTTGTTTTGAACGGGCTGGGCGGGCTGTTTTTGGGTTGGTCCCTTTTCCCGGCCTACCTGGTGGCTCTTTTGCTCCAGGCAGTGCTCTTCCAGTTCGGCGGGCTTGTCGTGCTGGGCGTCAATACGACCGTCATGGCCGGCCCGGGCGTTCTCGCAGGCCTTTTCGCACGATACCTTCTTTCAAGGCAGGTTCCGCCCCCCTTATGCGGGTTCATTGCCGGTGCGGGAGGCGTCATTGGTGCCGCCTTTGCCGTGGCGGGGGCTTTGGTCTTCGAAGGAGAAGCGTTTCGTGCGACGGCGTTGTTGCTTGTTGGAACCAACATCCCGATAGCCCTCATTGAGGGGACCGTCACGGCTTTCATCGTGACCTTTTTGTCGAGAACGGCTCCCGCATTTCTTGGAAATTCAAAAGTCCGGAGGTCCGATATCGAATGAAAACTCGCGGATTCTTCACGCTGATTCTTGTCATGGTAATTTTCGGAGGCCTTTGGATTTCACCGGCTTGGGCCCACAAATTGAATGTCTTTGCCTATATCGAGGGCGGAACGGTCAAGGGTGAAGCATATTTCGTCGACGGGGCGCCGGTGAAGAACTCGGCGGTCCAGCTGCAGGAGCGTGATGGGACAATCCTGGAGGAAGGCGTGACCGACGAGGAGGGCCGGTTTGTCCTTCCGGTCCCCGGGGATCTGGAAACGTTTTCGGTTGTCGTCTCGGGAGGGCCCGGGCACAAGGCAGAGATGGAATTGACCCGTATCGAATCCGAAGAGGAAAGGCCTTTGGGGCGGGAAAAAGAAGGAGAAGAAGACAGGCACGGGGAAACCGGCAAAAACGGGGAAGTTGACCTCGAGGAACTCGACCAGGTCCTTCGCGGGATTGTACGGAGTGAGACGGAATCGATCAAAAGGGAACTTGTGCGAATAAACCAACAGCTGTCTAAACCCGGGCTGGTGGAAATCCTCGGGGGAATAGGTTATATTGTGGGCCTTGTCGGCATTGCTCTTTGGGCCGGCAACAGGAAAAGGAAGTGACGCTGGGGAGATGCCCCGTCTTATGGAACAAGCCACAAGGAGATGGGTTTTGCTTCACGGGCTAGATGCGAGGGTGAAGGTCGCGGCATCCCTTGTTTTTGCCGTGTCGGTGGCGGTAGCACAAGAATGGGCGACGCTTGGGGCGCTTTTGGGTCTTGCCCTGGCTTTGGCCTTCTTCGGTGGCCTGTCGCCGGGTTCGCTCCTCAGGCGAATCGCGGCTCTTGATGGAGTCCTTCTCCTTCTTTGGATTACCCTGCCCCTTTCCGGCGGGGGAGAAAAGATCATTCTCGGGGGAGTCCCCATTTCCGTCGATGGTGTTGCAACGGCGCTGGCCATTACGATCAGGGCCCATGCGGGAGTGATCGGTTTCCTGGGACTCCTGGGGACAACGCCGCCTCACGAGTTTGTGAGGGCATTGCGCCTGATGGGGGTTCCGCAAAAGCTTGTCCTGCTTTTCCATTTTACCTATCGCTACAGTCACGTGATTTTCACGGAAGCGGCCAAAATTTATACCTCGATGGTTTTGCGCGGATTTACTCCGAAGCTTGATATCCCTACCCTCAAAAACTATGGAAACCTGATGGGCAACATTTTCCTGCGATCTTTCAGAAGGGCTGAACGGGTCACCGAGGCCATGGAACTCCGGGGCTTTACCGCCGAGTTCCCAACCGTCGATCCCCGGACAACCTTCAGGACGGTGCATCTTGCGGGGTTCGCGATCTTTTTCCTGCTGGTTGTGTGGTGTTTTTCCCTGTGACGCCTTTCCTGGAACTGCGGGATGTGGTCTTTTCTTACGATGACGGGAAATCCGTCCTGGAAGGTGTGAACTTGAACCTTTTGCCAGGCGACAAAGTGGGAATCACAGGTCCCAATGGTTCGGGAAAAACCACTCTTTTCAGGATCATCATGGGACTTGAAAAACCGGCTTCCGGCGGCGAAATCCGCTTTCGGGGAAAACCTTTCAAGGGAGACAGAAAATCTCTTTTCGAACTGAGAAAGGATATAGGGTACCTCTTCCAAGACCCTGACGACCAGCTTTTTTGCCCGACACTCCTGGAAGACGTAGCTTTCGGGCCGCTGAATCTCGGCTTGTCCCCGCAAGCGGCCCGGGAAAAGGCCTTTCAGACGTTGCGCCTGTTTGACATGGAGCACCTTGCCGACAAACCTCCACATACCCTGTCAGGGGGGCAGAAACGCCTTGGTGCTCTTGCCGCCGTTTTGGCCATGGAGCCCCGGGCACTTCTCCTCGACGAGCCTACGGGGGATCTGGGGAAAAACGCTTTGAAAAGCCTTGAAAGGATCCTTCTTTCGGAAATGAGAACCTTTGTCATTATTTCCCACGATGAGAAGTTTCTCAGCAAGGTTACCAACCGGACGTATTGTCTTGATGATGGCAGACTCCTTCCGTTTTAACCCCCCGCCTTCTTCGGTATCGAACCTGCAAATTGGGGTCAAGTCTTTACTTTTAGGGTTCTGTAACAAAATCAACAGAACCATCCCTGGTTCTAAAACACAAAAAGTAAAGACTTGACCCCAATTTGTTGTCTGGATGGCACAAACGCGAAGCCCCGGGGGATTTTCCCCGGGGCTTCGTTCAAGAAGGGTTGTATGGTACTTCCTGTAACGAAGAGAGAAGGAGGTGTTCAAGAAGATTCCGGCTGCGTTCTGCTGGTTGCCGTGGCTTGCCTCATCTTCCGTGGCACGTTTGTTACCTTACCGCTGTTCGTTTTGAGCAGTATCCGTAAAATTACCGATATGCACGGGAAAAATGCGTGAAGGACCGCACCGCATTTGGATAGGCCGGCCGGAAGAGGGTTCGGGGAGAATCCTGAAATCAAAAATCTGACCTCAAGGGGTTCCGGGAGTGATAATCTAGAGGAACATCCTTGGAGGTGATGTCCTTGAAGGAAAAAAACAGGCCGAGGATCCTCCACGCCGGTGACAGTGCCGTGACGGTGGAATTCGGGTCGTCCATCTCGCTGGAAGTCAACGGCAGGGTGCAGGAATTCAGGCGCCTTCTCGCGGAACGTGCCCTGCCGGGAGTGCGGGAGCTGGTCCCCACATACAGGTCGCTGACGGTGTATTTCGACCCGGCCGAGGTCGATGCCGGGAGGTTCATGGAGGAACTCGAGTCGCTGGCCGCTTCCACGGAAGAAAGGGCCGAAACGGGGGGCAAGGTCGTGGTGGTGCCCGTGTGCTACGGCGGGGAGTTCGGCCCCGACATGGCCACCGTGGCGGCCCACAACGGCCTGTCGGAAGAAGATGTCGTCAGGCTGCACACCGAACCGGATTACTACTGCTACATGCTCGGCTTTACCCCCGGCTTCCCCTACCTGGGGGGCATGAACGCCCGGATCGCCACGCCCCGGCTGGAAAACCCCAGGACGCTGATCCCCGCCGGAAGCGTGGGCATCGCCGGCAGCCAGACGGGGATCTACCCCATCGACAGTCCCGGAGGGTGGCAGCTTATCGGGCGGACGCCGCTCGTGCTTTTTGACCCCCTGGGGGAACCTCCCACGCTGCTGGATGCCGGGCTGTGGGTGCGGTTCGAGGCCGTTTCGGAAGAGGAGTACCATCAAATTGCGAAAACCGTGGCCGGGGGGGCCTGGGTCCCGCAGGTCCTGGAAAGGAAGGGTGCGTGACATGAAGCTGCGGTTTGAAAAAGGCGGCCTTCTTTCCACCGTCCAGGATCCGGGAAGGTGGGGCCACCAGTCTGTCGGCATGCCCGTTGCGGGGGCCATGGACGCTTTCGCACTGAGGGCGGGCAACATCATCGTCGGAAACGCCGGGGGCGAGGCGGCCCTGGAGGTCACCGTTGCGGGGCCGGACTTTTCCGTCACCGAAGGCGAGGGTGTCGTCTGCCTCAGCGGGGCGGAGCTTGATTTTCGAATCAACGGGGAAAGGGCGCCCATCTGGACGGCCTGTCATGTTAAAGCGGGCGACAAGATCTCCGTCGGCGGCCCCGCCGGTGCGGGGTGTCGCGGCTACCTGTGCTTTTCGGGGGGAATCGAGGTGCCCGTTGTTCTGGGAAGCCGGTCCACCTATCTCAGGGCGAAAATCGGGGGCCTTGAGGGCCGGCCCGTACAGGAGGGCGACGTGCTGGAAACGGGGGAGAACCCGCCACTGTGGCGGCGCTGTAAAGGTTTTGCCTGCCCCGCCGCCTTGAGGCCCGGTTACGGGGAGAAACGACCCATCAGGGTCGTTTTGGGCCCCCAGGATGACTGTTTCACGCCACAAGGCATCGAGACCTTCCTGGGCTCGGAATATACCGTCACCAACGAGGCCGACCGCATGGGCTTCCGCCTGGACGGTCCCCCCATAGAGCACACGGGTGGCGCCGACATCATTTCCGATGGCATCCCCCTGGGGGCCGTGCAGGTCCCCGGCCACGGGAAGCCCGTGGTGATGATGGCCGACCGGCAGACCACGGGCGGCTATACGAAGATCGCCGTGGTGGCCGCCGCCGATATCGGCCTTTTGGCCCAGCGGATGCCCGGCGATGTTGTCCGATTCGAAAGAGTCGAATTTGACGAGGCCCTTGTGATCGCCCGGGAGGAACGGGCCCGGTTGCAATCTTTGGTCCAGGAGCGGGCGCGGTTTCGCTCGGCGCCCCGTGCGGCCGAAGGCGTCCGGCCTGCCGGAGAAAAGAAATGGTCCTTCAGGATGACCGTGAACGGGGCCTCCTACAAGGTGGACGTGGAGGAAACCGGGTAGAATCGGAAAAGGATACGGGAGGTGTGCTGCGTGTTGCAGGTTGATCTCAACAGCGATCTCGGCGAGAGTTTCGGCGTCTATACACTGGGGAACGACGAGGCGGTTCTTGAAAGCGTGACCTCCGCCAACGTGGCCGCCGGCTTTCATGCCGGCGATCCGGTGGTCTTGCTCAAGACGGTGCGGTTGGCAAAAAAGGCCGGCGTCGCCGTGGGGGCCCACCCGGGGCATGCGGATCTGGCGGGGTTCGGAAGACGGGCGATTCCCTGCAGCCCTGAGGAAGTCTATGCCGGCATCCTGTACCAGATCGGGGCCGTCCAGGCGGCGTGCCGGGCGGAGGGGCTCGATCTCCAGCACGTGAAGGCCCATGGCGCCCTCTACAACCAGGCCGCAAAGGACCCTGACCTGGCAAGGGCCATCGCCCGGGCCGTGAGGGATGCCGGGGAGGGCTTGATCCTCATGGGCCTGGCCAACTCCCTCTTCGAGCAGGCCGCCGCCGAGGTGGGCGTGCCCTATGCGGCGGAAGCCTTTGCCGACAGGGCCTACGAGCCCGACGGCAGCCTGGTTTCGCGCAAGAAGGAAGGCGCGATTCTTCATGATGCAGATCATGCCGCCGCGAGGGTGTTGCGGATGCTCAAGGAGGGGGTCGTCAAAGCCATTGACGGCAGCGAAATTTCCCTGAGGCCCAAGACCATATGCCTCCACGGCGACACGCCCGAAGCGGTGGAGATGGCGCGGAAGCTGAGACGGAAACTTGAGGACGAAGGGGTGGTCATCCGCCCACTGAAAGAGGTGTTGTACCGATGACGACGGCCAAAGATTACGCAAATACGGAACCGGCAAAAATTTGGGGAATGATCCGCTCCGGCGAGTGGACGGAACCCACGCCGGGCATGGCGAAAGGCTACGTCCAGGCCAACCTGGTGATCCTTCCCAAAGAATGGGCCTGGGACTTTTTGCTCTTCGCCCAGCGCAACCCCAAACCCTGCCCGGTGCTTGATGTCACCGAGCCCGGGGATCCCGAGCCCCGGTTGGTGGCCCCCGGGGCCGACCTCAGGACGGACCTGCCCAGGTACCGGGTCTGGAAAGACGGCGAATGTGTCGATGAACCGACGGACGTGACGGAGCACTGGCGGGACGACCTCGTCGGGTTTCTTTTGGGCTGCTCCTTCACCTTCGAGTCGGCGCTTCTGGAGGCAAAGGTGCCCGTCCGCCACATCGAGTGCGGGTGCAACGTGCCCATGTACAGGACCAGTATCGAGACGGTCCCGGCGGGACGCCTGAAGGGGCCCCTGGTGGTGAGCATGCGCCCCGTCCCGGCGGGGATGGTCCCGAAAGCCGTGGCCTCAACGGCGCGTTTTCCCGCCGTCCACGGGGCCCCGGTCCACGTGGGCGAGCCCGAATCCATCGGGATCAGGGATCTGGATAAGCCCGACTTCGGCGACGCCGTCCCCGTGTACGAGGGGGAACTGCCCGTCTTCTGGGCCTGCGGCGTCACCCCCCAGGCGGCCCTGATGGCCAGCAGGGTCCCCTTTGCCATCACCCACGCCCCGGGCCACATGTTCGTCTGTTCCGTCAAAGACGCCGACTACGCCGTGTTCTAGAACCTCCCGGTCCAAAGCGGCTGCGCCGGATCCTGGATTTGGGGGTTTTGCCTTTCCCCGGTCCGCCTTTGCCGGCTTATGCAAAGTGGACAGCATGCGTCTTTTGCTGGGCATGCGGGGGGCCGATGTCATCACCGGGTATGGCTTCAGCCAGTCGGGCATCCAGGTGACCTATTACTGACACCGGGCGGACGGGTGCACCGGTCCATCAACGACGGCCCGTCCCCCGAGACCTGCCGTTTCCCGATGGTGTAAAATGTATGGGTCGGTGCAGGAAGGGGCGGGCTGCCGGTTCCGAAGCCGCCGGAGCGCGCTTGACTGGAGGCCAGACACTGATATTTTAAAAGTAAGGGTTTTAATTTGGTCTTTTTGAGGCGGATCGTTCCAGTTGGAGAACAAGGCGAGTCTGTCCTGTTTCGTACTGTATTGATGAGAAGCCCCTTCCCTGAGAGAGAGTCACAGAAGAGAGTGAAGAAGCAGAAGACGACAAGAGGGGTTGAATATGCAGCTATTTCTTGAACACACGATAAACGGCCTCGCCGTGGGTTCTATTTATGCGCTCATCGCACTGGGGCTGGCCATGGTGTATGGCATCCTGAGGATTCTCCACGTGGCCCATGCCGGCGTCTACGCCGTCGGCGCCTATGTGGGGCTTTATACCTTCCGGGCGACGGGGAGCCTGATCATCGGCATCGCGGCGGCCATGGTGGTCTGCGCCATCGTGGGCATCGCCATCGAGAAGTTCATTTATTACCCCCTGCTCAAATACCCGCCCTATGTTCCGCTCATCGCCAGCATCGCCATCTTCATTTCCACCGAGGAAGTCCTGCGCATTCTGGCCGGTCCCTACATCCAGGGGTTTCCCGGCGAATTGAGCCTTCCCTCGGTGACCGTGGGGGGACTTGAAATCACGGGCATGCAGCTTCTGGTGCTTGGGACGACCTTCGCCATCCTGCTCCTTCTGTGGTTCATCTCCGACAAGACGGAGCTTGGCCTCGCCATGCAGGCCACGTCCCAGGACATGGCCATCGCCAGTGCCATGGGCGTGAACACCAAGCGGATCATTTCCATCACTTTCGCCATGGGGTCGGCCGTGGCGGCCATCGCGGGCATTCTCGTGGGGGTCTACTATAACCAGGTCTATCCGACGATGGGGGCGGTTCCGGCCTACAAGACGCTGGCCATCATCGTCGTGGGCGGGCTGGGGAGCATCCCCGGCGCCGTGCTGGCGGGGATCCTCATCGGTCTTGCGGAGTCCCTTCTGATCGGCTACGCGGTGATCCCCCTCCCCCGGGACGCCCTGGCGTTCATCGCCATGATCATCGTGTTCATGATCCGGCCCCAGGGACTTCTGGGCAAAAAGACGCGGTAAGGAGAAAGAAACCATGGGAGGCTATATTACAACTGTCGCCATCATGATCGGAATCTACGCCGTCGTTGCCGTCGGCCTGAACGTCATCGTCGGCTTCGCGGGACAGATCTCCCTGGGGCACGCGGCCTTTTTCGGGATCGGCGCCTACGCGTCGGCGATCCTCTGCACGAGGTTCGGCTTGAGTTTCTGGTGGGCCCTTCCGGCGGCCGTTATCATTACCGGCCTTGTCGGAGCCCTTTTAGGGGTCCCGAGCCTTCGGGTGCGTGACGATTTCCTGGCCATCACCACCATCGGCATCAACTTCATCGTGGAGAGCATCTTCTTGTACGTACCATTTTTCGGGGGGGCGCTTGGGATCGGCGGGATCCCCACTCCGGAGTTTTTCGGCACGACCCTGTTCGGCAACTATTTCCTCGCTTTGGTCGTGGTGATCCTGGCTGTGTGCATCTGGTTCGTCCACCGGTTCGTCAGGTCCTGGGCTGGCCTGGCCACGGAGGCCATGCGGGAGGATGAAACCGCCGCGGGCGCCATGGGTATTTCCCCGGTGCGGTTCAAGCTTTTGGCCTTTACCCTGGGAAGCGCCATGGCGGGGCTCGGAGGTGCGCTGTACGCCCATTACATGATGTTTATCAGCCCCGATGCCTTCGGGTTCCCCGTTTCGATCATGCTCCTGTCCATGGTGGTCTTCGGGGGCATGGGCAAGATCTGGGGGCCCCTCCTGGGCGCTGTCGTCCTGGGGTCGCTCCCCGAAGTTTTCAGGCCGCTCGTGGATTACCGAATGCTTCTTTACGGGGCCATCCTGCTTCTGGTGATCCGCTACCAGCCCCAGGGAATCCTGGGCGAAGGCAGCTTCCTGATGCGCCTTTTCGCGAGGGGAGGTGCCCAAGGTGGCCGGTAGCGAAATGATCCTCCAGGTCAAGAACCTGAGCCGCCATTTCGGGGGCCTCAAGGCCGTGGACGGCGTGTCCTTCCATGTCGAAAAGGGGGAGATCATGGGTCTCATCGGTCCCAACGGCGCCGGGAAGACCACCTGTTTCAACGTCATCTCCGGCGTCTACAAGCCCACGGCGGGTTCGATTTACCTGGACGGGGAGCAGATCGACGGGCTCCCGGCCCATGACATCGCGGCGAAAGGGGTCGGCCGGACCTTCCAGATCGTCCGTCCCTTCGCGGGCATGACGGCGAGGCGGAACGTCCTGGTGGGCATCGGGATGCCGAGATACACGTCCTTTTCCAGGAGCTGGCCTGTCTTCAACACGGGAAAAAGCCGGGAACGGGCGGCCGGGTTCCTGCGTGAGGTGGGGATCGAGGACCTGGCGGAAAGCCCCTCGGCGACGCTTTCGCTTGGAAACCTGCGCCGCCTGGAGATTGCGCGCGCCCTGGCCCTGGAACCCAAACTCCTTCTTCTGGACGAGTCTTTTTCGGGTTTGAGCCAGGAGGAGATCGGGAAGATGATGAAGCTGGTGGAGACGATCCGGGACCGGGGGATTTCGGTCTTGCTCATCGAGCACAACATGCGCGTCGCCATGACGTTGTGCAGGCGACTCGTTGTGCTCGACCACGGGCAGAAGCTGACCGAGGGACCGCCGGAGGAGATCCGGTCCGACGAACGGGTCATTGAGGCCTACCTCGGAAAGGGAGCGTCGGGAAATGCTTGAAGCGAGAAACCTTACCGTCACCTACGGTGATATCGTCGCCCTTGAGGACGTTTCCTTTTCCGTCGAGGACGGGGAAGTGGTCTCCATCATCGGCGCGAACGGGGCCGGCAAGACAACCCTCCTGAACACCGTTATGGGGCTCGTGGAGCCCCGCTCGGGCGACGTGGTCTATCTCGGCGAAAAGGGCACGGAAAAGAGCCTCCTGTCCATGCCGTCCCACGAGCGTGCCCACATGGGCATCCGGATCGTTCCCGAAAGGGCCCGGGTGTTCCCGCGCCTTTCGGTGGAGCAGAACCTCAGGATGGGTGTCTACGGACTGTCGAAGAAGGTGGATGTGAAGAAAGCCTTCGGGGAGGTCTACGAGCTTTTCCCGGTGCTGAAGGAGCGCCGGTGGCAGGCCGCGTCGACTTTGTCTGGCGGGGAACAGCAGCAGCTTGCCATCGGCCGTGCGCTGGTTTCGGGCCCGAAGGTCCTCCTCGTGGACGAGATTTCCATGGGCCTCATGCCCAAGCTGGTGGACCTTGTCTTCTCGGTGCTTGGGAAACTCAACGAGGAAAAGGGCCTCACCATCCTCCTGGTGGAACAAAACGCCGTCCAGGCCCTGGACGTGGCCCACAGGGGGTACATCCTCGAGACGGGCAGGATCGCCCTGGAAGGCAAGGCAGCAGAACTCAGGGAGAACCCGGCGGTCAAGGAAGCCTATCTCGGGGGGTGATGACGCTCAAGCCCGGGTTCACCGCGTACGTGCGGAGGTGTGGAAGAGAATCTTTACAGAACTGAGGAGGTGTCGGTTCATGAAACGCATTGCAATCCTGGTACTTGCGCTTTTCCTTTTGCCCCTTGCGGCCGGGCAGGTGATGGCCGCTGACACGATCAAGATCGGTCTTTTGGCGCCGTTGACGGGCTTTGCGGCCGCCGACGGGCTCAGTGTGGCGAACTCGGTGAAGCTTGCCGCCGACCAGGTGAACGACCAGGGAGGGCTCCTGGGGAAACAGGTGGAGCTCATCATCGAGGATGATGCGGCGCAGGCAAAAGACGCCGTTGGGCTGGCGAGGAAGCTTGTCCAGAAAGACGGTGTCGTGGCCGTCGTGGGAGGGTCCTACAGCATGCCCTCACGGGCTGTGGCGCCGCTGTTCCAGCAGTTTCAGATCCCCTTTGTGGCCGGCTATGCCGTGCACCCCGATATTACCGTAGCCGGTGACTACTGTTTCAGAAATGGTTTCCTCGGAACCGTCGAGGGCAAGGCGGCGGGCGTGGTGGCCATCGACATGCTCAATGCCGAGACCATCGGTCTTCTCACCATGGACAACGACTTCGGCCGGACCCTTGCGGAGGGCTTCAAGGACTATGTCACCGAACACGGAGCCAAGATCGTCTACGAGCAGATCTATCCTTTGAGCGAAAAAGACTACAGCTCCTACCTGACGTCAATTGACAAGGCCAATCCTGATGTGGTTCTCGCCAGCGGCTACTATGGCCAGGCGGCGGGCATCGTCAAGCAGGCCCACGAAATGGGCCTTGAGACCCAGATCCTGGGCGAGGAAGGCTATGACTCTCCCAAGTTCATCGAACTCGCCGGCGAGGAAGCCGCCAACGGGACAATCATCGTCACCAACCTTGACCGTGACGACCCGCGCGACGTGGTGCAGGAGTTCATCAACCAGTACCGGAAACGTTATGACATGGAGCCCGACATGGTGGGTGCCTCGAACTATGACGCGTTCATGATCATCGCCAACGCCATCAAGAAAGCGGGTACGACCGACCCGAAGGCGATCAGGGACGCCATCGCCGCCACGAAGGACTTCGACGGCGTGACCGGAGTCATCACGGGCTTCACCGATATCGGCGAAGTCATCAAGCCCGTCCAGGTCCAGATCGTCAAGGACGGAGCCTTCCGTCACTACGGCATCGTCGACGACCCGGAGATCATCAACCCGGAGAACGTTAAGTAAAAGAATTCTTCACACCAGGTACGGGACAGGAAAAGCATCATCGGCCGGGAGGCTTTCCTCCCGGCCTTTTTTTATCGTCGCTGGGTCTGACACCGCTGTCTGTTGAGCGCATGAGGGAGACAAAAAAGGGGGAGGGCCGAAGCCCTCCCCCTTTACATACGGTGAACCGGTCTTGTCTTCCCCTAGAACCACACGTGGGTGCGAAGCCGGATGAGATGGTCGTCGTCGTAGCCGCTGGGGCCGTAGTCGACGTCGTCATAGACGAGTTCGAACTTCATGTTCGGCGTGTACCAGTAGTTGACGCCGAAAGTCCAGTTTTTGATGTCGTAGTCAGCGCCGTCGACATCCTGGTAATCCGCATACCGCTGGAAGGTCCCCCAGGTGTCGTTCCACTTCTGGTCCAGGCGGACGAAAAGGATGCTGTCCGTATAGTTGTTATACGTTACCGTGGCGCCGTAGTTGTCCCAGGGATTGTTGATCGTTTCGAAGCCGCGCTCCATTTCGGCGTACTCGAGCCAGATGGCGGTGAAGCCCGTCACGTCCTGGTCCACCTGGAGGATCGCGTGCCAGGCGTTCGTTTCGAGTCCTTCATCGTCATCCTGCCAAATGTAGCGCCCACGGAGGGCGATTCCGGGCGTGAAGTTCACATGGGCCTGGATCCAGTAGGTGCTCCAGTCGTCGCCGTAAAAACTGTCGGACCAGAAGCCGACAAGCCCCATGCCGAACATTTCGTTGAAGGCGAATTTGAGCCGGGCGCCGTAGGTTGTGTATTCTTCATCAAGTTCCGGATCAGGGTCATCGTTGTGTGCCGCGAAGATGTCGAACTCGCCCATGC
>NPIE01010213.1_pt2 | contig 15199 bp, 14 predicted proteins | sample 8637661 | NCBI WGS metagenome assembly NPIE01 (sample SAMN07420842, study PRJNA396082) | bioreactor metagenome | isolation source: sample BA12 brine-fed electro-methanogenic bioreactor BA | place: Japan: Kochi | collected 2016-12-09 | reverse complement strand
ACGTATTTTTGACACTTACTATAGCCGGCGTCCCTTCGGTAAAACCGCTTAAGAGTTTTTCGGGTTTGTGCGGCTGGTTTCATCGAGTGACTTTCTCTCCGGATTCCGGTCCAACGGCAGAGCGGGTATCCCAGCGAAATGGAAGTCTCCCCGGAATATGTCCAGGAGTTAGGCGAGTCCCCATGGAAGGCACGGGGCTCACCTAATCGCCGGATCCGGACAGGAAGACCTCCACGATCCGCTTCAGATATGAGGCTGAGCGGTCCAAAAGATTGGAGCGCCGCCTTATCCGGCCTCGATCCGGCCTCAGGCATAAAAGCCAGCCCGGCCGACAAGCGGGAGATGGCGGAGCACTCTTTTATTAAAGTTTTTACCCGGCCGCCGCTCCCAAATCAAAACAGCTCGGCGAACTGATCTTCTTTTGGAAAAAGCCCGTAGATACCTCCAGTATGGACGAAGACCACCCTTTGCCCAAAGAATTTAGGATACTTTTCGAGCTCTTTCATGAAACCGTTGAAGGCTTTTCCGGTATAGACCGGATCCAAAAAAACACCCTCCACTTGGGCTATTTCACGGATCAATTCCAGCTCTTCGGGGGCGGATAACGCATATCCCCGGCCCACATAACCGTCAATTATTTCAATATCGAATTGGGGGTCTATGACCAGTTGCGGCGCATATCTTTCTTTGAATTCAGCGCAGATCCGACCGATCTCATTCACAAAATATTCCCGATCATCGCAGACGTTGATCCCGATCGGTCTTATATTCAACCCCAGCAGCTTGGCCCCCAGGATTATTCCGGCCAGAGTGCCGCCCGAACCGGTGGCGGCGATAACTGTCGCGGGCTGATCGGTTCCTCCTTCCAAGAGAGCCAGATCGTGAGCCAATTCCTCCATGGCTCTGATATAGCCCCAGGCCCCCAAGGCCGTGGAGCCTCCTTCGGGAAGAATAAATGGATTGCGCCCCTCCTTCCGGAGCCGTTCCGCCTCCCGTTCGAATATTTCTCCGCGGCTTTTGTACTCCTCGGGGGTTATCCACACTATTTCCGCACCCACCAGCCGGTCTAAAAGAATATTGGCCGTGGCCGGAGGCGGATTGGAGGGGTCTGGAGTGCGGAGAATCAATAGCGATTTCAGCCCGGCCCTGACCGCCGCCACGGCCGTGGCCCGGGCGTGGTTCGATTGAGCTCCGCCGCAGGTCAGGACGGTGTCCGCCCCCTGGGACAAGGCGTGAGCCAGTATGAATTCGAGTTTGCGTATTTTGTTTCCGGAAAGCTCGCTGCCGGTCAGATCATCGCGTTTGATATATAAGTCGAGGTCTAGTTTCCGGCCGAGCCGCCGGAGTTTCTCCAAGGGAGTCGGGATGTTGGCTAAGTTCAGTTTTTCAGGATATTCGATATTGAGAAGCGAACTCATCGTTTTCTCCTCTCCTTTTGGGTAATTTCTCAGTAAGGTTGTTTGTCCTGCCGATTGTCCCGAACCCCGGGCTTGGAGCCGGGAACAAGGTGCTCACCGGGAACCGAAAAAGTCCCCGGCAGGTTCCGCGCTAAAAACCACCTGTTCATCCAGATAGAGGGTCGGCCGCCACATCACCAGATCGAGATGAAGCTTGGCCTCGGTATCGCCCCCCAGGGTTGTGTTTTTTCCCAAGGCCACATGGCAAGTACCCAGGGTTCCCTCATCCTCGATAATTTTGCCGATCACCCGGCTGCAAGGGTTCAGCCCTATGGCTATCTCGGCCAGGTTCCAGCAGTTTTCGTCCTGCTGCTTTTCAATCAGCTTCCTGAGTTGCTCCGCTTCCTGGCCCCCTTCGATTCCAACGGCCCGCCCATCCCGGATTTCAATGCGGATGGGTTCCTTTATAAGACCGAGAAAAGTCGCGCTGGCGTCCACCACAACCGTTCCCCGGGCGGTTCCTTCCAGCGGGGCCAGAGCCACCTCGATATCAGGCACTCCGACGGCATCCCCCTTGTTATGGGCCAGGCTTGAAAACTCCAGCGCGCGGCGGCCGCCCGTGCGGGCAGACAAGTCTGTACCGTTCGGAGTGATCAGACTTATCTTTTCCGCGTTGCTGATCTTACGGGCCAAATCCCGGGTAACCGCCCTTTGTGCTTCAAAGTCCGCTTCGATCCCGCCGGATACCAACATACTGGGGGTGACCTCGGTCAGGGCGGCAAGCCTGGCGCCTTTTTCACAGGCGGCCAGCCGGGCCCGGGTGTGATAGACACTGCTGGTGGTGAGCCCGATTATGACATCGGCTTCCATCATCGCAGCCGCGACGTGGTCCGGGACTTCGTCTCCGGGGCGAGCCCCCGGCTCCATAACGACCTTCACCACTTCGGCCCCTGTTTCAAGCCCTGCCTGATAAACAACCGAGGCGATTGACTGACAACGGCCGGTGTCGGTCAGCACCAAGACCTTTTCACCCGGCTTTACCCCGGCGCAGACACGGATAAGTTTGCGAGCTCCTGACAGCATATCAACCGGTTCCGTCATTTCCGACTCCCCATGAACAATAAGGGTCCACCCCTTCTTATTTGTTTTTGGCTCTCAGCTTGGTGGCGATTATGAAGAGCATGGTTGTGGCGAACACGAATACCGTGGAGACCGCGGCGATGGTCGGATCCACGGCGAACCGGAGACTGGTGAATATCCTGATGGGTAGCGTTATGACGTGTACTCCGGCCAAAAGGAAGGTGATGATGAACTCGTCAAGGGACAGAATAAAGGCGAACAAGGCCCCGGAGATGATGCCGGGGAAAATGATAGGCAGGGTGATTGTCCGAAAGGCGTGCCATTTGCCGGCTCCCAGGCTCATAGCCACTTCCTCCAGTTCGCGTTCGCAACCCTGCAGGGCGGAGGACACAATGACCACGACAAATGGGGATACGTATAAGGTGTGCCCCAGAATGACTGAGAGGAGACTTCTGCCGAAGCCCAATCCGTTCAGGGTATATAAGAGCGCCAGGCCCATGACCACGCCTGGCAGCAGCGCAGGGGACATTATCAGGGCGTTGATGGCGTTGAAAAAAGGAGGGCGGTAACGCTGAAGGGCGTAGGCCGACATGGTACCGAATATGGTAGCTGAAATAACCGATCCGAAACCGACGAGCAGGCTTTTCCAGGACGAGTCGAGGTAGATGGGATCGGAAAAGTATCGCTCGAACCAGCGGAGGGTCAGGCCCTCCGGAGGAAATGAGAGGTACAGTGCCGTGTTGAAGGACATTATTATAACAATGATAATGGGTGCCAGCAGAAAGAAGTACATCAAGACGAGATAGGTCGTGGAAAAAAACCTTTCTACCCTTCCTCCGGCCTTCCTGGACAAGTCTTGGGAACCGCCTTTATCGGGCATGGTCAACCTCCAAACAGCTGGTCGGTGCGGATGAAACGACGAAAGGTGAGAATGATGGCCGATACCAGGATCAGCATGACCAGGGATAAGGTCGCGGCAAAGGGTATGTTGTACAGGTCCGTGATCTGGCTCTCGATAAGCACGGGCAGCACCAAGTCCTTTGGGGAGCCAAGGATGACCGGTGTCACATAGGCGCCTAAAACAAGCACAAACGTCAGGATAACACCCGCGAAAACTCCGGGCAGACTCAATGGAAAGGTGACTCTGAAAAAGGTCTGAACCGGGCTTGCCCCCAGAACCAGCGATGATTCCTTGAGTCCCGGGTCGAGGCCGGCCAGGCTGGTGTGAATGGGCAATACCATCAGCGGCAGGGTGATCTCGATTAGGGCAAGTACAATGGCCCAGAATCCGGGGTAGATGTCCAGGGCTCCAGGTCCGAAGCCCATCCATTCCAGCATTATGTTTATCATCCCGCGTCGGCCGAGGATAATGACCCAACCGTAGGTACGCACAATAACGCTGGTCCAGAGGGGCGCCGTCAATAATAAAAATCCGACCGCCCGTTTACCGGCGGACAACCTTCCCAGGTAGTAGGCCATGGGATAGCCGAGCAGAAGGGCGAGAACGGTCGTGGTCAGACTCAGCTTGACGGTGTTGAATATCGCCCGCCAATAGAGCGTCTTTTGAAACAACCGGATGTAATTATCGAAGGTGAACCGGGGCACCATGCCGCCGCCTTGCTGATAAGTTAAAAAACTATAGATAAATAGAAGGATTATGGAAATGGCCAGGATGCCCAGAATAAACAGCGACGGGGAGAGAAGCAAGTAGGCTTTGCCCTGCCCCTTGAACCTTCCTCTTATTTTGTCGATCGTCTGTTTTCTTTGGTCCATTTCAAGTCCTTACCACTCTGACCGAAGCTAAGTCCCAACTCACCCAGACAGATTCGCCGACATGCTGACCTCCGATCTCCTGTTTATGTAGCCGGCGGGATTCATAGACCAAAAGGCGGCGCGAGTTGCTCAAACGGACAACCACCTTGGCCGAATTGCCATGGTATACTACGGCCTCGATCTTTCCCCGGAAAACGTTGTGCGCCTGGACGGGCTTATCATGATGAAGGTTGATCTGTTCCGGGCGGATCAAGGCCACAAGATCGCTTCCTGNNCCGGGGAGGCGGCTCTTTGGAAGCGGGGATGATCAACTCCATGCCGTCATCACTGGTGATGGACAGCCCTTTATCCTGAACTTTACTCCCAATTATGGACTTAAAGATATTTGCGTCGCCGATGAAGTTCTNNATTCGGTTCGCGGGTTTTCATACAGCTCCGTCGGAGATCCGAACTGCTCCACTTTGCCCCGATTGAGGACCACGATCCGGTCGGACATCCCCAACGCCTCTTCCTGGTCGTGGGTTACATGCAATGCGGTCACATTCAACCGTTGCTGGAGCTGCTTCAACTCCACCTGCATCTCCTCGCGGAGGTTTTTATCCAAGGCTCCCAGGGCTTCGTCCAAAAGCAGGACCTGAGGGCGGATGACCAAAGCCCTGGCAATGGCGCAACGCTGCTGCTGGCCGCCGCTGAGCTGGCGGGGATAGCGATCTTCAAAACCCGACAGGCGGACCAATTCCAGCGCCTCCCCGACCCGTTTGGATATGTCGGCGGCGGGCATGCGCCTGACTTTCAGGCCGTAGGCCACATTGTCGAATACTTTCATATGGGGAAAGAGGCAATAATTCTGGACTACCATGCCCATGCCGCGGTGGTTCAGGGGAACATCCGTCACACGTTTGTCGGCAAGATATATCTGTCCCTGGTCGGGACACTCCAGCCCGGCTATCAATCTCAAAAATGTTGTCTTGCCGCACCCGCTCGGTCCTAAAAGAGTTACGAACTCGCCTGCTTCAATACTCAGGCTGACATCGTCCAGGGCAATCACTGAACCGAATTTTTTGGTCAGCGAATCCACCGATAAAAAAGCCATGTGAGCGTTTCTCTCCTCTTAGGCAAGCATATTGAAAAGCAAAGCCTTCCATCCTGCGACGATTAGAGCGGTTGCCATAANNATATGTTCCGCAAGAAACCGCTCTCAGCGGACCGGATCCGGGGGGTAAAGGTTGGCAGCCCTCGGCAGCTACCAACCCTTTGCCCTGGCCTAGGTGGCCAGCCACTCCTTCCAATGTTCCTCAATGTATTGGGGACGCTCGAAATACCAGTCCCAATCCTCGACAATGGCCTTTTCCAGCGCTCCCGGGGGTCCGTAAACTCTTCCCCTGGTCTCATTGTCCAGCATATCGGCCGTGCCCACCGTTGTCGGGCCGAAGGAGAGGACCTCCGCCATCTTTTTCTGATTCTCCGGCTCAAGCAGGAAATTGACCAGGGCCATGGCCTCTTCGCGCCGAGGCGTCCCTTTGACTACCGCCCAGTGATCGATGGCCATGAAACCACCCTCTTTGGGCCAGACGCCCCCGATGGGGACGCCCTTCTTTTTGGAATCGAATATGCGGCCGTTCCAACCTTCGCCGATCCAGATCTCTCCGGCGGCCACGGCCTGTTGAAAATCAGCTCCGCTGGTCCACCACCGTTTGATCTGCGGTTTGAGCGTGTCCAGTTTTTTCCAGACCTTATCCAGTACTGCCTTATCTTTCAGCTGCTTCTGGGTGATGCCCATGGTTGCCCCGACTATGGGGAAGATGTTCGACCAGCCAGGGCTGTTGTGGATACTGACCCACCCCTTGTATTTCGGATCCCACATGGCCTCCCACGAGACCGGGGGAGGGCTGACCTGCTTGAGGTCATAGAACATGATCATCCAATAAATGATATTGGGCGCGGCCATGTCATCCTTTTCCCTCATCTTGGGATCTATCTTGGCCAGATTTGGCACATCGCTCTGCGGTATTTTCTCCCACAGATTCAACTTTTTGCCTTTGATCACATCCGAAGCGTCGGTGGCCAGGACATCGAGCTCAACCCTATTGGCCTTGACCATCTGATCAACCCGGGCGATCTTGCTGCCGGCCCCGGGAACAGTGACAACCTCAATGCCCGTCTTCTCAGTGAATTTCGGGAAAATATTTTTTTTGAAATGGTCTTCCCAGTTCCCGCCATACTGCTCGGTGTAGACAACTTTTTTGGCGGCGGAAGCCTTGCGTGGAGTTAAAGGATTGACTGGAAGTACGGTTGCTGCCCCTGCTGCGGCCGCTGTTTTAAGGAATGTCCGGCGATTAACACCTTTTTTTGAACCATGTGACATCTGTCGTTACCTCCCCCTGGAAAAACATTTCGGCCAATCTAAGAAATAACAACCAGACCCTGCCTCCTCGTTATTTTTATACACACCTCCTTGTTTCAACATCCGGAGTTCATTATTCAGCCCCCGCCCGACCGCGGTGGGGTTAACCCTTTACCTTTATTTGAATGATCCGGAATCAATGTCCGGGTCTTCATTCTTATCCGATCTGACCTGTTCCAAGTAGTTGTAGATAGTGTATTTGGAGACATGGAGCTGCTGCGCCACGAATTTAACGGCGCCCTTGATCAGGAAGAGGCCCTGATCATCCATTATTCTGACTACGTTTATTTTGTCTTCCCGGACCATTGAAGGCACCGTCTTGCCATACTCAAGGATAATGCGTTCTATCGAATTGGTGAGAGTGGTAATGAAATCCGGCTCAAACGTTTCCTTGACCCCCGTGTCCGAATCGGAATTGTTGACCTGAAACGTTTCAGATATCACTGTGCCTAGGGTCTTTACGTCGGTTAGATCATAATTAATGCACATCATGGCCAGAGGTTCGTTGGCTTCATCCCTAAACAGCATAGTTGTCGATTTGATCGGGCGGCCGTCCTTGGAGAATGAGGGATAGTTCAAGAACAGGTTTTCGACGCTTTCTTTTTTCATCAGCTTCAGAGCGAAGTCCGTCACCGGGCCACCCTCGACCCGGCCACTGACGTGACCGTTCACTATTTTCACAATAGATTTCTCCGGATTCCGTAAATCATGGAGAACCGCTTCGCAGCGCGAACCAAAAGTCCTGGCTACTCCTTCAACAACGATCTTCAAGGAGTCGATCAGGGCGTCGTGGTAACTAACCTTGGTGGATTTTCTAGGCATTTCACTCCTTACAAAAAATTTTTGGTGATTATAATTTTTTTGTAGTATTGAGTCAAGACATTTTATGGGAGCAGACGACCGTGACCTCCATCCCGGAGGCGGTCTTGAGATCCGTCTCCGAAGATCGGCCCAACAGGGTCTGATCTTCCTCGAAAAAGATAGACGATTGATTGAGCCGCCTTTGCCTTTAGCTCGTACTCTGCCGGGGAGCGGTATCCGGGCGATGCTGCGGCATCAAGGGCCCCCGTCGGGGTAATGAGTCAGCTCCCTGTCCGGTTTTCTTTGCCAAATGGCCATCGGCGGAGCATCAGCGGCCGGATTTCGTTTCGGACGCTTGTCCATGCCCGGCCCACGATTCTGCGGGAATGCAGGCCCATCACGGCCGCCGGATACAGCCACCCTTTGCGGGTCGGGATGTAGATGATAGCGGAGAGCGGATTCGGTTTTTGCGGCTGGCCGATAACTTTCGATCCAGGCGTTTGGAGGCCGCCGGCAGGGAGCGGCTGGAGCCGGTGGTCGCCTTGAATTTCCGCTTGCTCTTGTCTCGGATGCCATGTCCCCTAGTCAGCCTGGCCAAGAGGCCCCGGGAGCGGGAGATGCCCTTGACCGCAAGCCCGGCCTGAATTCCGGGGCTGCCATAGGTCTGGCGGGAGGCTCCGCAGACAGCTTTGATCTCAACCGTAAGCCGCTTGTTTTCTTTCTTGCGACGGCCTTCGGGGCGCTTCAGCCAAGAGTAATCTCCGCTGCTCGACACATCCAACGCTTTGGCCATCCACCCGACCTGAAACCAGCCATTGTTGGCTCGCCCGGTTCGGTACCTGGCCTGGGGCGATCCGAGCAGATGGGGCTACAGCCTTTTTAGTATGTCGCGCTCCTGGCGCAGGCTGGCGTTTTTTTAGACTAACCCGGCGAACTTATTCAGCTCTGGATTTTATATGCTCCTGGTCCGGAAAGGCGTGATCCGGGTCCGCCGCAAACCGTTTTTCCAGCGTGCGGGACGCTTCGGCCGATATCCGGATCCCGGGCCTTCTGGGCTACGGTCACTCCACCACCCGTTACCGGTTTTACCGCTTCAATCTTAAAATCTCGTAGAGATGTTTTTCCCGGTGTCCGTCAATTCGGGGCAGGATCATATTGTCGGAACAAGTACTTTCCACTACAGCTCAATCTGCCATCAAACGACCCTGGTTAAGTATCTTTTTTCCCTCCAGGGTTACGGTCGGTTCGATCATTATGCCGTCTATGTGACAGGGGACCTGGATCTTTCCGCCGAAGCTCGCGTTGGCCCCGAAAGCCACATGAGCCGTCCCCAAAACCTTCTCATCCTCCAGGATATTGCCGATCAGTCTGGCCTCGGGGTTGGTTCCGATGCCCAGTTCGGCCAGGTTCCTTGCCCCGGGTCCGGCGGCCTCCAGAATCGCTTCCAACTCCCGGGCCTGGGGGCCGCCCTTGAAGGTCACGGCCAGGCCGTTCTCCACGATCACCTCGACCGGCTCGTCCAGAAGCTCCAGACCCGCCAGGCTCCCGTCGATGACGACCCTGCCCCGGGCGGTCCCCTCCACCGGAGCCACATAGACCTCCCCGGCCGGCAGGTTGCCCCAATCGCCTGGTTCGGTATACAGACCGGTATCCTGAATCAAGGGCCGGGCCGTGATATCCAATGTCAGATCCGTACCGGCCGGACTGGTGATACGCGCTTTCCTGGAGTTTTCCATTTTTTCGGCCAGACGCCCGGTCACGGCGGCAATATTCCGGTAGTCGGCTCCCACCGACCTGGCCATGATATCTTCGGTCACCCCTGGAAGGCTGGCGATCCTGGCTCCGGCCTCGGAAGCTTCCCGCCGGGCCTTGGTGTGGGTCAGGGATTTGCTGACCGGAAGGAACGCCGCCCCGACCCTTTTCATTATCTCGGCCACCGCCTTGGGCGGCTCGGCTCCGACCACCTCGCGAGGTTCCATCAGCAGCAGAAGCGGCTCGGCCTTCTGTTCCAAAACAGCCTGATAAAAGGCCTCGGCCGAACTTCGGCAGACCGGGTCGGTAACGATCAAAACCTGTTCCCCGGCCTTAATCCCCAGGCAGACCCCCACGGCCACCCTGGCCGATTTCAGGAGGGCCTGGTATTTGGTCGATTCCATCCGATACTCCTTGTCTCCCGAACGCCGGATCCGGGATAGCCGGTATCCATTGTCCCGGCAAAAGCCGAGCCGAACGGATGGGGCCTGGGCGTAGATCAGCGCCCCAGTTTTCGGGCCAGTTCCAAAAGGTCCGGGTGGACCACCTCGCCGTCCCTGGTCAGCTCAATCCCGTCCGCGGCGACCGTGCAGGCCAGGCAGACACCGTCTATATGGGAGGCCGCCACACGGGGCTCACCGCCGGAGTACATGGGGCCCTGGAAACCGAAGCCCCACTCGGTGCAACCCCAGATACGCTCATCCTCGGTGGTGGTGTAACCCAGTTTGGCGTTGGGATTGAAACCGTAAGCTGCGTGGGCCAGGATGTACATGTTGGGATCGTCCAGCTTTTTAAACCACGACCGCAGGATATCCGCCTCTTTCCCGCCCTTGATCTCCTTGAGGCAGCCTTTTTCAACAATATAAGTCACAGGCTCCTTAACCAGGCCGATATCCGCCTCTCCCCCTCCGGACACCGCCCCGTCGAAAACCATGATCCCGTTGACCGTTTCCTCAATGGGGGCCCAGCCGATCTGGCCGGTCAGGAAATGTCCGCCCGGGGTGTGGGCCACGTGTTCGTTGGCCCAGGGCCGGCCGGGATGGTTTTCGAACTCCAGATCGGTTCCGGCCTTGCTGGTGACGGTCATCCTCTTGGCCGCCGAGGAGAGTTCGACCACTTTCTCCTGAAAAGCCCTCTGGGTGGGGATATCCACCTCGCCGATACAGCGGATCAACTGGTCGGTGGAAAGCCCGCCCAGCATCAAATTTCGGGTCCGGCCGTTGGTCACGGCCTTGGTCCAGGGAGTGCCGTAAAGGAGCCATTGGTTGTTCAGCTCGATCCAGGCGTCGGTGTTTTCGCAGGCGGCATGGAGCGGGTCGGGCAGATAGGGGTCGCAGGCCATACCGTAGCCTTTGGGGGTGGAATGCCAGGCCACCATGACCTTGGCTCCCAGGGCCTCCCCGGCCTTGGCCATCTCCTCGGCCACCCTGAAATCACTGATCGAATCAATGGTTATCAGAAGGCTCTCCCCCTTTTTAATACCCACTATTTCCTTTACGGTTTTGTAAGCCGCCTTAAAAAGCTCAAGATCCTTGCTGGTTGGCATACTCTCTCCATTATTGATTGCGGAAGCGGGCTCCGGCCTCAACCGGCCCCGCTCCCCGCGATTATCTTCCCAGGGGCTTGGCCAGTTCGGCCAGTTTCGGATCGATCACCTTGCCCTCGTCCAGAATCTGGTGTCCGTCGAGCCAGACCGAAGAGTTGAGGCATATACCGTCGCAATGGGTCACCGCCTCCCCGGCCGTGCCCTCGAAGAATGGCCCCTGATATCCGAATCCCCACTCGGTACTGCCCCAGACCCGCTCATCCTCGGTGCAAAGCCCGGAAAGCCGGGCCCCCGGGTTGAACCCGTAGCAGATATGGGCCAGATTGTACATGGCGTCGTCGTTGAGGCTCTTCATCCACTCTGCCAGGAACTTGGCCTCCTCACCGCCTACGATATCGACTATCCGGCCCTTCTCGCACACCAGCTTGATGGGCTCGTTGAGGATGCCCAGGTCGGCCGGTCCACCCCCGGAAAAGGAACCGTCAAAGACGATGTCCCCGTTGATGGATTCCTCCAAGGGCGCCCATCCGATCTGCCCCAGCAGAAAATGGGGCCCCGGTGTGGAGGCGTGGCACTCGTTGGTCACGTTCCGGCCCACGTTGGTGAAGGAGATGTCCGTTCCGCCCGGGGTGGTGACTCTCATCTCCTTGGAGGCCCTGGTCATGTCAACCACGGCGGTCATGAAATCGCGCAGGGCCTTGAGGTCGATAGCCCCCACGCAACGGCAGATCATATCCACGTCCAGACCGCCCAGGAAGAAATACCTGGTCCTGGTGCCCTCCCGCATGGCCTCCTCCCAGGCCGAGTTGTAGAGCAACCACTGGTTGTTCAGCTCCACCCAGGCGTCGGCCCTGACAATCGCCCCGTGAAGGGAATCCGGCAGAAAGGACTCGCCGACCTTTCCATAACCGGGCGGGGTGGAGTGATAGGCGATCATGGTCTTGGCCCCGGCGCACTCACCGGCCCTGGCCATGGCCTCGGCGATCCGGAAGTCGGATTTTGAATCTATGGTTATCAGCAGGGTTTCGCCTTTTTTAACCTCTAAAATATCGAAGACCGTCTTATGACACGAAACAGCCAATTCCAATTCCTGTTGTCCGATCATTTTTTGATCCTCCATCAGTTTTTTTTCAGCCATTTTCCGAAACAATGCTCGATCAACCCGGCCTGGCCAACCCATAGGCGATCCGGCTGGAGGTCAGGCCCATGCGGACATAGGCCTCGGCCAGCTTCAATCCGGCCATTGCCGGGTCGATCACCGGAACACCCAATTAATCCTGAAGCCGCCCGGCCAGTTGAGACATACCCGTACAGCCCAGGACGATTGCCTGGGCTCCGTCGATCTTCAGGGCCGTCTCCGCCTGTTTAAAGATGGCGGCAAAAGCCCTTTCCTCGTCCTTTAATTCCAACACCGGGATATTGGCCACCCTGACCGAGGCGACCCTGGAGACAAGGCCGGTTTTGGCCAGGTTGTCCCGTATGGCTTCGGCCGTACTGTCCATGACCGTTACGATCGAGAACAACCGGCAGAGCCCCAGGGCCATGATATGGCTGGCCTCGCCGGCGCTGGCGACCGGGATCCGGACCGCTTCTCTGGAAGCCCGGACCACCGTATCCATGGCGCAGTCCAGACTGACCGCGTCAAACCCTTCCTCCTGGGCCCGGGTCACCTCCCGAATAATGTATGGCGCGGCCAGCGCCTCGTCGCAGGCCGATTCTATGGATTCGGGCCCTCCGCTCAAACAGACCACATCGACCTCGACCCCCGGTCCGGCGGCCGACTTTCGGTCCGCCTTTTGGGAATCCCTGAACGGTTTCGAGGAGTTGGGGATGATGACCCTGATTCGAATTGGATTTTGCGTCTTCGCCATGTCGCCTCCCGGCTATGCCGCCGCCGCTGTGGAGGGTCTTAACCTTTGAATCAGCTTCTTGATGAAGGACTCCAGCCTGGGCCCAACCCCCTCCGGCAGAAAGACCAGGACCAGGACGAACATCAGACCGAAAAGGATCCGTTGATACCGCTCCACCTCGGAGAACAAATCCGGAATCATGATCACGATCAGAGTTCCGATCAGCGGTCCGTAGGCAACCGCGCTGCCTCCCAAGAGGGGGATGAAATAGATGTAAACGGTGGTGAAGACCTCGATATCCACCGAGGAGATAAAGCCGGTGTAGTTTACATACAAGGCCCCGCCCAACCCGGAGATGAGCCCCATGATCCCGTAAGCCAGAATTTTGTAGACAAAGGTGTTTATTCCCACAGCTTGAGCCAGTTCGTCGTTTTCGGAGATAAGGGTCAGAGTCTGTCCGGTCCGGGTGGTCATCAGATAGAACAGGAAGCCGACCAGAAGCAGGGTCATTACCACCAGGAGGATGAAGAACGAATCGTATCCTATTACTTCCTGCAGCCCGTTGAAATAGAGCCCGTTCCGTCCTCCGGTGATGGGTTTTAAGGCGTCGATTATCTTGGGAAAAAGAATGGCCAGCAGAAAGGAGGCCATACCCACGTAAAAGCCCTTGGCCCGGCAGGTGGCCAGGAAGATTCCCATCCCTATCAGGCAGGCCAAGACGCATCCGGCGACCATGGAGAGCAGAACCGGCCAGCCGTAGATCTCGGTCAGAACCACCGTGCCGTAGGCCCCGGTGGACATGGTCACGGAATAACCGAAGAACGGTTGGCCCGTTTTATAGAGCAGAAACCAGGCCGCGTATCCCTGGATCACATACAGGAGCACGTGTCCGCTCAGTTCCTGGTAATAGCCGCCTTCGGGCATCAGAGCCGCCGGGATCAACAGAAAAGCCAGGGTCAATATGTAGCTATAGCGATCTTTCACTGCCCAGTATCCCCCGTGGAGAGACGATCAAAACGGTGATGACGATGGCGTAGAGGAGAACGCTCTGCCAGTTGCCGTCCAGGAAATAGCCGCTGTAGCTTAAGACCAGGCCCATTATCAGAGCGCTGATCATACCCCCCCAGACATTCCCGATTCCACCCACCACCGCGATGATGAAACCCAGAAAACCCAGATCCCAACCGCTTAGGACATTGAGGTTGTACAGGGAGCCCCAGAATATGGCCCCGATGCAGGCCAACGAACATCCGATCCCGTGGGCCACGGCGAATACCCGGTCGGTGTTGACCCCCACCAGCCTGGCCAGCTTGAGGTTGCGCGAAGTGGCCTGCCAGGACTGGCCCGGCCTGGTGTGCAACTCCAGAAACCGGATCATAATCAGGGTGGTCAGGGCAAAGATCAGGGCCAGGAGCTTGATGACCTCCACCGTCACCCCCCCGACAACGAATTTACCCAAATACGGCAAGGGAATGGAGATGCTTGGCCGGGGGAAGATAACCTTGACCAGGCCCTCGAAGATAAACCCCAGGGAGATGGAGATAACGAAAAACAGAATCGCGTCGCCGCCCCTGTTGCTGATGGGGGTCAGCAGTATCTTCTGGAGGAAGTACCCGATGGGGAAGCAGACCCCCACTCCGACCAGAAGAGCCAGGACCAGATTGTAGGAGAGGAAGTACCAGGTTACGAATCCACCGAAAACCCCGATAAGGCCGATGGCGAAATTGGGGATGCCGGTGATTCCGTAGACCACGGCCACCCCCAGCACCGGGAGGGAGAGGATCCCGCCCATGATTATTCCGTTAATCAGTCCGGTAAGTATCATCTTCCCCGATCCCTTTGTTTTTCTTGGCCCATGTAGAGCTCTTCCAGGGATTTCTCATCAAGGTCGGAGGATTTCTCCACAAATTTGACCTCACCGCCCTCCAGCCCGACTATCCGGTCGGCGATGCGCAGGATCTTCACATTCTGCTCGGCCAGCAGGAGGGTCTTCCCGGTTTCCTCCCTGATCTGCCTGAAATTTTTGAAAAGTCTGGTTACCAGCTTGGGGGCCAGCCCGATGGACGGCTCGTCGATCATCAACAGTTTGGCGTCCGAGACCAGGCCGATCCCCACGGCGACCATCTTCTGCTGGCCGCCGCTCAGGGTGTGGGCGCTTTGGGTCTGTTTTTCCTTCAAAATAGGAAACAGGGAGTAGACGTAGTCCATCAGCATCCTGACCCTGTCCGGCGGGATCAAAACCCCGCTCACCTGGAGGTTCAAGGTCACCTGCATCATGGGGAAGATGTATTGTTCCTGGGGGACCAGCATCAGGCCCAATTTGCGCCTGTCCCTGATCGAGAGCCGGTCGATCCTTTCTCCGAGGAACTCTATCCGGCCGTCGCTGCTTCTTATGGTTCCGGCCACGGTCTCCAGCAAGGTGGTCTTACCCGAACCGTTGGGGCCGACCACGCCGATTATCTCCCCGTCCGTAATATCCAGATCAAGCCCCTTGAGAGCGGCCAGGTTTCCGTAGTGGCTCACCAGACCTCGGATTTTAAAGATCGGGTCGGACAACTCTCAGTCCTCCTCGGTTTCAAGGTAGCAAGCCAGCACG
>NPIE01000596.1_pt3 | contig 15200 bp, 15 predicted proteins | sample 8637661 | NCBI WGS metagenome assembly NPIE01 (sample SAMN07420842, study PRJNA396082) | bioreactor metagenome | isolation source: sample BA12 brine-fed electro-methanogenic bioreactor BA | place: Japan: Kochi | collected 2016-12-09 | reverse complement strand
AGCAAGCGCTCTGCACCCCGAGCCGCACAGGGGGCGCAGCAGCCCGCTGACCTGCTACGAATGCCCAGTAACAGCATCCATTTTGTTTTGGCGCCGGGCGACCTATAATGGGGAGGCGATAGTTCCCCAATGGGTCGCCCGGTTTGGCTGCCGGGCCATGGGGACCTGAAGGCGGCACTAGGCAGCTACGACCACGCCCACGAGGACGAAAACGACGTGTGAACGTGTAAACGTGCGCACGTTCACACGTAACAGGGGAGATACCGTTACCGGAGTAGACCATTCTGGCACGAAATTGACTACACGACTGAAGACTAACTGACTACATCAAAGGAGGTCGCGTTGAACAGAGCTGACATCTCACCCACCCTGGAGGTCTACGCCGGAGAGCGACTCGTCTTCTCCAGTGAGGGGCGCTGGCTCCATCCCATTTTCGAATTGGAGCGCTTCATGGAGCGTGAGCAGATCCCGGCGGCGCGGCTCCACGCCCATGACAAGGTGGTGGGACGGGCCGCGGCCCTTCTTTTCGTCCACCTGGGCGTGGGCCACGTTCACGGGCGCCTGCTCAGCTACGGCGCCCGTGAGGTCTTCGAGCACCACACCTTCGCCCACAGCTGGGAGGCGCTCGTGGAGCGGATCGCCTGCCGAACGGAGACGCTGCTGGCGGAGGAGTTCGATCCAGAGGCAGCCTACGCGCTGCTGCGCGCGCGGGCCGAGGCAGCGGGATGAACCCCGCCTTCACCTTCCAGACCGTGGCGTCCATCCTGGCGGATGGGGAGGCCCGGCTGCGCGGCATCGCCGGTGAGTACGTGGACGCGCTCCAGGCGCGGGGCGGCGTCCCCCACCCGGCGGCGCCGGAAGACCCAGCGAAGCCCCATTTCCTGTTCATCGCCACCGGTGGCACGGAGCAACAGGCACTGGAGCTCTGGACGGCGCGCGCGGAGCTTCACCCCGACGAGCCCGCCCTGCTCATCGCCCATCCGGGCCACAACTCCCTGCCCGCCGCGCTGGAGATCCTGGCCCGCTTGCAGCAGGAGGGCGCAGCGGGCCGCATCTTCTACCTCACCGGGCCCGACGACGAGCGAGGCTGGCGCCAGGTCGCGGAAGCGGTCCACGATCTTGAGGTGCGCCGGGAATTGTGCCGAGCACGCATCGGGTTGATCGGCGCGCCCTCCGATTGGCTGATCGCCAGCTCTCCCCCGCCGGAGGTGGTGCGGGAGATGTGGGGGCCGCAGGTGATCCCCCTCCCCATGGAGGCGCTGGTAAAGGCCATGGAGGCGGTACCGGCGGCGGCCCTCGCGCCCCTCGTTACGGACCTGATCCAGGAAGACACTGAGATCTGCGAGCCCGCACCCGCCGCCCTTCAGGAGGCAGCGCGGGTCACGGCAGGGCTGCAACGGCTGGTCCAGGAACAGAACCTCGACGCGCTGACCTTGCGCTGCTTTGATCTCGTGCTGGAGCGGCAGACCACCGGCTGCTTCGCCCTCTCCCACCTCACCGATGCGGGCTGCATCGCCGGCTGCGAGGGCGATCTGGTCAGCACCGTGGGGCTGCTGTGGGCCTCCCGCCTGCTAAACACCCTCCCCTGGATGGCGAATCCGGCGCGCATCGACGAGGAAGCCAACTCGCTCTGGCTGGCTCACTGCACTGTACCTCGGAGACTGGTAGCGTCCTACCGCCTGCGCTCGCACTTCGAGTCGGGGCTGGGAGTGGGGATTGCCGGAGAGCTGCTCCTCGGGCCCGTCACCCTCTTGCGCATCGGCGGCAGCCGCATGGAACAGCTCTGGCTCGCCCAGGGGGAAGTCGTGGAGACGGGGGAGGCGGAGAACCTTTGCCGGACCCAGGCTCACCTGCGCCTCGAACAGGGACACGTGCGCGAGCTGTTGCGCGCGCCCCTGGGCAACCATCTGGTCTTGGTGCCGGGCCACCACGCCGAGCGCCTGCGAACCTGGCAGGAGACCTATCTGTCACCAAAGCAGGAGCGCTTGGGCGGAGCCTCTGTTATTATCACCTAACCGCAGGCGTGGAGAGTCCCAACCTATCCAACAACAAGGGCGGGCTCGACGAGCCCGCCCTACTCCGATTTTTGACGGGCGCAGCACCCGCCCTACAAGAAGCTCAAACTGTCGCCAGAACCTGCCCGAAGAGATGGGCGGAGATGGCTCCCAGCCACACGCTCACCAAGAGCCCGACGGGGATCAGCACAATCGAGAGGAGCCAGCCGATGCAAGGGATCACGCCCAAAACCCCTCCCACCGTGCCCAATACCGAGTAGATGACCAGGTAAGCACCGATGGTGACCGCCCACGCGGTGAGATACGCGCCAAAGTTGCTGCTTACAATCCCGAAGATCTGCTGGAACTGGAAGCAGGAAGCGAAAGTTTTGTAACGCGCGTAATTGAGCTGCACCGCCGGCAGCAGGAAGGTCAGGAGAAGCATGTAGAGAAACCACAATCCCATCAACAGCAAGAAGAAGAGCCCTCCGATGCCCATCAGAATGCCCTGGATATCACTGTCGTTGGAGAACGCGGGCAGCATCATGAAAATATAGGGGACGAAAAACAACACCACGGCGGGCAATCCATAGATGATGCGCGCCAGCCAGAGCATGAGACCATCCATGAAGAGCTGTCCCAGATCATCCCAGCTGGGCAGGGGCCAGAGCCGGCGCTCGGCCACATTTCGGATGATGCCGAGGGCGTAACCGGCCCACGCAAAGTTGAGGATGGGCACCATCGAGATGAGTGCGCCAATGCCGAGTTTACTCAGCCAATTTTCGTCCTCGAAGGCATAGGTAAACGACTTTCCGATATCCATCAGGAACTCCTTTCTCAAACTGCAATGAGTACTTGTGAACACAGATTGATCACAGTATAGCATGGTTGCGATTCTCCGAGAAGGTTGGAGCGATCATTGTCTATCTTAACCGGTGCGGTATAATGGACTCTCTCGTAATCACATCCTTGGAGGTATACGAAAGTTGAGACGCGGGGTTGCACGTCGAATAGTGTGGGCTGTGGCACTCTTCATCCTGGGGGTGGCGCTGGTCCGGGTGGTCTCTCCCGCCCGCGTGACCGTGAGTTGGGAGACGGCGAGCGAGGTCGATGCCGCCGGCTTCCATCTTTACCGTGCTTCTACCCCCGCCGAGGCCTTCGTGCGCATCAATCCCGCTCTCATCCCTGCCGAAGGCGATCCCCTCACAGGCGCTGCCTACCATTACGAGGATGAGAACGTACACTGGGGCGCACGTTACTTCTATCAGCTGGAAGAGGTGGATTTGAGCGGAAGGGCCAATCGCTATACCGAAATTGTGCACTCGCGGGCCGGGCTGGGTTGGGGCTGGGCCGCGGGCGTGGGGCTCTTTCTGGCGATGGCCTCCCTCTACGCGACCCATCCCGCCGCTCCGGCGGAAGCGGATCCCCCGGTTGAGGAGCGGAGGGAGGAGAGCGCAGCGTGAGCGAAATGCACTGGAATCTGGACATCGCTGGCCTGACCCTGACCCTGCGCGGACCTGAGACGTGGATCTCTCCCTTCGCCGGGGCGTGGAGTGATTGGAAGGGCGATTCGCCCGGCTGGGAGGTACGCTGCATCGCTGATCCCTCCTTGCCGAAACCGGAGACCTTCTACTACCAGGCCCGCCCCCGTTTTGCTGCCGGCTGCTGCCTGCTGGAAGTACCCGGCTTCAGCGGCTTCGTCGATCCCGCCGCACAGCGGGCCCTGCTGCGCGCCCATCCCAGCGGCACCCCGGGCGATATCGCCTACTTTCTCCGCACCGCCTTCGCCCTCGCCGCCTTCGACGCCAGCTGGCTGCTCTTCCATGCGGCGGGCATCCTGCACCGCGAACAGGCCTACGTTCTCTTCGGCAACTCGGGAAGCGGCAAGACGACGGCGGCCCGCCTCTCCGTGGGCAAGCCCGTCCTCAACGACGATCTGCTCCTGCTCCGTCCCAACGACGCAGGCTGGGAGGTCTGGGCCACGCCCTTTGGGAAGCGGCGCAGTCGGGAGGTGACCCACGCCCCCCTGCGCGTGCTCCTGCGTCTCGTGCAATCGCTCCAGGATCGCGTGGAGCCCCTCTCCCGCGCCCAGGCGCTGGCGGGCCTGCTCGCCAACTCCCCGGTCGTCAACGCCGATCCCACCCGGGCCCCTGGGCTGCTCACCTGGTGGGAAGGCGTGTTAGAAGAGGTGCCTGCCTATCGGCTCCATTTCATAAAAGATAATTCTTTTTGGGAGGTACTGGATGCTCACCTTGCATGATATTCTGAAGCCCGCTCCGGGCGTGATCTCCCGCGAGAGCGAGGGGGAGCTGGTGGTGGTACTGCCCGAACGGGGCAAGTTCTTTGTTCTGAACGGCACCGGGGCGGAGATCTTCCGGCGCTGTGATGGACAACAGAGCCTACAGGCAATCGCTCGTGCCCTGAGCGAGCACTATCCCGAACTCTCCCTCGAACGCGCCGAGACGGACGTACTGACCTTTGCCGAAGCCATCCTGGAGCGGCGGGCAGTCCGACGCGTGGATGTAGCGTAGTCCTTCCCGCCGCGGCGGTGCCACATCAGCACTTCCACGTCCAAGGCGCTGGGCTCCTACGCCGATTCCGGTTGATGTGACCACTTACGACACTGCTTTGACCGGCAACTCGCTTGACGCTGGACGGGAGCCTCCGGCTCCTGAGGAACTCCTGGCCCGAGCGGGGCGCGGGGATGAGCAAGCCTTTGAGCTGCTCTACGATGAATACAGCAGCCCCATCTATAACTACGTGCTGAGATTGGTGCATCGAGAATCCATCGCCGAAGAGCTTCTACAAGAGGTCTTCCTCGCCGCGTGGAAGGGAGCGCGGCGCTTTCGGGGCGAGTCGAAAGTGAAGACCTGGCTCTTCCGCATCGCCCACCACACCGCCGTCTCCTGGCTTCGAAGGGAGCGGGAGGTGTTTTCCTCCGACGGTGAGCTGCCCGATCGCCCCGTCCCCGACCGCTCCGAGGCGAAGGCCATGCACACCTGGCGCACCGACCAGTTGCGGATCGCCCTCGACCGCCTCACGCCCGAACACCGCGCCGTTCTCGAGCTGGCCTTCTTCCACGAGCTGCCCTACGCGGAAATCGCCACCATCCTCGACTGCCCCGTGGGCACTGTGAAGAGCCGGATGAGCTATGCCCGGCGCTACCTCAGTCAATTCCTGCGCGAGCAGGGCGTGGAGGAGCCATGAAAGCGCCCCGTGATCCGCAGCACCCTCCATCCCCGGAGCCCACAGAAGAAGAGCTGGTCAGCTGGGAGGAATTACGGACCGCCGTCGCCGGACAGACCGCCGTGGCGCCCTCCCCTTCGGTGGAGCGGGAGCTACTGGCGCGGGTGCGTGTTCACGAGGCACAGCGCCTCGTCCCGCCCCCCACGTGGGAGACGTGGGCCTGGGGTATTGCCATCGCCCTGCTCGTCGCCGCCCTGCTCTGGGGCCTCCTCAAGCCGGGCGTCGTCCTCGAATGGTCTGTAGAAGAAGGAGCAGTCACCAGTTTTGAGATCCACCGGGCGGATGTGAAGACCCGCGATTTCACCCTGTACGAGCGCTTCGAGGTGGAGAGGCCCGCCGAGCTTTACCGTTACGTGGATGCCCTCGTCTGGCCCGGGCGGACCTACGTCTATCGCATCAAGGCCTTGATCGGCGAAACGGCAGTCTCCGGGCAGGAGATCATCGTCCGGGGCAGCCTGGCGCTGCCGGGCCAACTCTCGGTGCTGCTGACAGGCGCCATGTTAGGCTACGCGGCCATCATCCTCATGCAACAACGGCGGTATCGGGTCTGAAACACAGCGAGGGAAAATGCGTACCGGGTAGGGGAGCATAATTCGCCCTTCACCCTTTACCGAGAGCCCCTCGCGCCGAGAAGTCAGCATCAGCCGGCATTTCGACTGGCGCAGTCGGTGCCCCCACGCAGCACAGATGCTACCCTCTGCCCGGAGGGAATCTCACGCTGACGTGATGGCGACCGGCACGCCGAGCATCGCCGGAAAGAGGAAATCCTACCCGCATTCCCCCCTTTCGTAGTAATCAACGGCCATTCGCAAGCGGTCTGCAGAGGCCCCTAACGGGTTTTGAACCTTTTACGGAGTCAGCGCGACTATATAGATGCGTGCGACTTCCGCACTGTACCCATAACAAAACAGCCATCAGGAGACAAACGCACATGCATCGAAGAAACCTCGGATTCATTCTATTGGTGATAGCCCTTTCCCTGTTGTCTGTCACCACAGCCCTTACCGCCACGTTCGTCGATAATCGCACCCCAAGCGAGACCCCCGCATGGCTCGATCCGGGTTGGCTGTTTTGGGCCCAGTCCAATACCCAACCGGGGGAGGGGGTATGCATCGAAGTCCACCCTCAAGGTGATCCTGGTAATTACGAACGTATCGCCTGTACGTGGGATGACACGAACGGCCCCATAGATTCCAACTTTCGCTGTGAAGTTTTCACCACAGGCATCCCCCAGGCCTTTGGAGAGGCAACGGTTGAGTACCAGTTTTTCAACGTATCAGCGTACGGTGATTGCGACTCAACCCGAACGAACTTCACGGGCTTCAACTGGAGCTTCGGTACCGGTCCCAACGCCGTGACGCTGACCGCACTGACCGTCAAGAGTAGTAGGGTAGTGGTGGCGGGAATAGGTATGGCATTGATAGGTATGAGCTGGGTTCTGTTACTGAAGAAATGGAGTAAAAAACAGTAATACAGGTGTTGACTCTACTGCAAAAAGGGGATTTACCACAGAGGCACGGAGAACACAGAGAAATCTTTATTTTCTACCTTTGATAGAAATATTTTCCCGTTAGTAGAATCAATTTTATCAAAGTGAAATTAAACAAAACTCCGTGCCCTCAGTGTCTCTGTGGTGAGAATCTCAGTTTTTTCAGGAGAGACAAGTGTTAAGTGTTCGAATGTAAGGTTTACACATTTCAGGAGGAACAACATGGTCAAAAAAATTCCCATTCTCATCGCAATAGCAGCAGTCTCCTTGTTATTCACAATTCCTGTATTGGCCGATTGTGGTGAACCAGGAGATATCATCTGGAGTGAATTGGATTATGACCAACCAGGCACAGATGATACCGAATTCATCGAGATTCGCTTTCCAAATGGAGGCACATTCGAAAATTGCGAGCTACACTTGGTTAATGGTGGAGTAACTCCACCAACGCCCTATCACATTCTAGATATTGGTACACAAGGCGCCATCCCTGCGAACAAGTATTTTGTGTGGGGCAGCACAGGGGTTGCGAATCGAGACGCGACCATCGGCGACACTTGCGCAACAAACTGCATACAAAATGGGAACGCCGACGGCTTCGCCCTTGTAGACACCTCAAGTGGCAGTGATGTTATCGTTTGGTTGTATTCATATGAAGGAACCTTCACATATCTTGGCACCACCTCTACAGACATAGGTGTAGCAGAGAACAATTCCGAACCCAATCTGAGTTGCAACAATGGCCCAGCCGTCGGGATTGGCGATTCTTACCTGGCTCCCCCGACCCCTGGCAACCCAGGCCCCACCGCCGTCACCCTCACCGGCTTGAGCGCGCAGCCGGCGGCGACGCTGCCGGCGCTGGCCCTCGCCACCCTCGCGCTGGGTGGGCTGCTACTGCTACGGCGACGACGCGATTAGTTCCTGCTCTCGATCCCGGCCACGGACACTGAAGTGATCGGTGTCCGTGGCTTTCTGTTGCCGGGAGTCTTATCCGCAGTCTCTGCGATTTTTGAACCTTTCTCCGCCCCAATACGACTATATAGTTAGGAAGACGTTAGAAACACAGGGGCTCCCGGTACCGTCTCCAAAATATTCCGGCGATCATTGCCAAGCTGATGATTCACCATCAATCCCTTCGAGAGAAGCAAAGCTCTCGAACAGAGATGGAATCGTTGGAGTGGCGAACAATACTACTATTAGGAGGTTAAGATCATGGGAAAATGGCGGCTTTTCGTTCTGTTGGGTGTGATCGGACTGTTGGTTTTCGCTCCGGTTATGGTGGGGGCGTACTACAGTAATGTGATCGGTGAATTGCGGGATGTCGAGACCAATGCTATTTGGCAACACGGGGCAGCGGTCGAGGTCTACAACTGCTTCTCGCTAGAGATTCTTGTTGAGGAAGAAGTGCCCGCGGCCCCTGCAGCTGATTACGGGACCTTTGATATCGATATCTCATTCATTGACACAGCTACACCCCTTTGTATTGAAGTCTGGTTCACTCCCGGACCGGAGGGAGCACCGGCCCCGGATGCTGCTGGCCCCTTTGCCAATCGCAGCACCAGCACAGGTACGTTGGACGCAGGCACCTTCTGGGCCAATAGAGGCCCCAATGCTGTGACCCTCACCACCTTCACCACGACCTCCAACGTCTGGCTTCCGGCTGGAATCATCGCGGGCATCGCGTTCCTCTCCATGGGCGCGCTGAGTGTTCGACGGCGCCGGGTTTGACCTTATAGTAATCAGGACTTCCCGTTGCCCTCCTCTATTGCCATAGAAAGGAGGGCAACGGGAGCAGGGCATCCCCCCAAGCGGGCACCGTTTTGAAAAGCTCCGGAGCTCACCCCTTACCAATACGAATTCCCTGTTGCATTTTCCCCAGGCCTGTGCTATTATGGACATGAGTTTACCCAGCTCACCCCTTGTGAGTCGGGCACTGTGTAGCCGGGTTTGGGAAACGATCCGCTCCAACCCTTTCCCGAAGCACTTATCGTAATTAACCTACAGGGAGGAAGCGAATGTACGAAACACCCGAAATTGTGTACGAAGGCGAGTTGGAAGTTCAGGCCGGTTCACCGTTGGGCGTTCCTGACGATCCGCTCGGGCTGGATCTGTAATTCTTTTCGTTTGCCTTGGACTGCGGCGGCGCATGCATGCGCCGCCGCTTTTATTGTCTGTCGTCCTTCCCGGCCTTCTCACAACCAGCTATCCTTGGACTCCCTCTAATAAACAAGATCTTTGTGTTCGTAATCTTCCCTAAGTATGATATACTTCCTCGTGACCGGACACTTCGCTTCTCATTCCATGGTATACTGATGGAGAGAGGCTCGAGTCATGGATTCGGCCCCGGGCTGCGGAAAGAACGTGGTAGCGCACCCGAGGATCTTGGCCGTAGACCGTCCTGCTCTCGGTTTTGAACTCTCGATATATCTCGGAGGACCCAGAATGGCAAAGGCATTTCGCCTCTCGATATTGGCACTTGTGATACTGGCAAGCGGGGTTTTGCTCTTTTCGGTGCTTAGTGTGCTGGCTTTGCCGGTATCGCCCGAGCTTCCGCAGAGCCCTGAGCCGCCCCCGCTGCTGGCGGAGAACGCCCCCCTGAGTCGCCCCTCCCGATTCTTCACGCAGGCGGCCCCGGCCTCTCTGCCCGCTCCCGCCCCGCCCATCCCCCTGCCCGATCCAGCCTGGCGCATCGGCGTGATCACTGATGGGCTGGTGGCCCTCGATTACGCCACGCTGGCCGCGGTCGGTGTGCCGGTGACCACCACGCCTCGTGACCACTATCGCCTCTTCTGGCGCGGGGAGGAGCTCGCCCTGGACGACAGCGCTGTGGGCACAAGCTTCGCCCCCGGCGAGGCCTTCTACTTCTACGGCGAGCAGTTTCACGGCTCCGTGCAGGACGAGAAGTACACCGACGAAAACGTCTACTGGCTGACGGTGGACCCGGAGACACCGGGTCTGCGCATGGAGAGTCGCGACGTCACCCACGACGGCAGCGGGACGCCCATCACCTGGTACACGGAGACCCTTCGCGCCGAGGAGGATCTGCTCTATTGGGGCCGCCACTCCACCATGCCGCGTACGGATACAACGTGGTTCTGGAAGCATCTGAGAACCAACACGGCGGTGACGACCTACTCTTTTCCCATCGAACTCAACGCCCTATGGACAGGGGCTTACACAGCCAGCCTGCACATCGAACTCGCCGGTTACACGGAGAATCACCAGCAGCTGCTGCGCCTGACCTTGAACGATCTGCCCATCGGAGAGGTCACCTGGTACGGGAGGCGGGGCTATTTCCAGACGCTGACCTTCCCGAGTGAGGTACTTCAGGAGGGGGACAATACACTGAGAATCGGAATTTATAAACTGACGAGCCGCTCTCCGGAAGCTTACCTCGACCACTTCGAGATCACCTATCGCCGGCAGCCCGTGGCGCTAGCGGACGGCCTGATACTGAGCCCTCACCTGCCCGCACAGCATGCGATGACCGTCACCAACTTCTCCGCACCGGCAGTGGTGCGATTGTATGATGTCGGCGATCCGTTTAACGCCGTTCGGTTGACAGGCGCGACAACCGCCGGGGACGCCATCATCTTCTCCGACACCCCCCTCTCAGAGACCCGCTATCTCGCGGCAGCGGAAGGGCAGCCACCTCACACTCTCGCACCCTATCAACTCGCCACGGAGCTCCTGCAGCCGGAGACCGGCGCCGACGTGATCGCCATCACGCCTCGGGCCTTCTTCGCTGCCCTGGAACCCTGGGCCGAACGCCGCCGCGAGCAGGGATACCGCGTGCAGCTGGTGGATGTGGAGGACACCTACGCCCTCTTCAACGGGGGGATTCTGCACCCGGAGGCCATCCGTGCCTTCGTCGCCTACGCCCACCAGCACTGGCCCGGCCCTCCGCCCGCCTATTTGCTGCTCGCCGGCGACGGACACTTCAACTTCAAGGGGTACAATCCAGAACGATACGGCGAATTTGTACCAATTCACGTGCCGCCCTACCTCGCCTTTCTCGATCCCGATCAGGGGGAGGTGCCCGTGGACAGCTACTACGGCGACCTCGACGGCGACGGCATCGCGGAGCTGGCGGTGGGTCGCCTCACCGCCGAGAACGTGGCGAATCTGGAGGCCATGGTGGCGAAGATCCTGGGCTACGAGGAAGCAGTGCCAGGAGATTGGGAGCGCAGCCTCCTCTTCGTCGCCGATGACGGGATAACCTCCGTCGAGCCCTTTGCCGCCGCGCTGGAGACGCTGATCGCGGATTACACCCCACCGGGCCACCTCATCGAGCGCCGCTACATGCAAGACTATTGGTCGACCTGTGGGCGGGAGGCACCTAACACTAGTCCTTGCCCCACCTTCACCCACGCCCTCACCCAGGCCTGGAGCCACGGCCCTGCCCTCCTCACCTACGCCGGGCACGGCTCCATCAACCGCTGGGGACATGAGCCTCTGCTCCGGAACGTAGACGTGGCGACCCTCGACCCAATGGGAAGTCTGCCCTTCATCATCTCCCTCGATTGTTGGGATGGCTACTGGATGTTCCCCGCAATGTATCCGGTGTCTGGCGCCCAGGATGCCCGCTCCCTGGGCCAGTGGGCTACCTCCGTGTTGACCGATCGGGGGGCCATCGCCCTCTTCGGCCCCGCCGGGTTGGGCTACCTATACATCGAGAAACCGATGGTGGAAGCGATGTACACGGCGCTCTTCGAGGAAGGGCAGCGCACGCTGGGCGATCTGACCCACGCCGCCCGTGGGGCCGTCCCCTGGTCCTACCTGGCGCGCACCTACACCCTCCTCGGCGATCCCACGGTGCAGCTGCCCGCCCGGCTGATTGCGAAGCAGAATCACATTTATCTACCCCTGGTATTGCGACAGTAGCGACGTTAGCCGGAGACTGGCACGCATGGTTGAGCAGAAAGGTTGGTTAGAGGCGCTTCCCCCGAAGTGGCAAGGCCCGCTGCGGCTGACTGTCCAGGGCAGGAGCATGTGGCCCACGCTGCGACCGGGGGACCGGCTCGAGGTCGAACCGGTGCTTCCCGAGGAGCTGCGGCGGGGCGACTGGGTCGTGCTGCGTGCGTCGAACGCTCCCCTCGTCCATCGCTTCCTCGGCTTTACCCGCGACGGGCGGCTGCTCACCAAGGGCGACGGCCACCGGGCACCCGATCCCTCCTGGGAGCTCAAAGCCCTGGTGGGCCGCGTGGTCTCCTTCTCGCGTGAAGGGCAGGCTGGGCGACACACCCCCCGACTGTGGCAGGAGCGGCTTCGGACAGCCTATCATCGGGGCGTAGTTGCCCTCTGGCGCCTGGTTCGCGGGCGGGGCAGACCCGCCCTCCTGGGGTTCCTGGCCCTGTTGCTCTTTCCCCTTTTCGTGCGCGCCTCCGTGACCCTCTCCTCGTTCACTGCCACCCCCCAGGCGAACAGCATCTACATCCAGTGGGAGACGGCCAGCGAGACCAACATGTCGGGCTTCTATCTCCTACGCTCCTTGCAAGCGGCGGGGAATTACGCCCGGATCTCGGATTTCATCTGGGCGGAGGGCGATATCATCGGCTGGGCCTACGACTACACGGACGAGGACGTCACCGCCGGCGTGACCTACTACTACCAGCTCGAGGCGGAGGATGCAAGCGGAGGGCGCGAATTCCACGGCCCCATCACCGGCTGTTTCCCGGCGAATCAGTGCGCCCCTCCACCCACCCCGACCCTCACGCCGACGCCCACGCCCACCCGTACCCCCACGCCCTCCTCCCCGCCCCCCACCGCCACGCCCGCTCCTTTCCTCAATTTCTGGGCCAGCGAGACCAGCCTGCAGGCAGGTGAGTGCTCCACCCTCCAATGGCAGACGGGCGGCGCCCGAGCCGTCTATCTCAACGAGCGGGGCGTGGCAGGCACGGATGCCCGGACCTTCTGCCCCTGCCAGAACGAGACGTACGTGCTGCGCGTGGTCTACCTCGACGGCAGCAGCGAGGAGCGCTCCATCACGCTCCAGGTGAGCGGCAGCTGCCCGGCAGGCGGCGTGACGCCCACCGCGACGGCGACGACAACGCCCAGGCCACCGGCGACCCCATCCACTGTCACCCCCACTCCCCCGCTCCCCCTCCCTCCCTCTCCGACAGCCAGCCGCCCCCTCTCCGCCGCATCACCGGATGACGAGAGCGCTACGCCCACTGCCACACCTACGCGAGAGGCCATCGCCCAGCTCACCTCACCCGTCCAGACCCCGGCTTCTCAGGCTGTCTCCCCCCTCCCTTCCTCCACCCCCTTGCCGCCGCGCAGCACCCCATCACCGGCGGCGCCCTCCAATACAGGCTCAGAGTTGCTGATCCTGGCAGCGCTGCTCGGCCTGGCCTTCGTCGGTGTGGGCGGCTGGGGGATCTGGCGAGCCTGGAAAGAACGGTGAGCGCGTGAGCGTCCCACTGCGCCTCCGACGTCTCACCCTGGCGCTGCTGCTGTTGGCGCTGGTACTGCGCTGCACCCCCGCTCCCGAGCTACCCTTCACCCCGGAAGAGGAGAGCGACATCTGGTATCTCGATGTGGTCGAGGAGGGCGGCGTCTGGATCGCGCCGGCGCTGCTATCTGCCCTGGGTGTCCCGTCCGGGGCGGAGCTGCCCCTCTCCCTGCGACTCTCCTACGGCGACCAAACTCTGCCCTATCTCCCGTTGGAGACGGAAGCGGGCTGGGGGCTCTTCTTCTTCGCGCCCGCGCTCTCCACGCGCTATGCACCCCACGCTGCCTTTCGGCTGGAGCTGGCGGGTGAGGTCCCCGGTGCACGGATGCTCTCCACCCCGGCCCAGCCGTCCTCCTCGCCGCCGGCCCCGGCCTTCGCCACCCTGCGCGCCGAAGAGGACCAGCGCTATCTTCCCCAGGCCACCGCCGCCACCCCCTGGTTCTGGGAGCCCCTCCGGGCGCCCGGCGAGCGGGCCTACCCCCTCACCCTGCCCGACGCCCGGCCCGGCTCTCTCACCGCAACGCTCACCCTCTGGAGCCACACCAGCTTCCGTCCCCATCCCGATCACCGGGCGCGCCTGCTCTGGAACGCAGAGCCCGGCGGCGAGTGGGAATGGGGCGGACAGGGGATGCAGACGCTCACCGCCTCCTGGCAGTTGGAAGTGCCCGGCGATGAGCACCTGCTGACGCTGGAGACTCCCTCCATCTCCGAGGAGGGCATTGCCCTGGTGTGGATTGACAGGTGGGAGATCACCTATCCCAGCGAGGTGCGCAGCGGCCTCTACCGCGCCGGGGGAGCGGCGCTGGCGGTGCCGGCAGGCGCCCGCGTCCTCAACGTGACCGACCCGCTGGCGCCCCGCGATCTCGGCCCGGCACCCGAGACCGGCACGATCGCCACGGAAGCGGGACACCGCTACTGGGTGGGCACGCCCGCCGAAGCCCCTGCGCCCCTTACGGTGCGCCCGGCGGCGGCGCTGGACGTGGCGCCGCTCGCCGACGTCACCTACCTCGCCGTGGCGCCCGCCCCCTTCCACGCGGCCCTTGCGCCTCTGCTGGAGCATCGCGCCGCCGAGGGGCTGACGACGGCGGTGGTTACGCCGCAGAGCATCTACGATACCTTCGGCACCGGACAACCCCATCCCGAGGCCATCCGCGCCCTGGTGCGGGAGCTGCCCGCGCTGCGTTACCTACTCCTCGTCGGCGGAGCGGGGACGGAGCCGGAAGCCTACGTGGGAGAGATGGGAGCGCTGCGCGTCGTCACCCCCTTCACACGGACAGCGGTGCTGGGCGAGACGCCCGCCGACGCCCTCCTGGCGGTGGACGAGGAAGGTCGCCCCCGCGCCGCCGTGGGCCGCTTCCCAGTGGAGACGGAGGCGGCGCTACATGCCGTGGTGGCGAAGACGCTGGCCTGGGAGCGCGCTATCCCCCCGATGGCCGCCCTGCTCCTCCAGGACAACGAAGCGGAGTTCCGCAACAACTTCGACAGCCTGGCGTCCCTCATCCCCGGTGGCACAGACGCCCCCCGGCTGGAGCTGGGCGAGGACGATGCCCGCGCGGAGCTGCTGGCGGCGCTAGACGGCGCCCCCACTTGGCTTCACTACAACGGCCACGGCAGCCTCGTCCAGCTGGGCGATGAGGGAATCCTCAAATGGGATGAGGGCGGTCTCTGGTCGGAGCCGGCGGTGGTCGTCGCGTGGACCTGTCTCGCGGCGCATTTCACTCACGCGCGCCAGCCCTCGATGGGAGAAGCGTGGCTACAGGAGCCGCAGGGCGGGGCCGTGGCCTTCCTCGGCCCGGTGGGAGAGACGACAACCTTCCAGCAGCGCTTCTTCGCCGAGCGTTTCTACGCGGCGCTGGCGACGGAGACCCGCCTTGGCGATGCCTGGCTGCGGGCGTTGCAGGCGGAAGGGGGCGCGCCCGACGTCAGGTGGGGCTTCGTCCTTCTCGGCGACCCGGCCCTCCGCCTGCCCGAATAGCTGGGTAGGGCGGGCTCACCGAGCCCGCCGAACAGAGCGGAC
>NPIE01014727.1_pt1 | contig 15237 bp, 13 predicted proteins | sample 8637661 | NCBI WGS metagenome assembly NPIE01 (sample SAMN07420842, study PRJNA396082) | bioreactor metagenome | isolation source: sample BA12 brine-fed electro-methanogenic bioreactor BA | place: Japan: Kochi | collected 2016-12-09 | reverse complement strand
CAGAATTCTGCACTTTTTTTAATCTTCAAAACGTTCTTTGAGATGTCTTAACTGGTTTTTGAGGACCGCAGGCAAATCTAAGCCATATAGTTGGTCATAATAGGCGCAAATCTGATTGATTTCATCCTTCCAAGCAGTTTGATCGACCATGAATAGCGTTTCGAGTGCTTCTCTGGAAATCTTTAAACCTTTTAAGTCGAGACGCTTGATATCAGGCACCAACCCAATCGGTGTGATTTGATGATTAATCTTTCCTTCAGTACGTTCAATAATCCATTTTAGAATACGGCTGTTTTCTCCAAAGCCGGGCCACAGATATCGACCCTTATCATCTTTTCTAAACCAATTGACAAAGAATATTTTAGGTAATAACTCATCGGTCGACTGGTGGCGAATGTTGACCCAGTGATTGATGTAGTCACTGATGTTGTATCCGATAAATGGCAACATTGCAAAAGGATCGCGTCTGACTTTACCGATATTTTCATCGATGGTAGCCGCAGTGATTTCTGACCCCATGATCGAACCGATAAATATGCCATGGCAGAAATCGAAACTCTGGTGAATTAAAGGAATGGTTGTCGGTCTGCGACCACCAAAAAGAATCGCTTTGATGGGGACATCTTCTTCATATTCAGCTGCCAGAATTGGGCAGTTTGTCAAAGGTGCCGTAAATCTGGCGTTTGGGTGGTCTGGTCTTCTTAAATCACCCTTGTACCAATCCTTGCCTTGCCAATCAATTAAGTGATCCGGTGCTTCATCAGTCAAATCATCCCACCACACATCCAAATCATCTGTTAATGCCGTATTGGTGAAAATGGTATCCCGACGTACCGTTTCCAGCGCTATCGGATTCGACTTTTCTGATGTGCCAGAAGTAACACCGAAAAATCCGTTTTCAGGATTAATGGCGTATAAACGGCCATCTTCTCTTACCCGCATCCAAGCAATGTCATCGCCCAATGTCTCGGCTTTCCATCCCGGTAAGGAAGGATTGATCATTGCCAAATTGGTTTTGCCACATGCACTTGGGAAGGCAGCTGTCAAGTAATGCACGCGATTTTCCGGATCTGTCAGTTTCAAGATCAGCATATGCTCCGCCATCCATCCTTCGTGTCTCGCTTGATTGGAGGCAATCCGCAGCGCAAAACATTTTTTACCCAACAAGGCATTTCCACCATAACCCGATCCATAGGACCAAATCATGTTTTCCTCGGGAAAGTGAGAAATGTATTTGTCTTCCATGGCTGCGCATGGCCATGCGGGATCAATATCGCCCTCATGCAATGGATAACCTACGGAGTGTAGACATTTGACAAAGCTTTGCCCACCTTCGATTAAAGCCAAAACTTTTTGACCTGTTCGTGTCATGATGTGCATATTCAAGGCGACATAAGGGCTATCAGTGATTTCAACACCGATTTTTGAGAAGGGGTGTCCAATCGGTCCCATCGAGTAAGGGATGACATACATGGTTCTTCCTGTCATACATTGATTGAAAAGTTCGAGCATTTTCGGTTTGAGTTCATCTGGTGAAATCCAATTGTTTGTCGGTCCGGCATCTCTCTTGTTTGCTGTAGAGATGAATGTTCTTTTCTCGACGCGTGCAACATCTGAGGGATGGGATCTAAACAAAAGACTGTTTGGTCTTTTCTTTGGATTAAGGCGAATCGCCTTGCCTGCAGTGACGCAATCTTCGGCTAATTGGTCATACTGAGACTGGTTGCCTGTCCAGATAACGATGTCATCCGGATTACAAAGTGATTGGATTTCTTTTATCCAATCATTAAGCATGTTGTTTTTTGTCATTTGATAGCTCCTTTATCATGCAAAATATTGAATTTATTGGTTAAACAAGAAAAATTTGTTATAATGTTTATGAGGTGAATTATGGAAATCAAAAATAAATATATCGCGCTACTCATCGATGCTGAAAACATATCGCCAAGCTATATAGAAAAAATTATCGATGAAGCCAACAAATACGGGACCATCACTTTTCGTCGCGTCTATGGCGATTGGACAACGCCCCAACTCAATCCCTGGAAAGAAAAAGTCAATGAGTTCGGTTTAACACCGGTGCAACAATATGCATACACCAAAGGTAAAAATTCGTCTGACTTTACATTAATCATCGATGCCATGGATATACTATACAAAGACAAGGTTAACAGTTTTTGCATCGTATCTTCCGATAGCGACTTTACAAAACTTGTCACAAGGCTCAGAGAAGACAACATGTTCGTTTTCGGTATGGGTGAGAGTAAAACACCCATTTCACTCGTTAACTCCTGCGAAACCTTTGCTTATCTGGACAAGATGGTCGGAACCGAAAAAGAAGAGGAAGAAGAGGTTGTCACCGAGAAGGTCGAAACAAAAACCAGCAAGCGTTCCAAAAAGCAGAACATTATCAGTTCCATTACGCCAAAACGTCGAATCAAACAAGAACTCAAGAATATTATCGATGAGAATCTCGAAGATGATGGCTGGGCTTACTGGAGTTTAATCGCTCAGTTCCTACAGAAGAAGTTCCCTGGGTTTCATCCCCGCAACTACGGCAGTAACGTCAAACCGCTAACCTTTTTTGAGAAAATGAACGATTTCGATGTTAAACGCGTCGGTACGATTACCTACATTAGAAATAAAACGACAAAGTCATCTTGAGATGACTTTTTTATTTGATAATTTTTTTGATATAGTTTGAGTTCATCAAATGAACCAAAGCGGGATAATTGATGTCAAAGCGAAGGATATCCCCCACCTGATAAGCCGTATTAGATAGGTCGACGATTAAATGATCGCTACTACCGCCAATCATCTTGACTAACGGATCCTTTGGTTTTAAATGGTCGAGAATGACATCCTGTTTGCCAATCGCTAAAATCCCACGTTTCATCAAACCTTGATCCACAATGTCAGGTGCTTCTCCAAAAGAGTTGATGCTTATTTGTCCATCGGGATAAGAAGGTTTTTCCTTGACTTCGATAATCTCTGCCTGGCATTCAAAAACATCATGGTGCAAGCCCTCAATTAATGTTCCATAAGATGTCTCTTTACCAAAGAGAATCGACTCACCCAAACGCAAATGGTTGATTGATTCGGGAATCACATCGCGATTAAAAAGCGTGACAGTGGAGGAGTTTCCACCAGACACAATGGGAATTTCGATATTGAAGTTTTGCTCAATACGGTTTTTGATAGTGACCAGACGTTCTAGAATCTCTCGACTTGGAACAACACCACCATAGCAGGTAAGGTTTGTCCCGATAGCCGCAAGTTTGATATGACTCATCTTCAATACCTGATCAACAAAACTTATGTAATCGCTCGTATAGTAGATGCCTTCTCTGAGATCGCCCAAATCAAACATCAGCATAATCTGATGAACTTTGTTTTGCCTTGATGCTTCTTCATTTAGCGCTTCAATCGTCTGCAGTTCAGAATTCAAGGAAATGTCGGCATATCTGATGACATCCTTGATTTCTGACAACATCGGTATGCGCAAAAGCATTTGATGTTTGAAACCTAAAGACTTATATTGCTTTAGATTTTCGATTCTTGAATCGCCAATGCAGGACAGATTGCTTTCCTTCAATAATCTGACAAGCTCAAAACAGCCAGCAAAAGCCTTGACCACCATCGTCATGTGATGGATATGGTTGGTCTTGGCCATCTCTAGCACGCGATTGAGATTATCCATCAGCTTCGCCTGATGAATCGTGATATTTGGATACATAATTCACCTCAGTCTTAAACTTTTCTTAAGCAAGGTCAACGCTGCTTCGGGATGCTTTGAAGACAGCACTCCAAGCGATGCCATAATATAATCGTTGTCAAAGAGGACCTGCGTGTCTTTATGCGGTTTCAGCAGTAATTTAAGGTCAAGATGAAGCACTTGATCAATAATTTGTTTCCGTCCCGGTAGTTTCGTTAAAGCACCACCGGTCGCAATCAAATACTTGACATTGCTTAAATCCTTACCTTCGGCATAAACGGTCTTTCCGGCACCTGTATAAAGATTGACAAGACGACCTGCATGCCTTTCAATGGCCAAACGCAGGGCTTCAAATGTTAAACGTTCCGTTAGGGGAAGTTGTGTCTGGTTTGGGAAGGGTTGGTATGATGACAGTAACTTCGTAAGCGCCGTTTCATCGATTGACAAGGCCTTGACCAGAGCGTCGCGACCGATGAGTTCGATGATATTATCTTTATTGATATAAACGCCCAAATCGCCTTCAACCGTTCGTTTGGCCAAAGGCTCAGGTGCGATGAGTATTTTTTCGATCGCTTCTTTGCCCGCGGTGACAGAATGAACGTCTGTTGTAGCGCCGCCAATATCGATAGTGACTAAGTCGCCAATGTCCGCGCGCAGAAGCATCGCTGCCTTCATGACGGCTCCCGGCGTCGGAATGATTTGTTCTGTAATCAGGTTTCTCACTTTATCCATGCCTGGCGCATGAACGATATGCTGCTCAAAAACATCCTGAATGATGCGTCTGGGTTCATCTACTTCAAGAATATCGATTTTAGGATAAACATTCTTTGAAATGCTAAGATATTGGGATTGTCCCGCTTCAGCAAAAATGCGCTCAACTGCTTTGTGATTCTGAATGTTACCGGCATAGATGACGGGGATATTCAACTTCAGTGCAGCGATTTTTTTGGCGTTTTCAATAGCGGTCAGTCGTTCTCCATAATCGACGCCACCAGCAATCATGATGATGTTTAATTGCGTTGCTTTGATCTCGGATAATTGATCGTCATCTAATAAACCGCTCGTAATCATCTTAATGTTTGCGCCTGCACCTAAAGCGGCTTCCTTAGCAGCCTTGACAGTCATATCATAAACCAAACCGTGAACACTCATCTTGAGACCGCCGGCAGCGCTGCTGCTGGCAAAGGTTTCTTTCGCTTCAAGTGATGAGACGCCAAGGGTTGTTTTTAACATGTCTAAAGCTTTGTTTAAGCCGATAGTGACATCCCCTTCCAAGACAGTTGTTGCGCTATAGCCACTGCCAAGAAAAACGGGATCTGTATCTAATTGATCAAAAGCATTGATGACGGTCGTTGTTGAGCCAATTTCCGCCACGAGGGCATCAATTTTCATTCATTTCGCCTTTACGTTTAACAAGGAAAGATGCGACATGCTGTCCCTTTGTACCACGACCAAAACCAGCATCAACCCCTTGTTTTTTTGCTAGGTCAGGTGTCACTTGAGTGCCACCAGCGATAATGATCAGCTTGTCTCTAATTCCTTTTTCGACAGCTAAATCATGGGTTTTTTTCATGTTTTTGTAGTGAATGTCGTCATGGGAGATAATGGTTGACATCAAGATGGCATCGGCATTGCTTTCGATGGCCGCATCAACAAGTTTTGATATCGGTACACTGGTTCCTAAATATAAACACTTGATTCCATATTTCTCAATACCGCCATGCTTGATATCGATGATTTCTCTCAAACCGACTGAATGTTCATCCTCGCCAACAGTACCGGCGACGATCGTCATAGGATGCTCATTGATGTAATCTCTGATGTCTTGATCTGTCAGTACATCCGGCTCCTCTGGCAATGTCAGGGTCGTCAGATCAATGTCGAAGTCAATCCGACCCTTGACCTGAATTCTTGTAGCTTCAGCTGGATGAAGCACTTCCTTATGAATCACTTCAGCGTCTTTTAGATTCATCTGTTTAGCAATTTCAAGGCTGGCTGCTTCTGCATATTTGACTGATGTTGGCAATGTGATATCGACGACAACTGTGCCGTCGGCCAACCATTCGACTTCTGGTTTAACAAGATTTGAATCTCTATATTGCTCTGTTTCATCAAGTCTGACATTGACATTGTCTTCGTCATCAAGTTCATCGATGAAAACAATCTTAGAGCGATCTTCAAAGGTCGAACCATTGATTAACTGACTTGGATTATCACCCTCGCTCAAACCGTATTGAGTGATGTTGTTATAACCAAAATGAGCTGTCACTGGCGCTAGATAATCACTGTCTCTTTCATAAACAGTGTCAGCGCCGATACCGCCTTTGATTTTTCTTGAAATACCATCGCCGTTTCGTTCAGGATAAATGCCTGAATCGATGAAAAAACCATCTTCAACAGCTTGGAAGTAACCGCCATCTTCGAGTAGTTCTTCAAAGAAGAGAACAGCTCTTTCTTTCAATTCGCGAACTTTTTTCGGTAAGTAGCCCTCATCTTTTAGAGCGACCATTTCCAGTAAGCCGTCCATGCCAATCAATGCTTGTTTGGCCGTATCGCAAGCTTCGACATTGTACATGTGCCAAGGCACATTTCGTCCTTCGTCAGGGGTAATGGTCGATTGGATGTCGGCGCTGGTCAGTTTGGATATCATCATGTTCAAGACATGGGTCACCGTGGCCTCTCTGGTTGAGGATTCCATGTATTTGGTATTCATCTGTGCGCGCATTTTATAATCGCTGAAAAAATCACGTAAGGCTTTGGCGTAAGGGAGGTTTATTTTGAGATCAGGCGCTGGTACAGCCGTGGGCGGTACCGTAGATAAAGCGATGTTCTCCTTTTTGATGCCAGCTTTGACGGAAAAGAGAGAGTTGATCGCGTGTTGAACCATCAATTCAGGCATGACTTTCCAAGCAACCATCGCGGTTGCATTGGCATTATGGGCCCCGTCAATCTGCAAGATATTGGCCCAAGCCATAATATTCTTGGATTCAGCGGCATCGACAAAAGATCGAACCATGTTGATGTTTCTGTAAAGGACGTTGTACTGTGGATCTTGGTGTGCGCCATTGACACCTTCTTCAGCAAACATAACGGCGATGTCAGGTCCAGCAACACCGGATACGTAGGAATGATAATTGATCGGTCTTCCGACTTCATCTTCGATGATGTCAAGTGCTTTACGTTGCGCTCGTACTTGTTTTCTTGTGATTGGAACACCACCGATGCCTTGAGGGGTACCCTCTATCAACCCATCAAAATGGGACTGTCCGGCAGTCCTAATGACCATTAAATGATCTGCACCATGCCAAGCGGCCATGCGCATCCGTCTGATGTCGTCTTCAAAACGTCCTGAAGCAATTTCAGAAGTAATGACCTGTATGGGTTGAGGATCGATGTGATTAAAATATTTAGCCGCGGGTAAAGGAATCGAATTTTTTAGCGGTGTCGAGGCATCTTGATAAATATTGCCTTCCATGTCCAAGTCCTTAACCGGCTGACGCCAACACCAGCCTCTGCGCCTGGGTTCATAGTTCTCTAAATCTTGAAGTATCTTTCTGATATCGAGTTTCTCGTTTATCTTCATGAGGACACCCCAAAACTCTGCTTGACTTTATCCCAGCCTTGATCATTCAGCAGTTTAAGCCCAGCATCACGGATGCTGATTTTATCGAGTAAAGAGAGTCGATAAACGACATGTCCTGCACCCTTGCCAATCAGTTGATGATTGATGACTTTTTTGACTAAGGCTGAGGCTTCAAGACTTGAAAAACCCATACGAAGTAGGACGCTGCGCTCAATCGCTGGGGTTGTGTGGGTCTTTGCCAAATCAATTAAAGGCTGTGTGACTTTGTCAGCCAAGGCCCAAAAACGTTCTTTCAGTGCTTCATCTGTTAAATGTTCGAGATGTTTTCTCCGTTCCTTGAAATCATCTTTTCTAGTTTGATGTCCGTTCATCGTCATCCTCCAATGTCACGTTGTATTTTTTTACTTCATTGATTATTGCTAATCTATCCATTTGCGTTTCTTTAACTAAGAAATCGATGTCAGCCACAGACAAGCGATCTGTTTTGGCCATTTGATATTGGATATACTTGCGTCGTATCATATCTAAATCTAAATCCTGTGCTTTTATAAGCGCTATATCCCTAGGTAAGACGATTGAAACACCAGGGATCTCTTCTCGAGGGTCACCAAAGTAGATGTCAACACCATTCTCTCTAGCGAATGATAGCTGCGCTTGATGATGTTTACCCGCACTCGTATACTCCGTCTCTTGAACAATGATGATTTGGTCTTTTCGCAATGATTGTGCAAGACTAAAAGCGGCTGCTAATGATGTGTTACCTGCCGGGCCGCGTTCGATACCCTCCAGCGCCGCCAAGGCTTCGGTGATGAAGAATACTTCACCTTGGTTGACTGTGACATAGCGATCGATATAGCGTAGGGGCCTGCCGGCACTTCGAGGAACGTCACTTCGATCGGGATTGATCATAAAAGGAAGACCAAAGCCCGTGTGTCCGGTGGTAAATGATTTCTTGTTGAAGTCGATATCGCTTGCCATATGTAGTCCTTTAAGGTTCACTGAAGCACCAACGATGGTGACTGCTTCATGGGTGGTTTTGCTAATGCCTCTGGCTGTGCCGGTGAGGTTGCCGCCACCAGCGTTGGTACAAACCACCATATCAGGAACCTTACCGGTCAATCTCTGGCAGTCTTCGATGAGTTCAGACCCTAGTGTTTCAATGCCCATGATACCAAAAGGGGTGTAGAGTGACGCATTGAAATATTTCGTTTCTTCAAGGAGAAGAAGAAACTTGTAGAAGAGTTCGGGACCGACACTCAACTGCACAACTTCAGCACCATAGGCTTCACAGGCTCTTGCTTTTTCAATGATTTCGGGTTGTCCGATGCCTTTGGAGTCATAGCACTCCTGTACGATAATGCATTTAAGACCATATTTTGCCGCCTGGCTTGCGACAGCTGCACCATAGTTCCCTGAGGTTGCAGCAATCACACCTTCGAATCCTAGACGTTTGGCCTGATAGCAAGCGATACTAGCCCGTCTTGCCTTAAAACTACCCGAATCATTCAAAGCTTCATCTTTAATGAAAATACGTGCTCCATAACCCGGTTTAGCAATCGTTCTTGCCAACTCAGTGATATTCTTGCATTCCTTTAATGGTGTCCGCCCGACACCATGATCGAATTGAATGTTTTTGATTTCTTCAAGCGTAAACCCGCAATCCTGCATCATCGCCTCATAATCAAAATGAATGTAATCGCCTTCGTACTTTTCATAATTAATACCGACGGCGGTTTTCATAATTTCGTTTTTTCTAGCCATGACAGCTTCGTAACTGTTATTCATTGCTGTCACCCTCAAACAAAATGGCTTTGACCATTTTATCAATCCCTAATATTTCTGGTACAAAAGCGCCATATGTGTGCATATAGCTTGGATTCTGACACAACAAAACACCGGATTCTTTACGTCCGGTTAGTGTTTTGATATGAACAGAAGCGCCCAACTCGGCATCCTCCAAAAGGTAGCCTTTGATCCACATCTTCAAGGGCACACGTTGTGTTGCCTTTGGAAGATTGGGTGAGCGGTCTTCTGGGTTCAGAATGACTTTTTCGATTTGTACCCATGAATCCTTTTTAATCATGGTATTACTCCTCATCTATAAAGTTTCTGACATCTCCTATGATGGCTCTTGGAACAGGTAGGTCGATCATTGTTTTCAGGCCCGGTTTAGCATTGATGACATGAGGTATCATATTGACACAGATTGCAATTGTGCCGATACCACCCTCAACTTCAGGGACATTGGCAAGATGGATAGGTGGTGTGCCTTCTATCTCTATAAAATCGCCTGTATCAACACCTACCATCTCCGGCTCAATCTGTTGAGGATGAATCATATCGATTTTTATGCCATTAGATAAGGTAGCAAAAGAACGCATGTCAACACCCGCAACATCCCCCGCCTTTGCTTCACCAAAGCGAGATTTTCGATCGACATCCGTGATAATCGGTGACATGGTCTGTTTAAATGTTGAGACCTTTAAGCCCAATGCCTTGGCAATCATATAGGTGGATTCTTTAAAACCGACATGACCAGCAATCTCATCGTTTTTAAGTTTACTTTGGAAATCAGCGACGCTCAAACCAACGCCTTGTTCCTCCATAACGGTTGGGCCGAATGGAGAAAGGGAGTTGACGCGTGAAATCTTCATACCAGAAATATCACTCATCACGCCTGAAATGCAGATGCCTAAAAGATCCATCATCATGCCGGGATTGACACCGGTACCAAGGATAGTGACTCCTTTTTCTTTCGCTAAGCAGTCCATTGTCTTCGATAACTCTGGTTCTTGCGCTTCCGGAAAGGCCATTTCCTCTGCCGTCGAGATGACATTACATCCATGCTCGACGAGTTTTTTAATTTTATCAAAAGCTTTTCTGGTGAAGGAATCGGTCGCTAGCAGAACAAGTTCTGGTCTTTCTTCGACAAGTATCCGGTCGATTGCTTCTTCGACCAAGACATCATGACCAAAAGGATTCTCTAGCTCAAGTAGTTTAAAAATGCTTTGACCGATGAACCCTTCATAAGTATCGACAACACCGACAATATCGAAACCTTCTTTTTGCATTATCATTTTTGCCATGCCAGAGCCCATGGCTCCAAAACCCCAAATGGCAATCTTTACATGTTCTTTTCTCATCATCTATTCTAAGTGATTGCTCACTGTCCTTTCTTCAAGTATTAAAATAAGCCGATAATCTTTCCATCAATGACGTCCATATCATTGTAGGCGCCCACTTTAGGTAAACCAGGCATGGTCATGACATTGCCCATGAGTGCAACGATAAAACCAGCGCCCAGCGATGGTTTAAACTCTCTCACAGTCACCTTAAAGTCACGTGGGCGTCCCTTGATTTTACCATCGTCAGTTAAAGATAAAGGTGTTTTTGCCACACAAATTGGCAGGTGACACCAGTTCAAATCTTGATAGATTTTGATTTGAGCTTTGGCTTCGTCAGAGAACTCAACAGCAGTAGCACCATAAATATTTTTAGCAATGGTATTGAGTTTCGCTTCGATGCTTTGATTGGCATCATAGAGCAGATGACCTTTATGACCCTGATTTTTTTCGATGGCTTTAACGACTTTTTCTGCTAAATCAATGCCACCGTCACTACCTTTGGCAAAAACTTCTGAAAGTGACATCGGATGGTTGTTCGACCTTGCCCAGTCAAGCATAAACGCTATTTCATCTTTGGTATCACTCGGAAAACGATTGAGCGCAATCACATAGGGCAGACCAAACGTGCCGACACTCTCAATATGTTTTTCGAGGTTAGCAACACCCGTCTTCAAGGCTTCGACATTTTCTTCTTTAAGATTGTCCTTATCAACGCCACCATGCATTTTTAGCGCCCTGATGGATGCGACAAGCACAACAGCCTCTGGCATCGTGTTCATTGCTCTCATCTTGATGTTAATGAACTTCTCCATGCCCAAATCAGCCCCGAAGCCCGCTTCTGTTACAGTGTAATCGCTAATTCTTGAAGCATAATCTGTAGCTATGATTGAGTTGCAGCCATGCGCAATATTGGCAAAGGGACCACCGTGTATCAAGACCGGATTTCCTTCCAAGGTTTGAACAAGATTGGGTTGAAATGCATCTTTTAACAACATCACAACAGCACCGGCTACATTGAGATCTCTTACGGTGATTGGTTGATTATCGATATTGTAAGCCACAACAATTCTGCTGATTCTTTCCTTTAAGTCATCCAAAGAAGTAGCCAAACAGAAAACTGCCATGATTTCTGAAGCAACTGTAATATCAAAGCCATCAGTTCTAGGTACTTCTCGCTTAAGCGAGAGTCCAACATTGATTTTTCTCAATGCCCTATCATTCATGTCCATGACTCGGCGCCAAATGACTTTTTTCGGATTGATTTGAAGGTCATTACCTTGGTATAGATGGTTGTCAATGACCGCACTGATCAAGTTGTTAGCGGCTGTTATTGCATGAATGTCGCCTGTAAAATGCAAGTTGATGTCTTCCATCGGGACAACCTGCGCATAGCCGCCACCGGTCGCACCACCTTTTACGCCCATCACAGGGCCCAAAGAAGGCTCACGCAAACAGACCATTGTGCGATAGCCCAATTTATTCAGTGAATCCCCCAGTCCAATGGTCGTCGTTGATTTTCCTTCACCAGCAGGTGTTGGATTGATGGCGCTAACCAAGATAATTTTTCCCCTAGGATTTCCCTTCACTTTGTTGAGTGCTTGATAACTAATCTTTGCTTTGTAATTGCCATACATTTCGATATCATCTTGCGTCAGATGAATTTTCTCAGCAATCTCAGTTATCTTTTTCATACTTGTTTTTTGAGCAATTTCTAGATCTGTTAACATACGCGTCATAATAGAATTAAATCTATTATGCCTCCTTTCTATTTTGTGATTTTTGTGCCTGTTTTTCCAAGCAATGCATCGCTGGCTTCTTCAAGCGCGGCAATGATTGCGATTCTTTCTTGCTTTTTCGATACAAAGCTCTTTGCAGCTTCGATTTTTGGTAGCATTGAACCTTTCAGGAAATGACCCTCAGCTTTCAAACGATCGATATCTGCAATCGTTAAGTGGTCTAGATCCTGTTCGTTAGTTTGATTGAAGTTGATTTTGACTTTGTTGACAGCTGTTAAAATAACCAACATGTCTGCATCGAGTAGATCAGCGAGCTTAGCACTCGCAAAATCCTTGTCAATAACGGCCGGAACACCCTCGTATCCAGTTTCCTTCTTAATAACGGGGATACCGCCACCGCCAACCGTGATGACCAAATGTCCTGCTTCGACCAACGTTCTAATAATGTCGATTTCAACAACATTGACCGGTTTTGGGCTGGGAACAACACGACGATAACCGCGGCCTGCATCTTCGACCATTTGATACCCTTTTTCAAGAGATAGGGCGTCAGCTGTCTGTTTATCATAAAAACGACCAATAGGTTTTGATGGATGCTCAAAAGCCTGATCATGCTGATCCACTTCGACCTGGGTGATGATAGTGGCTACCTGTTGTTCAAGCCCTTGATCTCTCAAGGCCTTCAAAAGCGCATTTTGAAGATGAAAACCGATATAACCTTGGCTCATTGCACCGCATTCAGGAAACGGCATTTCCGGATTTTGATGCTGTGCTTCATGGCTGGATTCGAATGCAAGATTAATCATGCCTACCTGTGGCCCATTGCCATGCGCTAATATAACTTCATTTCCTTGTTTGACCAAATCAACAATTGGTTGAACCGCATGATTGACTTTTTTGATTTGGTCCTCGGGATTATGTCCTAATGCATTTCCACCTAAAGCAACGACAATTTTTTTCATTTAGGTTCCCTCATCGTCGCATACATGACAGCCTTAATCGTGTGGAGTCTGTTTTCTGCCTCATCAAAAACGACAGACTGTACGGACTCGAAAACATCTTCAGTGACTTCCATGGCTTCAATGCCAAACTTGCTAAAAATATCTCTTCCGATTTTTGTTTCAGTATTATGGAATGCTGGTAAACAATGCATGAAAATGGCATTCTCACTGGCATTTGCCATCAACTCTTTATTGACTTGATAAGGCATCAACTGTTCAATTCTATCTTTCCAAACGTCTTCAGGCTCTCCCATTGATACCCAAACATCTGTATAAATAACATCTGCGTCCTTTGAACCCTCGACAACGTCTTCAGTTAGACGTATAGTTGCGCCGGATTCTTTTGCCAATGCTTGACATTTCTCAATTAAAGACTTTTCTGGCCATAAGGCTTTTGGCGCGCAAGCTGTAAAGTTCATGCCCATTTTCGCAGCACCAATCATTAGACTATTGCCCATGTTATTTCTAGCATCACCAAAGTAACTGAAGTTGATGCCATCCAAATGACCAAACTTCTCAATGATGGTTAAGAAGTCCGCCAATATTTGCGTGGGGTGATACATGTCGGTTAATCCGTTCCATACAGGCACACCGGAGTACTCAGCTAATATGTCGACTGTTTCCTGCTGATAGCCACGATATTCAATCCCGTCATACATTCTACCTAAAACTCGGGCAGTGTCTTTGATACTTTCTTTTTTACCCATTTGCGACCCCGTGGGTCCCAAATAAGTCACGTTCATGCCTAAATCATTTGCGCCGACTTGAAATGCACATCTTGTTCTGGTTGAGTCCTTTTCAAAAAGAAGAACAACATTTTTACCTTTCAAGGGTTGACATTCAAGGTTAGCCTTTTTCTTTGCCTTCAACTTGGCCGCAACGGTCAATAGATCTTGTATTTCTTCTTTAGAGAAATCCAATAAGGTCAAAAAACTTCTTCCATAAAAAACGTTATTCACAATAATCCTCCTATTAAGTTTATGAGTTACACTTTTATGATTTATCATAAAAAAAAGTGATTATCTCGCCACTAGAATTATAACACTAAAGCGCTTACAAATAAACAGTTAATTTATGAAACTTTGATGAAAACATTAAAATCGTGCGAATAATTATCATTTCAATTATTTTTGTTGTATAATCGTTATTGAGGTGAGTAAAATGGCTTTAGATAATATTAGATTAACATTTGATGACCATTATGTGGGTGAGATGATCACCCCAAAAGGGACATTTAAGTTGGGTGATCAAGACGAGGGTCTGGAACCTTATCATATGTTGTTTGGTGCAATCGGCGCCTGTTTTTATGCGACGTTCTTAGTCATCGCTAAGAAGAAGCGCTTGAGTTTTGATAAGGCTGAACTGGAGATTTCTGGACACAAGGAAACAGGGAAGGAAAACAATCTTCTTGAACTTGTCACCATCAAACTCGTCATCACGAATCCATCCAATGAAAAGGCGTTGTTGAAGACAGCAGAGTTAGGCACTAAGTTTTGTTCAATCCATGAAACCGTCAGTAAAGTCGCAAAGATGGATCTTGTTGTAGAGTTCAATTAGATATAATTGATATCAAAAAAGCGGTGATTTCACCGCTTTTAGTTATCCATGGTGCCGAAAATAGGACTCGAACCTACGACCTGCTGATTACGAGACAGCTGCTCTACCGACTGAGCTATTTCGGCTGGTAATTCTATTTTATAAAAAAAGCATTGATTTGTGAAGAAGAAAATGCTTGTTAATCAAAACTTTTTGGTTGAAAAAAAATAATTTCATGGTAAAATAGATAAAGCAAAGGAACCATAGCTCAGTGGGAGAGCACTTGCTTGACGTGCAAGGGGTCGGGGGTTCAAGTCCCTCTGGTTCCACCATAATGATTTGAAATAGCTTCCAAAAATTAGAGAAATGGTATAATCAAAAATACTGCTCTGATGATGGAAGTTATTTTTATATCAAACTGAATTCGCATTGAGAAATTCTTTATTAAATACCTAAGAAGAATTATCATCAGTAATATTGAAATACTCCATAAAAAGGTGTATAATACAATTAAATAAAGGAAAAATATGATAAAAACTAT
>NPIE01000507.1_pt1 | contig 15238 bp, 13 predicted proteins | sample 8637661 | NCBI WGS metagenome assembly NPIE01 (sample SAMN07420842, study PRJNA396082) | bioreactor metagenome | isolation source: sample BA12 brine-fed electro-methanogenic bioreactor BA | place: Japan: Kochi | collected 2016-12-09 | reverse complement strand
GAACTTACTAACCGAACTAAACAAGGAAGGAACTACCATTGTAATGGTTACACACTCGCAGAGCGATGCAGAGCATGCTCACCGTATAGTCAATTTACTCGACGGACAAGTGGTAAGTGAGAAACAAGTGGGCAGAATTACCAAGGTTGAGAATGAACTTGCCGAAGCAGTGTAAATAAGCTAATACTTTAAACATTCTTTTAGCATGATTAAAAACCTTATCATAGTATCGTTAAGGAATATTAAGAGAAATAAGGGGTTTACAATCCTCAATATACTTGGATTAACCTTAGCTATTTCAATTTCAATGTTGGCCTTAATCAAGGTCAGTGCCGAGTTTAGCTTTGAAAAAGGTTATGCTGATTATGAAAGGATTTATCGAATTAATCAAGACCTTTTTGTTTCAGACCAGCACATGGAGGCTGCTGTTACTCCCGGAGCAATGGGGCATGCAATTGTTGAGACATATCCAGAGGTAGAACTTTGCACAAGAATTGAAAAGGGAAATGCAACCATTCGCTACGCCGATAAGGAATTTAATTTGGAAAACCTTGTAAAAGCCGATTCAACTTTTTTCAGCATGTTTAATGTTGAAATTATTCGGTCATCAAATGATTTACCAATTAGCTCAGCCGAAAATATTGCTCTGAGCAGTTCAACGGCAAAAAAAATCTTTGGTGAAGATAATCCCATTGGTCAGCGATTTATTCTTAATGGCATTCACAGTGTTGTTGTTACTGCAATTTATGCCGACTTACCCAAGCGATCACACTTAAAAGCCGATGCTGTAGTTAATATTCTCAAGCATAGCCAATCTACTGGAATTGACTCATGGTTCGATAGCGGTATTTTTACCTACCTAAAGTTAGCCCCACAGGCTAATGTCTCTCTGCTTGAGGAGAGGGTGAATGATTTCATGGAGGAAAAGACCATTGAGATTAGAGAAAAGATGGGTTGGGTATCAACCTTTTCGTTAATGCCCATCGCAATGATTAGGTTGCATTCGCATCGTATTGGCGATTCTGGAGGAGGGAGCATTGGTAGCATCATTGCGCTAATTCTCGTTACTTTAATCGTAGTATCGCTTGCTGTTGTGAACTATACAAATATGAGCGTTGCATTGGCTGGTCGACGTGCCCACGAGGTGGGTATGCGCAAAATATCGGGTAGTTCAAGGCGTACCATTGTTATTCAATTCTTATGCGAGTCAATTATCGTTTCAATTATTGCATTTGTCATTTCGTTACCAATTGCTGAAGTTAGCCTTGCGCCTTTTTCAGAACTAACTGGAATGCCTTTAACGTATAGTGTTTTTGAGAATTTAGATGTAACCCTAGGGTTTCTTCTGTTTGCAATAGTGCTCGGAATTATTGCAGGGTTTTACCCCGCTTTTATTCTTAGCTCCTTTAATCCGCTGAAAGTTATTCGCAAGGGAAACAGCAAGCATCGCAGCAAAACATTCTTTAGAAATGCGTTGATTGTTGCTCAGTTCGCTGCTGGTCTTACCTTAATAATTGTTACAATGATAGTTTTTCAGCAGAGACAGTTTTTACTAGGGCAAAAAATGGGCTTTGATAAGTACAATACTATTGTAATTAGCACACGTAATATTGATGAAACCATATCGCTTGAATCATTAAAGAATGAGCTGAAAGATATTAGCGGTGTGAAGTATGTTTCACTAACCGCATCAAACCCTCCACAGGATTTTAGTGCAAGTAATTATACTCCAGAGGACTCGCCCGGAGATGCAACAATGATTATCCCTAGGTTAGTGGGTGATTGCAACTTGGCCAAAAGTTTGGGAGTTGAATTGGTTGCCGGGCGTGATTTTGAGTGTAACTCATCAGCCGATAGCTTGTCGATTCTTATTAACCAAACTTTAGCCAAAAGGATGGGCTGGGAAAACCCAATTGGGAAAAGAATTTGGAAGGATAAGAATGAAGGGGATGATCCTTTTGTGGTAATTGGAGTGGTTGAGGACTTCCATTTCGAGTCGATGCACACACCTATTAAGCCAATTATTATTCAGCTATCAACATTGTATGCAACCAATTTTATCGTTCGACTTGAGCCTGCAAATCATTTCGAAACCATCGATGCTATCCGATCAGAATGGAAAGAGCTTTTCGATGGTAAGGATTTAAACTATAGCTTCGTATCCGATAATTATAACCAGCTTTACCAGTCGGAGGAGGGAATGTCGAAGGGATTTATTCTCCTAACCGTTATTGCCATATTTATTGCCTGCTTGGGCTTGGTGGGTTTGGCTGCATATAATACAAGTCAACGTACCCGCGAAATTGGAGTTCGTAAGGTTATGGGTGCTAATACGTTTAGCTTGTTACGGATGCTTTGGTGGAATTTTATACGATTGATAGGAATTTCAACGCTAATTGCATGGCCAATAGCATATATTCTTGCTAAGGACTGGCTAAATAACTTCGCCTATCGTATCGATATCTCGCCTTGGGTTTTCATCATATCAGCTGCAATGGGAGTAGTATTAGCGCTTGCCTCAGTTGCCACAATTACATATAGTGCAGTCCGCCAAAACCCCGCAAAATCATTAAAATGGGAGTAGAACAATTAACTTGTAAAACTAAATACACGCTTATCATGAAAACAAAAACTTTAATAATCTCATTAACAGTGGCTCTTTGGTCGATTGTTAATGCTGCAACGGCTCAAAAAACGAATATAGATGGAGTTACTTCTATTGAGTTGAATTTGGCCTGTGAGCTTATCCTCGTTCAAGGAACAACACCTAACCTTGAAATTGTTGGTGAGGAGAGTGCCATAAACGATATTGAAACTAAAATTCGGAATGGCAAGCTAATTATCAGTAGCGATAGAAATAATCAGCGCAAGAAGGATGTTGTTGTGAAAATTGAAGTTGAAGATTTAGATGAACTTCGAATAGGTGGTGCTGTAGATATGAAGACCATCAAATCGCTAAATTTCCCCGATTTTAAACTTTCGGTGAGCGGTGTTGGTAATATTGAAATGAATTTGGTGTCGGATAGCTTTAGCCTAGCCTGCAGCGGTGTTTGCAATTTGGATATTACCGGTAGCTGTAAATCGCTTAAGGTTGACGTAAGCGGAGTTGGAAAAATTGATGCAACCGAGTTTTCAGCCACCAATGCAAAGGTAAACAACAGTGGGGTTGGCCGCATAAATGTTTGGGTAACCGATATGCTCGAAGCTTCAGTATCGGGAGTCGGATCAGTTCGCTATGCTGGTGAACCTATGGTTAAGGCAGATGTTTCGGGGTTGGGGAAAATTCGTAAGGATTAAATTTTAGCGCATATTCAAATCTACCTAATAAAAAACCTTTTTTCAAACTTTACATTGAATGGATCATATAGTTTATCTCGATTATAAGGCGAAGGAGTTAGCTAATCTATCATTGGGACTAAAATCAATGATTATTAGAGGAGCAATGGGCCGAAAGTTACCCTATGGCCGCATTGAGAATGGAGATACGCTTTACTTCATGGAGAACAATGGCGATGGCATGGTTAAGGCCAAAGCCATTGTTCAAAATGTATTTAACTCGGGCAAACTTAGCAAGGACGAGTCGTATGGTTTGGTCGATAGTTTTAACGACAAGCTAATGCTCGATAGCGGACTTAAAAAACGCTTTCGTGGAAAGCGTTATCTGGTTCTCATTACAATTAGGGATTTTGAGCAGCTAGAACCTTTTAAAATTGATCGTACAGAATTTGGTAATATGGACGACTGGTTGCCCGTTGAGGATATTGAAAAATATACAACGAGTTTTAATTTGTGACGTCCTATCAATTTCCATAAACCACTCTCAACTTATCTACCCAATCCAATTATTCAACCAACCCCTTCAGGAATTTCTGTCTTAAATCTTCAGGAAATTTCTCAATTGCATAGCGAAGCATAGTCCGGGGCATTCGCTTATAGTGTTTTGATAAGAATTGATATTCCACATCAAAATTCTTATTCCCCACTTCCCTGAGCATCCAGCCAACAGCTTTATGGATTAAATCGTGTTTGTGGTTTAGGAGCATTTCGGCAATGCGAAGCGTGTCGTCAAAATGCTGTTCTCTAATAAAATGTAGAGTAGCTATAATGGCTACGCGTTGTTTCCAAAGGTTATTGTCGTTTGCCAATGTGTACAGCAGCTCCTTGTCTTTATGCATTAGCTGTGGCCCTAGTATATGGTGAGCCGATGAGTCAACCAAATCCCAATTATTAACGTAGTTGAGGTGTTTAAGGTATAGCTGTTCAATTTCATTTTTTACCTGAGCATCCTTAGCTTTTTGGAACTTAAGCACAAGCATAAAAATAGCGGTTAACCTGTATTCATGGATAGGTTGTTTAAGCATTTCCATAATTTCCGCTAAGCTTATTTGCTTGTAGTGCTTTTTCGATATTTCTCTTTGTTTCGGAACAGTTATACCCATAAAGGTGTCGCCCTCGCCATAGCCACCAGGCTTTGCCTGAAAGTATTTTTTCATTGATTTTGCCTTTTCGGCATTTGCGGCACCTGCCAGCTCGCGCTTAATTGTATTAAGGGTATTCATAGCTAATCGGGTTTTTTCATGCTCAGTAAAGTTAGGGTTAGTATGCTAATACCAACACAATATTTTCGCCTTTTTTTCAACATTAACGGCACTTAGCTGTTGATTTGTGAAAACGTTTTAGTTTTGACCTTTGAGGTATTTTCAGCTATATTTGTTTTACTTGCTTAAACCAACTCAACCCATGGAATCAGAATCGTTCCTGAATAATATCGATCCACAAACAATAGAAAGGCTTTTTAGCGATTACCAAAAAGATCCGAGCGCTGTTGATGAAAGCTGGCGTAATTTTTTTCAAGGCTTTGAGTTGGCTCTTTCTAGCTACTCAACCAATGGAGGGCAGCTTTTCGATTCGGAGGTTAAGGTTATTAACCTTATTGATGCTTACCGCAAACGCGGGCACCTGTTTACCAAAACAAACCCTGTTCGAACGCGGCGAAAATACGCTCCAACCCTCGATATTGAGAACTTCGGTCTTTCGCAAAACGATCTCAATACCGTTTTTCAGTCAGGAAAACAGCTGGGAATTGGTCCAGCAAAGCTATCCGATATTTTGTCTTTTTTGCAATCAACCTATACAAAATCAATTGGTTGTGAGTACATGTATATTCGCGATAACGAAGTGGTTGATTGGCTCCAGAAACGGATTGAGGAGAACCAGAATAGCACAGGTTTTACGGCAGAGCAAAAACAGCATATTCTCTACCACCTTAAGCAGGCTGTGGGTTTTGAGCAGTTTATTCACAAAAAGTTTATTGGGCAAAAGCGATTCTCGCTTGAGGGAGTCGAATCCATTATCCCTGCAATGGATGCCGTAATTGAGCGCGGTGCTGAGCTAGGCATTCAGGAGTTTATAGTTGGGATGGCTCATAGGGGAAGGCTTAACGTTTTGGCTAATATTATGCAAAAGCCATACGAGCATATTTTTAACGAGTTTTTTGGTGAGGAGTATGCTGAGGATGTTGCCCTTGGCGATGTAAAGTATCACATGGGGTATAGCACATCGGTAAAAACCGATACTGGAAATAAGGTTAAGCTTAACCTTGTTCCAAATCCATCGCATTTAGAAACGGTTACCCCTGTAACCATTGGCCTTGCCCGATCGCGAATTAATCAGCTTTACAATAAAGATTTTTCAAAGCTAGCACCCATTGTAATTCATGGCGATGCCGCTATTGCCTCGCAGGGCATTGTTTACGAAACGGTACAAATGTCGCAGCTAAAGGGGTATCGGGTTGGAGGTACAATTCACCTTGTGCTTAATAATCAGGTTGGTTTCACAACAAACTACCTCGATGGACGCAGTAGCACTTACTCAACCGATATTGCCAAGGTAATCCAATCGCCCATATTTCACGTAAATGGTGACGACCCCGAGGCTTTGGTCCATACAATACGACTTGCCATGGAGTTTCGTCAGCGGTTTCAGCGCGATGTGTTTATCGATATACTAGGTTACAGACGATATGGCCATAACGAGGGTGATGAGCCTCGCTTTACTCAACCCATTCTCTACGAAACAATTGCAAAGCATCCTAATCCACGCGATATTTATGCGCAAAAGCTAATTAAGCAAGGGATAATTGGAGATGATTTTTTGCAGGCCGAAACGCAAAGTTTTAATAGCATGCTCGACCAGAAGTTGGAGCTTGCGCAAAAAATGAAGAAGGTGAAAATTGAACCTTTCCTCGGATCGGATTGGAACAATTTACGCCACTCTGTTAAGGATGATTTTTGTGCTTCGCCCAATACAGGTGTAACTAAAAACGATTTGAAGCGGATTGCCGATAGGATAAATAGCCTACCTGAAGGTACAAAGTTCTTTCGCAAGCTCGAAAAGCTAGTTGCCGATCGGCGAGCGCAAATGGCCAGTGGTAAGGTTGATTGGGCAATGGCCGAGTTGCTTGCCTACGGATCGTTGGTTGACCAAGGGCATCCGGTGCGGTTAAGTGGTCAGGATAGCGAACGCGGAACGTTTTCGCATCGCCATGCCGTTTACTCGGTGGTGAATTCGGAGGAGAAGTATTTTCCGCTAAAGCATATTTCTGACAACCAGTCCGACTTTCATGTTTACAATAGCCCGCTTTCCGAGTACGGGGTTATGGGCTTCGATTACGGATACTCACTTGGAGTTCCCAATGGGCTAACCATTTGGGAGGCTCAGTTTGGCGATTTTTTTAATGTAGCCCAGGTGATTATCGATCAGTACATAAGTTCGGCCGAGGACAAATGGGGGCTTATGTCGGGCCTAACATTGCTGCTACCTCATGGGTTTGAGGGTCAAGGCCCCGAGCATTCAAGTGCTCGAGTTGAACGGTTTCTTACGCTTGCTGCAAGGCAAAATATGCAGATAGCCAACATTACAACTCCTGCTAATTTTTTCCATGCCTTACGAAGGCAGGTTAAACGAGATTATCGAACACCTCTTGTAGTTTTTACACCTAAAAGCTTACTTCGCCATCCAAAGTGCATTTCACCCATTGACGATCTTGCTGATTCTGGGTTCCAAGAGGTAATAAACGACACGAATGTAGATGCAGATAAGGTGTTGAGGGTAGTTTTTTGTACGGGTAAAGTATACTACGATTTGCTTGAGCGCAAAGAGCATTTCGAAGCACGCGATATTGCTCTGGTTCGTATTGAGCAGCTTTATCCCTTTCCAAAAAAACAGGTTGAGGAGGTTATTGCCAGCTATCCGAATGCAATACAATGGCTGTGGCTGCAGGAAGAGCCTCAGAATATGGGAGCATGGAGTTTTATTCGCGATAACATTACAAGCGTTCCAATACAGGTAGTTTCGCGACTGGCCAGTGGCAGCCCTGCGGTTGGACTGAGCAAAATTCACGTGCAGGAGCAGGAAGAGATAATCGGTAAAGTGTTCCGCAAATGCGATTGCGAGCTAAAAAATAAGTATTGTGGTTTGCAATGCAAAGTTGGTAGCTACAGGCAAGAGCGCAAAGCCGACTTTGAAGTGCTTCAAAAAGGTTTGTAAAGCTGCGCTGCAAGGTTTTTTCTATGATGTTTTATAAATAAAGAAATTGGAATAATGGAAGTTGAAATACGTATACCAAGTCCGGGAGAATCAATTGCTGAGGTTGAAATTGCCAATTGGTTAGCTGATGATGGTTCGTGGGTTGAAAAAGATCAGGAGATTGCCGAAATTGAATCGGAAAAGGCAACCCTTCCGCTTCTTGCAACGCATAGCGGAGCACTTAGCATAAAGCTACAAAGCGGAACGGCTAAGGTTGGGGCAGTTGCATGCACAATTAATACCGATGCCCCAAAGCCTGAAGGGCAACCTGCCAATTTGCCCAAAGCACATCCGGAAGAGGTAAAAGCAGAGGCCAAACCAGAAACAGGAAAAGAAAAAGTTGAACAAAAGGTTCAAAATAACATTGACCCTTCAACCGAAAGGGAACATGTTAAGGTAACTCCATTAGCCCAGCGTATTATGGATGAGCAAGGGGTTAATGTTGACGATATTATTAGCGGTTTACGCAGGATAACCTCGGTAGAAGTAAACCAAGCCCTTTCTGCTAACATATCAGATAATTTGCAAGATCGGCTAGCACAGCGCTCCGAGAGCAGAACCTCAATGAGCCAGCTACGGAAAAAGCTAAGCCAAAGGCTTGTTGCCGTTAAAAACGAAACGGCAATGCTCACCACCTTTAACGAGGTTGATATGAGCAGAATAATCGCTATGCGTAAAGAGTATCAAAAGGTATTTCAGGAAAAGCACGGAGTAAAGCTTGGGTTTATGTCGTTTTTTACCAAAGCAGTTGTTGAGGCGCTTAAGCAGCACCCAATGGTAAACTCGTTTATTGATGGCGACGAAATAGTAACCCCAAATTTTTACGACATTGGAATTGCTGTACAAACTCCCAAAGGGCTTATGGTTCCTGTTGTGCGAAATGCCGAAATACTATCGATGGCACAGATTGAGAAAAACATCCTCGAGCTAGCCGAGAAGGGTAGGGCAGGCCGCATTGGCCTTAACGAGTTAACGGGAGGCACATTTACCATTACCAATGGCGGAATTTTTGGTTCGATGCTATCAACGCCAATTCTAAATCCGCCTCAATCGGGTATTTTGGGAATGCATAGCATAATGGAACGACCAATTGCCGTTAACGGCAAAGTTGAAATCAGACCAATGATGTACATTGCCCTTAGTTACGATCACAGAATTATTGACGGAAAAGATTCGGTTGGTTTTTTGGTTAAGGTTAAACAAATGCTCGAAAATCCCGAACAAATGGTGTTTAATGGTAATAAGCCCGAAAATATTCTTTTAGGATTGTAGCGACAAGTATAAATTTAATTATTCTACAAACAATAAGGATTAAAAAATGCTTCGTCTCTACTAGGAGACGAAGCATTGAAGTCAACTCTCTACTTTAGGATAATTCGTTTACTTCTTCTTTTTGCTAGAATACTCAGTAATATCGAAAGCAATTTCAACAACCTTTATTGGCTTGCCATCGTCGTCAAATACAGGTCGGCAGTGCCCTTTAACAACAAATTGCTCGTTAGCTTTAGTTACTCGGTTCAGGCTACTTTCAAAGGGTATGCCCTTATGCATGTCGTCCCAAAACTTATGGTAATCGTCGGTTTTTACCGCATTTTTATCTTCAAACAGAATGCTATGGTGCTGACCAATTAGCTCCTCTTTCGAGTAGCCCGACCTATCGCATAGCAGGTTATTTACGTAGGTAATATTTCCCTTAAAATCGTACTCCATTAGTAAGCCTAAGCCACCAATGGCCTCCATAGTCCAAGCCATTTCTTTCTCTTTTCGGGCCATCTCCTCTTGGGTGGCCATAAGCTCTTCCATATTCTGGCGCATCTCTTCCTCTTGGGCCAACATCTCTTCGGCTTGCTGTTGCGATTGTTCAAGCAACATTCTTGTTCGTGCATTAATTTTTACCGATAGAATGGTTGAAGCAATGCTTTGGGCAACACGCTCAGTAAATTCAACTTCATGCTTTTCAAAAACTCTAAACGATGCAATTTCAATAACTCCCAAAACATCCTCTTCGTGTTTAAGCGGTACGAGCAAAATATAGCTAGGCGTTGCTTTTCCAAGGCCTGATGTTATTTCAACGTAATCGTCGGGAATTTCTGTAAGCTGTATGGTTTCCTTTTCCATTGCACATGCGCCAATAAGCCCCTCGCTTAGGTCAACCCTTTTGTTTACGAATTTTTTTCTATCCCAGGCATATGCCGATGCTAGGCTAAAATGAAGATCGTTTTTATCATCATCTTCAAGCAGAAACATGCCAGCCTGATTAGCTTTTAAATACTTAACCAAATTGCTAACAATCTCATCGGATAGGGTTTGTATATTATCGTTATTCTTTCGGAGGATATCGGCAAACTTGGCTACTCCTTCGTTAATCCATGCTCTAATCTTATCCTCTTCTTTTCTCTTTTCTTCCTCATCGTTGGCAATTTTGAGGCTATTTCTCATATCAATTAGCGATTTGCCTAGAATATCCTTATCGCTCAGCAGGTTTAGCTCGCTATCGAGTTTCCCTTTACCAATGTCGAGGGCAAAATCGGCTTTATTATTTAACCCCTCTATTGACCGATTTAACGCTTCGGCCATCTCTTCAACCTCATCACCCGAATTAACGTCAAGCCTCATTTTTGATGAGATTTCACCCTGTGCAATTCGCTTCAGCGTAGACGTAATGCTTACAATTGGTTTTGTTAAACTGTTTGATATAAAGAAAAGTAAAGTTATTACAACTAGTAGCGCAATAACCCCAACAAGTAGTGATATGAGCAATGATTGGTTTGCGGTTTGCATTACCTGGCTGTAAGGCACCGAAATAGCAAGCGACCACGAGCTGGGAACTCCATTAACTGTAATTGGCGAAAAAAACATGTAATGGCTACTGCCTTCGTTATCGATTCGGGAAAAGGAAAACTCATCTCCTTTAGGAATACGCTGGAGAAGATTATGCTCATTAGTTTCAGCGCTATAAACTTCGGCAATATTTTTCGAAATAAGCTCGCTATTGGGATGTCCGGCAATTACGCCTTCGGGTGATACCAGAAAAGCAAAACCACCCTCAACCGTTTCAACCTCAGATACAAGGTCTTGCAAAGCAGTAAGTTCCATATCAAGACCTATCATGCCCATAAATCGCCCATCAATTTTAACTGGTGAGGCTATTGTTGTCATCAATCGCGATTCGCGTTTTCCATCCTGAACAACATCGAGATAGGGCTCCCATATATCGTCGCGATTTTGTTTTTTAAAAGCACCATAAATTTCCGGATCGCCATCCATGCTGCGCTGTTCAACAGATTTTTCGAAGCGCTCTCCATCTCGCAAAATATACATTAAAATGCGGCCATGCTCTTTGGTGTAATTTGGAATATACCCGTAATACTCCCAGCTGTCCCATATTATATACACATGCTCATTAGCCTTAATAATAGGCATATACATGTCTAAAAACAACCTCTGCCATTGCTCAGCTGGCATTGTTTGATAGATTGAAAAGGCTTGCGAAAGAGTGCGGGTTATAGCTAAGTTGCTCTCGAAGAACTTTTCAATATCGGTTGCTGAGTTCTTTGCAATGAATTTTGTTTTCTCAACTGTTTCGTTAAGTATAGTCCGACGGGAAGTTCCGACAATATAGGCTACTGATGCCACAAAAAATACAACAAAAACAGAAAGTATGTAAAGGATAATTTTCTGTTTTATTGAGCGCCTTTTTTTCATGTGTAAGGATTTTATTTAAATAATTGACGAAGGTAAAAAAATCGCCTTTGTACATGAACAACTAATATTTGCCTTTGCAAAACCCATTATTGCTGTTAGCTGTTAACACGGAAATATGAACAGGTTAAATGTAGCAAATTTTATAATAGCCACGAAAGATTATGAGTTCAATTAGCAAGTTTTGCCAATATGTATTTAGAATACAAATTGATCATCGGAAAAAAAAGCTTTATCGAAGTTTACAAGAAATACCTTTTCAGTTGCTCGAGTAATGGCAGTATATAGCCATCTTAGGTATTCCTTGGTAAGCATCTCTGGCTTAAAAAAGCCCTGGTCGATGTATACGTGCTTCCATTGTCCACCTTGCGCTTTGTGGCATGTTACCGCGTAAGCAAACTTTACTTGTAAGGCGTTGTAGTATGGATCGGACTTTATTTTAGCCATCCTATCTCTCTTGCTCACAATACTCTCATAGTCGAGTGAAACGCTTTGGTAAAGTTCGTTACTCTTCTCAAATGGCAACGACGGTCCATCAACAGCAAGTGTATCTAACAACAAGGTAACATCCAACTCCTGCTCTTGGTAATCGAGAAGTTGTACAGTAACCTCGGCAAAACGAAAGCCATGCAGCTCTTTTGTTCCTTTTATTCGTAGCACTTTTACAATATCACCATTGGCAATAAAGCTAACATTCTCAACATTCTCAGTCCAGTGATAGTTATTCCGTACAACCATTAGCAAATCGCCAATGGAAAGCTCATCCTCGTGCCAAAGAATTTGGTTTCGTATTCCCTGGTTATACTTATTCGCTCTTTTGTTTGAGTAGCAAACAACTATCGATTCATCTAACCCAACTTTTGAGTAGCTTGTTTCAAGCGACTCTACAAGCTCTACACCTGATAGCGGGATAATGTCGTTGAAATTTATTAATGAGAACTTTGGTATTTCAATCCTACCCTCATCAAGCATCCCTCTAATAATTGATGCATTAGATAGAATTCCTGAATTTTGAGCTTGACGAACAACTTCGCTTAGGGTGACATCGGTAACTGTATAGCCATACGCTTGTAACTCGGAGCGGTTAAGGGCTGGGCTAACATCTAGCCTAACGGGCGGAAGCTGGGCATCGTCGCCCACAATGATCAGCCTGCAGTTATCGCCATCACTAACAAAGGTAAGCAAATCGTCGAGTAGCCTACCGGTTCCAAAGTTTGTGTCGTCAGCTGAAGAGTTGCTTAGCATTGACGACTCATCAACGATAAAAATTGTATCCTTACTCTTATTCTGGCTGAGAACAAATGTTCCAAAACCATCTTTTTGCGCTTTTTGCCTGTATATCCAACGATGTATTGTAAATGCTGGATAAATGGAATACTTGGAAAGCACCTTAGCCGCTCGGCCCGTTGGAGCCAATAGTACAACCTTAATTTTACAAGCCAACAGCGTATTTACGCACGAAGCAATCATCGATGTTTTTCCGGTACCTGCATAGCCTTTTAAAAGAAACAAATGATGATCCGATCTGTCAACGAGATACGAAGCCAATAAGTCGGCCGTAACCTCCTGACTTTTTGTTAGTTCAAATCCTAAGTTTTTAACAATTAGATTGTTTATCGCTTCTTTTTTCATTAAAAGACAGAATAAAGCACTTGGTGTTGCTGAAAATTAATTTTTGTTTTTAAATTTGCAGGCAAACTTAAATTAAATAAAGCAAAATGAAAACGGTTTATCAAATTCTGCTTCTAGTAGCCATAGCTATTCTTTCATATTTTATCTATGAAAGCGTAATGACCCCCATTCGCTTTAACAAAGAGAAGGATAAACGATACGATAAAACCATTGAGAGGCTGAAAGATATCAGAACAGCACAACTTGCATTTCGTTCTGAGAACAGCAAATTCACTGGCAGTTTTGATACCCTAATCGACTTTGTTAAGCACGACTCGTTTAAGGTTGTTAGGCAAATTGGTTCGATGGACGACTCTGTAGCTGTTGCTAAGGGTTTAGTTTACCGTGATACCGTTAAAATTAGCGTGCTCGACAGTATTTTCCCAAAAGCATATCCTGTTGACTCTCTAAGGTTTGTTCCTTATACTGGGGGCAAAGAATTTGAGTTAGGCTCTGGAGAAATTACCACCGGTTCGGGTTTAACTGTTAAGGTTTTTGAAGCTAAGGTGCATAACAATGTTCTTTTAAAAGGATTAGATAAGCAGCTTGTTATTAACCTAAACGATTTAAGGAAAAAGTTAGAACGCTACCCTGGTCTTAAAGTTGGTTCACTAACTGAAGCTACTANNTGCAAAAGCTTGAACTTTTTGACGAAACCTTTGACCCAGACCGCACTGAAACATATGAATTATCCATTCAGGTTTCCCTGAATGGATTTTCTTTTTGCATCAAAGATCTATCCCGCAATTTTTTCATTGGTTTGGGTTCTTGTCCCTACGAAAAGGCAACAACAACACCCGATGATTGGTCACATCAGGTTTCATCTATGGTTAATGCATATACCTGGTTAACGAAACCTTTTAAACGGGTAATATTCAGCTTTGAATCCGAAGTTTTTACATTAATCCCAGAAGAAGTATTTGCGCCTGAAAAGGCAAAAATCCTTTTAGCAATGGCAGTTCCGCTGAACGATTTGGATGAAGTTCGATTTAACAAAATGCCCAGTAATCTATATTCTGTTTTTAGCATACCCTCATTACTTGTTACAAGCTGGTTAAAGGTTCAACCCAAATCGAAAATTGTAGCTTATTGCGATTCGGCTCTCCATTATCATTCGCTTATCGCAAATAACCATAATGAGGATTACATAACCATTTCGTTTGCCGATGGCTTTGCCATAGCCATCGCGTCAAAAGAGAAACAACTTAAACAATGTACAAGTGTTAAAGTTGATAAAGCAGAGGACATTGCATACCATGTGATGAACATATGCAAACACATAGGAAACAACCCCTCCACTACATCTATCCGTTTAGTTGGCCACTTTAAAATGCATGATGAGCTACAAGCTATACTAAGCCGTTTCTTCACTAAAGTAGTTAACCTATCAACAGCTGAACAAAACCATTTCAGTTACTTAATAAGCAAGCACAAGAAGCGTTTTGCCAATCTATTCAATCAGTCGCTATGCGCATAGTTAGCGGAAAGTATAAAGGAAGAATTTTTTCTTCCTCTAAAAGCATAAAAGCCAGACCAACAACCGATATTGCCAAGGAAGGATTATTCAATATTATTAACAACTCCTTTTCTTTTGAAGATATTTCAGTACTCGATCTGTTTTCGGGTACAGGAAGCATTAGCTTCGAATTCGCCTCTAGAGGATGTGAAAATATTCATCTGGTTGAAATGAATCCTCATCATTTTAATTTTATTCGAAAGATACAACAGGAGTTAGACTTAACTCAAATCACTCCCATTAGGCATGATGCATACAAATTCCTCAAGAACTGCAGAATTACTTTCGATATCATCTTTGCCGACCCTCCATACGATTTTAAAGGGATAGAACAAATCCCTGAACTCGTTAAGAAAAATAATCTTCTTAACGAAAAGGGATGGTTAATTATTGAGCATTCAAAACGAACTGAACTTAAAGAGCTTGATGGTTACTGGCAAACACGAAACTACGGAAACGTTCATTTTAGTTTCTTTAAATAGCATTTTTTTTTGAATAGGGTATTGCATGTAATGAAAATATCACATATATTTGCACCGTCAAAAAACGACAAGGTTCTTATTTGAAATATTGGTCCGGTAGTTCAGTTGGTTAGAATACATGCCTGTCATCTCGTCACTGGTGACGAGACGAGTTCGAGGCTCATCCGGATCAAATAATGTTTAAATCGTTCATTTTTGAAATATTGGTCCGGTAGTTCAGTTGGTTAGAATACATGCCTGTCACGCATGGGGTCGCGAGTTCGAGTCTCGTCCGGACCGC